>Ga0302271_10003951_pt1 | contig 12118 bp, 6 predicted proteins | sample III_Bog_N1_1_FD_198767 | JGI IMG/M metagenome (GOLD analysis project Ga0302271, IMG submission 198767) | Peat permafrost microbial communities from Stordalen Mire near Abisko, Sweden - III_Bog_N1_1 | ecosystem: Environmental > Terrestrial > Soil > Wetlands > Peat | place: Sweden: Abisko... | reverse complement strand
GAAGTTAAGAAATTTTCTCTGCCTTTCTTAAAAAATAATACTCTCTAAAACAATTGATTAACTGAATTAAGCTGATATGGCTTGACAGCTGAGGAATACTTGAAATGTTGAGCCTTCCTCAATCAAAGTGGTAAAAGCAACGATAAGAATAGAATAAAATAACTATGACTATCCATGAAACGAGTGACGATCTTGACAGATAGTTTTGTAATTAATCCTTTTGAATATTATAAATATAAGAAAATGGGATAATGAATTTGATCTGTACTATCACTTGAAAGTTCTTGATTGTTATTTCATGGATGTTCTGGGGTTACAAATAAAGATTGAAACGAGTTAATGTAATAGTAAATTTTCAAGTGGTCTTAACTTTTCACTCAGATGAGATTTAAGAGAAAAAATTCACGATTTAACAATCAAAATGTACTTTCAATTACTCCTTCTTGAAGAAACAGAGTTGGAAAGGAAAAGCGGACTCATATTAACAACGATATTGCTTGAATAAAATAGAGGATTTATTTTAAAGAACTGAGTGCTGATCTCAGGCAGGCTAGAAAGACAATCATATCACTCTCTTTTTAGATTCCATAACAAATTTCATTTGATAGCTAATAGCAAAGCAATGAATAAAATTGACAACAATTTGTGGAATAATTTTCATAAAAGCAGCATTATTTTGTGCTAAAATCCATATTTTCGCAGCACATACAACATAATTTTTTTAATATAACTCTGCACTTTTCTTCACAATCATTTTTTTCTGTAGATTTGTATTTCCATTTGCTTGAAGTATCTTTTTCCTTCATCATCTATGAGGATGAGATTGAGGAAGTACTTGACTTAGAATTTGCTAGAGAGAGCTTCAGAGTATGAAGGAGTAAGATCGACACCACTTAAGTAGAGTCTAATTGGAATGACTTCGCCTTTTCTAGGACATCCATCCATAATTTCATAATCCACCAATACTTCGGTATCCTTATTCACTGTTCCGTTATCTATTCAATAAAAGTAGAAAAACAAAATATTAGATACTTGATTACTAAAAAGCAAAATGATATTAAATCTTTTGAGTGATTTACTGAATGTGGATTCGTTTCTGATGATTTAAAGTTGCATGTGTTTGATTCGAATCTTCACAAGCACAAAATGCACTTTCCCAATCAGGCATTCTTTCAAATGGTATCTATTCTTGGAGAACTCAAATTCAATGTGCAGGCATTCTTGAATACCAACCTGAAAGAATGAAACAGCAAGAAATAAGAAAAATATTCTGCTTCCACTGAAATGCAAGATAATCCCTAAAGAACACAATCTATCCTATTTCTCCCTCCCGTTCATTTATTCTATCTTTTACATCTAATTTCACTGGAGTGAGTTCAGCTTTTTCCAAATCAGGGTTTGGCAGAATAACTGCGAAGTCAAGTGTTTAAACTATTTTTTATGCATATTATCTGTTGATAGTAACTCTTAGAAAATATCTCACTTTAGCTGATTTTCCATAGTAAGTTTCCAGAGTCTTCTCAAATTTAGGGAAGAGGAACTTAAATGTTTTGTCTTCAAACATTGTGCCAGCTGGTTCTAACTCACGAGCCATACTCATGAAGTCACTGCTTAATTTAGAATCATATGTCACCTCTGTTGATTTGCAATAACATCACAAAAAGGGAAAATAGTAAAAAAATCACATGTAAAGGATATGGCTAGATGATTTCTCTTATTTCTCTCAATCGTTTGTAATTTATCATTTCTGTTTCTTACCAATATAGCCAACAAGTTCGACTCTGATGCCTAAATGTTCTAGCTTTTTCCCTTTGATTTTGACTTCGATTTATCCACTAATATCATCATCTCCCTTTAGAAACAATTAATAACATAAAATACATGTTTTTATCTTCAGAAATATCAGTATCCCTTATCAAAATATTTTTCATTCAATATCTAATCTTTTTTACTGAATAAACAGGTAGTTTGAATGGCTCTTAGTCCTTTGGTCTGACAGTAGTTTTTTTTCTTTTCTCTAGATCATCCAAATTGATGTTAATGTTGGCTCCTGAAGATCCGAATCCAAATAATGACTGTTTTATCAATCAAATAAACATATCAAACCATAGTGAAGGTTATCCTCTGATAGTTTCAATCTCTTCTCTCTCTTTTCCCTCTTTTTCTCTCTCTCTAAATCAAAATAAGTTTACCATTTTCTTGAGTCTTTTTCAACTTGAACTTTACCTTTTTTAAGAAATACAGCAGATATATTCTTATTTTTCTTCTTATTATCGCTTTTTTTTATTTGCCCCACCTTTGCTCTCACCTTTGATGAAAAAGAAATATTTCATCTTTTGTTAAGCCTCGACAGATCAATTTGTCTTTTTTATTAAAAAAGCTACCCAAGTAACAAACTATTTTTTTCAGAATTATTTTCCCTTATCAGCAAGATCTCTGATTAGTACCAGAAATAAGTAATGGCTCCTAACTTAAGAAGAGGGGGAAGGAATGATTATCTTAAGCTAAAACTTCCTCTGAACATGTTATTAAATGACAGTTAAACTAATGTTGATCTTTGAAAATAGGTTGCAGTTATTTTAAATATTTCTGATTTTGATTAAAAATTAACAAAGACTAATCAAAAAAGTGAGCCTGTAGCCAGATTCGAACTGGCGACCTTCTGCTTACAAGGCAGATGCACTAACCACTGTGCTATACAGGCTTTGATGCTGTTTTCATAAATATCTCAGGACTTATTTCTTGAATCTTGAAAAGGAGAGTGCTTCTCAGTTGAGAGAAAATGAATCTTAAACAACATTCTAAGTGTAAAAGAGCACATTTTGTTACATTTTCTCCTAGATTTATGGGTTTAAATGAGAAAAATATTATTTTCTCTAAATTAAAATATTAAAATAATCCTTCTTACTTGAATCATTATGTGGGTAAAATTCTTGTCAATTTGAGAAAATATCTAATACATTTAACCAAAACGAAAAAGAAAGCTGCAGAATGCTTTGATTTTCATTTTCAGAGAGATTAAAGTTCTTTCTTACTCTTTTTTAGGGGAAAAACGAAGGTCTTTGAAATTTGACATCCAGTAAAGAAAGTATTAAGGGGAATCTCTTTTTGAGATCAAATATCAATTTTCTTTATTCAGATTAGATTAAGTTTCTCAACTCTATTTTAAATAAAGATCCTCTTTATTATATTTTTTTCCCAAAAATGCTGTAAATCAATAATCCCAGCCTTTCGATGATTTTCTAATTTAATCTCTCTTTTTCTTCTTTTATCATAATTATTCAAAGATCCTTGATGTCATTTCTCTTAAAATTTTCCTATAAGCAATAAAAAATACATAATAACAAAAAATCAGTCAGTTTAAGAGATGAAAATATCAAAACTAGTGAAGATAATCATTTTATCAATCATATTAATTAATTCAAGTATTCTCTGCTCCTAAGTTAGAAATATCTTGCAATGCTGGAGAGAATGGAAATCTTCTCATCTTCTGATCCCTTGCCTGGAAGCGATGAGACTTATCAAGATTATATGACATAACAAACCTGATGTGAATTTTAGGTGATCCCTGATAAATTAAGCTATGCTTTATACTATTGCCATTGAAGACCATTTAACAACTACATTTAAACTGGATTAAATTGCTTTAAGACTGGCAGCAGGACTAGTGATAGAGTCAACAAAATATTTTACTCTCTTGGAATAAATCCCTACAGCTTGATTTCCTTCTCAGACTGGTTCTGCTACTGCATATGCATTCTACTTGATTATGGATATTTAGTTTTTGATTTTGGTTAAATTTTTTTGGCTTCAAAAATCTCTTGATTTTCTTTTGAAGTTTCCTCTAATTCAAAAGTTTTTTTCCCTCTCCTCACCCGTTTGAGAAATCTTAGTCTCTTCACCCATCTTTACTAAATAAATTTCTTGAGCATTCTTCCTTTAATTTTCACGTCGTTAGCTTCATTTTCTTCTAATATTTCTCTGAGTAGAGTAACTCCTTGTGTTCAAAAGCAAATTAAATTGTATTCTACTTTATTCTCGATAAGATCTAGTTTTTCATAGCATTTTCTTGTTAAGATCTAGATAGAGTAATTTTTATTCTCGCATAGAAGCTGAGTGATTTTCCTTCTTTTTTTCTTTAGATCTTGAACTATTTTCGAAACTCTCAAGGAGTTGAATACTTTAAGATTTGGCGCTATGATTTTAATGGTAGGGTTTGAGTTGCTTCCAAGCTACTATTCTATTTGACTTAGTAGTTAGTTTTCTTCCATCTCGACTATTTGAGTAAAACTCACCATTATTGTGGATTTTACGTAAACTACTTTGTCTTCTAGAGTTTAGTTAGCATAGATCTAGTTTCCATCTCTGACCTTACACTCATAGTAATGTTTATATGTTCATTTTAGTCTGAATTCGCACTTATCTTCTTTTCAAAAGTGACTAACTTCCAAGTTTTCATATTTGGAGTGTACTTTCTATTATTCTTTTGCATCCAGTTGGTATGTGTGTTGAGGGTCCCTTCTATTCTCTCAATCATAAAACTAATGTCCTAATCGAAATATGCAAGTATCCTCACTGCAACCAGAGAGCTGACACATTACATTATCTATTCTTTTAAAAACATGTAAAAGTAAAATAGACATTGCATAAATACTCAGTTGCTAGATTGGCATGTAAACAAGGAGAATTGGAACATCGTAGAAGAACTAGTTCTAAAACAAAACAGCACAAATAACTGAAATATATCGATGTAATGGAGTCAAAACCCTGATCAAAAGACTGAACAGATCAGATAACGGAGAAACATTAGATTCTTGCTTCACTTCTATTGAAATATTAAGGATTTATTTCATTCTTTTATTCAATTTATGTGTCAGTTTCATCATCAGAGAAATAATTCAATTCTTCATCTTCCAATTCAGATACATTAGCTTCCAATTCATCTAATATGTATTAGAACTAGCTTCTTTTGTAGTTCTATCTAATGTAAGTAGTCTTCTCATTTGTTAAGAATCATTAGTTTAGTTAAGTTCTATTGAGCAAGCTTCCATTAATTTTTATTTTGAGCTTAAAAATATGCCACTACTCCCATAGTTAAAATAGGAGTCAGACATAAGGTTAAGGAATCGTTTCAGTAGTAAACATGAGGTATTAGTGATTAAGTATTTTGGTTTTAGTATGAAAATATGTCAAAATGTAGTTATCAGAGTAAGTAGCAATAGAATAGTGAGGTATTAGTTAATGCTGATTTCCTTTTTTTCTTTCATAAAAGGAAATTAAAAAGTTTGGGTTAAGTTGAAGAAAAATAGAAGGAATTGTTGAAAAGAAATCTAAAAAGAAAGAAAATATTGAATTTGAGAAAGAAAAGAGGAAAGTTTAGGAGAAAGACTAATTTTAGAGGATATTTTTAATGCCTATTCAAAAATCAATTTTGTAAACAGTATAAGAGTTATGAAGAACAGACCAACTTCATAGGATATTACTAAGTCTTGTGGCAGCTATTAGTTAACTAATAAAAACAAGAAATCAATAAATTAAATCAGTTTAGAAACTTGCTTCAGATGGAGGAATACTTTTGAATATTTCTGATTTTATTAAAGGAGAATGTTGATTAATCAGAAATAATAGATCAAACTGTATCTTCGAATTGAAAAAATAACAAAGAAATCAATAATAAACAAAGCAAAAAGATAATAAACACACCAAACTACTTACAACACAACTCAGCGAAGTACTCCACAAGATGGATATTGATAATCCAAGTTAGAATTCTGCACAGGAGGGACAGACCGAGCAGTTTGCACAAAGACTATTATGTCCTCGACACAGAAATAAGGAGTGCATCTACCTTTCCACTGACCCTGCTCGCACAGACGATCTAGTTTTTAAATGCGAATTCTGCGTAGTAGAGCAAACCCTTCAATCAAAATACCTCCTTCCTATCTCCCAGCTTGTAACCAGCGATCTCAAGACAGTTTTCTGGCACTGGCCTCTCCCCGATAACTTCGAGCTTCTGGAGAAGGTAAGAGTGCTCTCAACAAGAGAAAAGCCAGATGATGCCTACAAGCAATAAATAGATAAATTCTTTAAGGAAATGAGAATCGAAGTCATGGCAAGGATAGACAAAGTCCAAGCAGCCATGAACAAGCGAGCAGAAGCTCTCTGGGACTTCGATCACACCATCCTCGAGCAGTACAGCTAACTCAGTGCTAAAGAAGCACTCAAGAACGCAGTGCTCGATAGTTCTGAGGGACTCGAATAACTCTCCACGAGGATCCGAAGAACAGTTACAGGAGTGCTATCCGACACAGAAGTAGCTACAGCGTCTTTAGCGAGTAGTCTGGAGTAGCTTGCGTTGCAGGAGAGTGCAGTGGATTTCACAGGGCCTCAGAAGATCAAGGAAGATATTCTGGAAAACATTTCAAGGATATCGATGTTCTTGGTGGAGAACATGCAAGATCTGCAGGTGCAGCCAGCTCAGCAGCTTCGGAAAATGGAAGCAGAAGCTGAAGGCAATCTCGATATTGTCTTGAGACTGGCCTCCTGTAGATTCAATGATCTTTCATAAGGGTTCAGAGAGAGAATGAGCAGCTAGCTGCAGAAGTTTCGCAAAGTCTTTGACAGAATCCAGTTAGGAGATGCGCGGGAGGAGAGTAAGAGAGTAGCAGAGTTTGACAGTCTTGGTGAGGAAGAAGTGGGAGAAGTGAAGGCTTTCGCTGAGAGGCTGATTGAAACTAAGAAGAGAAGAGAAAAAGGGGAGAATGGGAAGAATGTACTGAAGGTAGAGGATTTAATGAGACTACTGAAGAACAAAGCAATTCATGCAAACGAGGAAATGATAGAGAAATCTCAAGCTCTGCTGGAAGGAGTGAGCAGGTATATCTCAAGCTTTGAAGTCGATTCGATCTACAAAGAAGGGTTCGAATAGGAGGAATTCGAAGGAATGAGTGATTCAGAGATACAGATAGCAGGAAAGGCTATGCAAGAAGTGAAAGAACTCTTTGGGGAAGGACAACAGGCAAAGGAAGCTCTAGAAGAAGTGATTCGTGTTGGAAAACAGATAGTTAGGAAAATGACTAAGCCTCAGCAGCAGAATGCAAGGAGCCTAAACGCAGAGAAAATAGTGGAGTTTGTGAAGAACGACACGAACTTCTGCAGCGAAGAGTATGTGGGCAGCTTGCAAGCAGCTCTCAAAGGACTGAAACACTATTTAGAGTCGTTTTAACTTGCTGAAAGAGAGAACGAGGGTCTTGACAGAGAGTAATTGAGCAGCTTAGGCAGGCTGGGCAACAAAATCAAGGACTTGAGTGCGAGGTATGGCGAGAGATTCAAAGGAAGAGCGAGTCCAAACGAAGAAGAGCAGCCGAAGTCTGGGGTTATCTCAAGGATGTTGAAAAATAACATTGGAGAAAATGAGGTTAAAGAAATTGATAGTTTGTTGTGCAAGTTGCCAGTATTCGAGCTCACAGAGTGCCGATGGTGGAATCATACTTGCATTCAGTTGAAATGGATGAAGACTGGGTGGAGTTAAAGTAGTGCTTTAGAATTGTAAAATGAGGAGAATGGTGTGCGAGTAATACAGAAAAATAACTACTCAATCTAAGCTGTAACAGAGAGCAACTTAGACAACCATTTGGTGTATTCTGTGAAATGCACTTTTAATAAGCCTTTGAATGGAGTAGCTAATGTGATAGTAGGCTTGATCCCTGAAGATCAAATCAATAGTAGTTACTTTGGAACTGACGGCCATTATGCTTTCTGGTCTTATCCAGAGTGTGGTATAACTCAAATAATAAAAGGACAACTACTGAATTCTGCAGCTCTGAACACTACACTGACGACGATTCTGTTCAAGTTCTGCATTCAAACACAGAGCTTCCTGCAATCCGACCAAACACTCCAAAACATCAGCAAGCTCGACAAAACCAAAATCAATCCAAATACTAAATACAGATTTGGCATTCGTATTAGTGAAAATGCAAGTAACTATAGCTGTGTGTTCTCTGATGTGAAGACCTGCGTGGATTAAGGAAGTGCTGATCAGTTCTGAGAGATTCTGCATGCTCTGACAATGACTCTGCTGCTGTTGCTGATTATTTCCGAAGAATAATGAACTCTCTATTTATCATAAGCTGTGTCTTTTATTTGAATAAACAAACATGTTAATATCATTTCAGTTTCTTTTTAATAAAAAACTTTCTCTTTTCTCTTGCTCTACAAATTGAATGAATAATCAAGTTGCTGTCAGATAGATTATCAATATGTCCTTAGATAAAAGTATTTTGAGCACTACATCCAGCTAACTCCTCCATAGCTAATGATACCTATAGTTAGCTTTCATTAAAAAGATAATAGATTCTTTCTACTAGTTGAAGCATTGGTTAGTTGTTTCTTAATCAAGATGAATTTGCTATTTGTTTAATTTCTTTTTCACATTCAGTCTCCTTGCACTCTGCATCTTCCCCCTTGACTTTACTACACACATTCTATCAGAAGCATGCTGTAAAGTAGTATTTCTAGAAAATAATATGCTTTTACTTGCTTGAAGGAACACATTTCAGTATTATTGCATTCGTTTTAAGGATTCGAACATGCAATCAAACCAATGAAATCTCTGCGAAAAATAGCTAAAATGATCAGTCATCTAAGTTATCATTGCTAATAATAAGAAAGAAGCAAAAACACAATCCAATAACAGAAACCTCAGCTTTAAGATTCAAGACAGAACTAACTAACTCCTCTGTTTTATAGGATAGTTTCTTTGAACAAGAGTACACATATATACTGATTTATTTATGATGAAAACAAATCAATGGATGCCATGTGTTGCAATGTCTGTTTGCTTCCTTACAGCAGCACACTTGATGGCTCCATCTTCTCCAAGCATCAAATCCCTTAGCATTTAACTTGTTTGAAGAGCAATAGGACAATCTTAAAGATTCAATTAGCTTCTTTCGTTGTTTGTTCTTATCTCTCTCTACTTAATATTCTGCAGACATTCTTATCTTAAACATGCCCAGTTAGAATTCCTTCTTTCCATCTTAAACACTTTCAGAATATTATTCATTTTTCTTTTACTTCTTTCTGCTGTTTAAAGCCATCAAGTATTGTTAAGTAATTATGTTCTCTTTCTTTCTTTTCCAAAAGAAAGATGATAAAATAATATTTCTTATTATTCCCATAGTTTTGATTATCTTGCCATTGAATAGGCTCAATTGTGCAGTCGAATAGTTAGTACAAAAATGAATTATTTGTTTTCTAATTTTTATCAATAACAATAAAACATACAAAAATAATGGTTAGGCTAAGTGAAAAGAAAAATGTACATTTTTTATTTTTAAAGCAGTATTTTTTTGATAACAGAAATAGTTTAAATAACTTGACAATCGAAGAAGATGTTTTGGATTTCAACTAATTATCTTTTTGAGTTGTCTTATCTTTAAAGTACAATTCCTTTAGTTTTTCATAGATTCAATCTGAAAGATAAACTAAATATTATCAATTCAATGAATAAATTGTGAAAGGTCAATCAATTACATTCCATGAAATTTCTGCTTGCTTATTTGAGAAAAAGAAACTAATCTGAAAAAATGAAAAACAAATGAGATTCTTATGAAAAATAATTCTTAAAAAATCTGAAGTTGTAAGTCAAATGAGTAAGATAATTCCCTCTTAATTACCTTTGAATTGCTTGATAATGAGGGAATTCAGAGAAACATGCTTTTTGTTAGAAATAGTTTCAAGAAAAGAATCAAAAAAAATAACAAAATCTAGTCATAAGTATGACTTAAAACTAAGCATTAATTAAAAAATCAATTCATAATGACAATTCTTGCAAACCATTTCAAATCATTTATGCATTTATGATCAAATCGAGAAAGTAATACAAAATAACCAAGTAATTGCTTGGAAAAAACTTAATTAATTATTTTTTTTCTTGCCCACTTGCAACTATTTAATCTTCTTTCTGAACAAAATTTGAATTTTTAGATTATTTCATATCTTCCTCTTTTTAATCTGTGTATTGCATTTTGTATCCATCATTGGTGGGGACAATTTCTCTCAATAATTTGCAATCAAATCATACTCAGTCACCAAGATATTTATTGATTATTTTTTCTTTTTATCTTATTTTGAAAATGTAATAATGCTACGCTTTGGAGAAGATATCATCTCATAAAATACAATGTTTTTATGCATCCTTTCTAAGGGCTGATTCTCTCAGATCAGAATTACTCAAAGACCCAAATAGATCATGAAAATTTCAAAATAAAGATATCTGTGGGATAAAAGAAATATTTTTATTAATTTAAAACCTCAGAAAATATAAATTTAGATCAAATAATAATGTCATTTCCATATTTTGAGTTTCTGTTCGTTTAGATAGTGCTTTAAAGCATCTCTATTACATCATTTCTGATAAATTTCTTGATCTTTGTAATAATCTGAAGAAAGTGGGCATATGCGCAAGAAGTATTATCCTTTCTAAGTTCGGTATTTTGGATGGTCTGTAAAACTAAAAATAAGACGTCAATTCTTACAAAAAATTTAGTTTTATTTCATTAAGCAATGACGAAGTGACAATCGATTATCGTGACGTGGAATTTGTCGGGGGGGAAAGATTCATAATATTTCATCTAAATCACTCAGAAACACATCCTTGGGGGGAATGACTACCATCCACTGACGAGACAGATGTTTTAGATATCTCTTATACTTCATCACTTCTTTTTGCTCCATTCAACAATTTTGGCGGTTAATACTCGCTATCAATCGGATTCGCTTAGTTACGTCAACTGATCTACCAAACTCAAGTGACGAAATGAAGATTTCCTGGGGAGTTGTTTAGCAGAACAAACATCACATTTCTTAGAAGAATCCTTTCCAATTCCAAGCAAGCCCATAGTTTAAATTCCTCAAGGTATCTTTCAGAAATCTATAATTCCATAGATAATAATATTATTCATAATAATACCTCCATCAACAATAAAGAGTCCATCATCTTTGCCTAAACAAATGATCATTGATAATAAAATTGTCTACACTGTTCCCGTATCAGGTCCTCAACTTGGAGAAACTGCTGTTTATCGTCATCCTATTGCAGTTAATGGATTCAAACATATCCCTGATCCAGAAACTAAAACGATATAAGATGTTATTGAAAGAGGACTATTGAAATACGCTGACAAAGAATTCATCGGATCTATGAATCATTCCACTGGAGAATATGAATACAAGACATATCGATAAATCTACGAGACAGGGAAACACATTGGAGCAGGACTCATCCGTCTTGGTCTTGTTAATCATGTTGAAGAATTCCTCCATTATTAACTTGATGTCATTGGTACGAAACAAATAAAGAGATTTTGAAAAAGGGATGAAAGAGATTTTAAATAATTTAAACTAAAATGGGATTTATTAACTGAATTCACAAAAGAACTCTTCAGAAGAAAGCATTAATATTTATCTAAAATTGTTTGCTAATTGCTGATATTTTGCTTTTGCTCCCTTAGGAATCTATGCTCCGAATAGAGAAGAGTGGACAATTTGCGATATGGCAAACGCAATGTATGGTTTCACAATGATTCCTCTTTACGATACCCTTGGGCCAGACTCCATCGCGTTTGTCCTCGGTGACTCAAACATGACTTCATGCTATGTGACATCAAAAACCATTCTGAGCATACTTAACGTGTACAACAACTAAAACATACATACTACACTGAAATTACGATTTATTCAGATTTTGATACTGCTCCCTGCTATTTTGGTGGATAATTTTATCAAAATATGGATTTGATTAACTCCCATTACTTTTAATATTATGGATATGGTTTTAGATTAATCTTACAAGATAACACTACTTTTTGATTGTATTTTAATCTCCCATCCCCTCATATTCCCCGCCAATCGATTTGATTTCATTTGGGAACGATAATTGTTTGCAATTCAATTATTCCAAAGGGGAAATATTTTTTTTAATTTGTATTCTAATTTGTTTTCTAGAGTTGACTTAAAACATCTGAAGAATGTGATATGCTTCGATTCAATTTCGGATGAAGTGAGAAGATAAGTCAGGGAGAAAGGATTAAACTTCTTTGAACTGCCTGAAATC
>Ga0302271_10003950_pt1 | contig 12119 bp, 16 predicted proteins | sample III_Bog_N1_1_FD_198767 | JGI IMG/M metagenome (GOLD analysis project Ga0302271, IMG submission 198767) | Peat permafrost microbial communities from Stordalen Mire near Abisko, Sweden - III_Bog_N1_1 | ecosystem: Environmental > Terrestrial > Soil > Wetlands > Peat | place: Sweden: Abisko... | reverse complement strand
CATGATCCACATAATTTCACAGAGATTCTCTCGCACTCCTTGCATAAGAAGTTAGTCTGCAGCTACTTGGATTAAGTGGATTTTAAAACTTAGAAGTACATCCTCTCTATTTTGATATCACTCTGCACAGAACATCCAGATAATCTCTACTGTCAGGATATGAGGATAATACTTAAAAAATAAAAATATTGCTCGCCCCTTGCAAGAGCGATTGTCTCACCGAATTAAGATGTCTCACTCCATAGCATCATTCTCTTCAAGTAATTTTGAGAATACCTTAGATTCTTAATGACATAGTTCTCTTTTGGCCAATCCTCGGCTTGCATAATGCATCTCCTATTATTCCTTTTTTGTAGGATATTCTTAGAGAACGAGAACACAAGTATTTTGAAACTGCTGAAATACGATCTTCCACCAAGGATCATACAGGCATACAAGCTGTTCATGTCTTCCCCAAATAACCAACAAATCATGAGGTAAATGAGATTAATTAGCTAATCCATTTTGGTTCTTTTTTAGACCCAAAGAAAAATAGCAAATATCATTTTTTCTCCTTTAGGGCAATTCTAGAAATAATGGAGTAGATGTTGAAGTATTCTGAATACTTGAGCATCTTGTAGGAGGAATAGTACATCACTATCATCAAAGATTCTCAGTCAATTGATAACTTCGAAATTCAGTACAGAGTAACTAATCAAAATGAGTGAGAGAGAGAGTTCATTTACAATTTTCAATTTACTTCCCCCATTTAGTTTTAACTGATCTATTTTTCTTATTTAAACGTCTCCCACAGGCACTGTCATGCCTAACAAAACTAAGTGAAGGCATAGAGACACAAAATAAACTTATCGAATTGGGAATCTTAAATGGTATGTGCGATATCCTCCGTCATAATAAAGACATCAAACTTCGTAGATAAGCTCTGAAGTTCATTAGAAATCTATCGTTTAATCCATCGTGCATGTAGCTGCTTATCAATCAAGGCATCATTGATCTGATAATTGTGTAGCTCAACAGTGCTGATAGGGATTCAAGAATCTAAAGTGTAGTTACAGTTTCAAATCTCTCAGGTGCACCAAACTTTCATAAAAAACTACAGAACATGTAATTTGTCTAAATTTTAGTAGTTTATTACCCGCTATTTTTTGAACTAATTTGGTGAATTATCTTAATAAGTAACATTAAGAGCCTGATTCATATCTTTGAATCATCGGATACATCAATTGAAGTTATGCGAGCTGCTGCAAACACTCTAGCTAACATTTCCTTGGGTAAAACTACAAAAGCAATATCAAATCGAATAAACTAAAAGACATTCATACTAATCATGGTTTTTCTCTGCTGAGTTATTCACAAAAACTCCATAATGGTTTATTTTTTATTCTTAGACCACATGTATCAACAGCACTTCTTGAAGGACCCTGAGAAGAGCATATTACTCACACTAATTAGAATGCAAGAAGATATTTAACTGCTCAAATCGATAATTATTATCTATTCCAACGTTGTCTCCAACCAATCCCTCTCCGTGACATCCGAAGAATTGCTTGAAATCTTTCTCAAATTGTACTTCGACAATCGAGTATGCAAAAAATCATAAATAAATATTTTTACACAAATATGGAATTATTGGTTGTTTGACAGACTCAAGAGGTTAGAGGACATGTCGCGAAAGTAATATCCAAATTCAGTATCGCTCCAGAATGTCGGAAGCTGATTCTTCAACAAAAAGTCATGAACAAAATCATCGAAGATATCTACAGCTCTAACGGAGAAACCAAAAAATAAGTAAGTTTTCAGCCCAATATTTTCACTTTTGTTAGCTAATTTATCATTTTGATACCTCACCCTTCATTTCGATTTCGCTTTGTGATTGAATTTAGCTGCTAATTTCCTTGATGACAATGATCTATTGCTCTAAAGACATGCATACAGAATTCTTAGAATCTAACGGAATAGATTGTTTGCTTTTCTTTCTCAGTCGAACTGACAGCTTTCAGATATATTTATCGTTCAAGTGCTTTACGCTATTATCACGCTGGGAGAAGAACATCGAGATCATCACGACTGAAGACATCTGCATTAGGATCAGCAAGAATTCTTTAATTCGAGAACGCCGAATTCTCAAAGAAGGTCTTAGATTTTTTATAAATATTTTGATCTACAAGCGAAACGACAGGGATATTGTAAATCGTTTATGCTGGCTAATGAACGAAGGCCTATTGAACAGTGTCGATGGGGAATGCTTGAAACTTAGTTTATTCGCGTTGATGCTTGTCTCCGAACAAACAAATTATCATCATAAGCTAATCACACACAAATCATTACTGAGCAATCTAGCTGCGTAAACCTAAGAAAACTTATTGCCATACACTGATTTCTACGCTAAAATCCTCATGAATCTGTCCCTCAACCCGCATTGTCACGATATACTTCTCGAAAAGGAGTTCATTAAGCTCACAGCCCAGTTAGCGTTGAACTTCAAAGACAACAAGGACGAGTTAATAACCATGAACAATCATTCCTATATCCTGACATTCGCTTCGTAGATGCTCAAAATCGACCACATTGCATTCCACATCAACAAACTCTTCCAGCAAGGGCTAGTTTAGATCCTCAACACAGTGCTGCATTAGTCCTATGAATTCATGTTCCACGAGATAATTGAAGCTTTCAATATCATTCTTGCCGAAGCTGACACCTTCCCAGTCGCTGTTTTTCATACAATCTAAAAGTTCGCTGATGATACATACATGATCTCCGACAATGACACGATTTACATGAGAGTCTACATTCTCATGTCGTTATCCAGCAAGCCAGAAGTAAGCAAATCATATGAACTTTCAAACCGACCTAAAAGCAAAGCTAATTTGGTTTAATAAAGTATTTTTGATTTGTTTGCTTGCTCTTTGCAGAGCGGTCAATATTTCAAAGAAAGCAAAGTTGTAAAGCTGATAAAGTATTTCTTGCAGCACTACATCGATTGGACGGTCAATATTGTGCCGAATTGCTGCACGCTGCTCGCAAATATCTCCAAGGAACCGGAACTGCTGAAATAAATCTTAGAAGAAAATCTTATCAATCTCATCTTCAAAATTTGGAGTGATAAAGTAAGAAATATATTTTCACAAAATCAATATGCAAATAGAGTGTCTAAAATGCGCTTCAAATGCCATTTCATATTCGAATTAATTGTTTTTTGTTATTGTTGTTGTAAAAATAGTAAATAATCTCCTTTACAGATCTCATCCGTCTTCTCGCTTAAATCACGTCTCTCCCTTTGTTCCAAAGCTCCTTCCTCGATGAAGAGTAACACATATCATAAACTTTAGGTTTGTTTAATTGCTATCAATGCAATATTTGATGGTCTCTGTTGAATAACTATTGTTTTTTGTGTCTTAACAAAAACAAACAGGATCTACCCTTTTGTATTTGATTTTCTCTACCAGCAGATCCTCGAGGAAAAACCAAATAATTCCCTGATCAGTGCGAGCTTACTGTGCGTGCTAAACATGACCAAGAGCGATTTCGGGTTAGCTCGAGCAATCTCTGAATCCAAAGCAATCGAACTGATTAAAACTATCATACAGCGCTCTTAAAACAACTTGAAACTTGTAATCAACCCCCTTTACAAATTTACCATCCTTTCCCTAACAATATTTTCATTTTATTCCCCTAAAAACTACAGCTGAATCGCAAGAGCTTCTACAACTAACTCATGATCTGCGTGTTAATGGTTAGCAATCTCTTGATCGATTCCTAGCTCGCACAGAAGAACAAAGACGACATCTTGGAGATTCTGAATTGTCTTTATTCAAGTGTAGTCGCAACGAGCTACCATAATCTCCAGCTGAACACAGGTTTTCTGAAGATTCTGCATAATCTGGTCATACAAAATTATTCCCTGAAAAGTGAGCCTGCGATAATTAAATCGATCGATTTAGCATATGTGCTCTTCAATGAAACGACAGATGTACAATGTCTCACTTACATTCTCAATATCATGAATCATCTCCTTCAAGACAGATCGTTCTTCGAGTACAACAATCTTCAAATCCATATCATTCATATATTTTACAAAATTCCCCCCTCTTTTCCTTTAGGACATTCAAAGACAACTAACTTCTGATGACTAAAATATCCGATTAATTCTTGGCCGCATTGATCACACCTCAGAGTCAAGATACCAAATTCAGATTCTCTCTGTACACTTTCCTAACGAACCTGAGTTTCTATGAGAACAACATCGAATTTTTTGAGAGTTTCTTGAATCTCGAAGAATTCATTTCGAAATTCAAATCGCTTTTCCTATAATCGAATAAAGTCGAATAAGAAGCATTGCTGTGCTTTCTTGCAAATCTCTGCAATATCAAAGAAGTTCAACTGCTTCTGCTGAAATACAACAAAGTCATGCAGCTTATCAAGGATATTCTCCTGGAGCATCGATTTGACACTCTTACATGGACATCTATTCGGCTCCTCGGGAATATCTCTGCTAACCCCGAATTTCATTTTTTCATTGCATAAGAGGAGATACTCAAGTAATTACACGATAGTTTGAGGAAAGATAAGAAACACGTTATGCAAAAAGAAAAAGATAAATTTTAAACCTAATAATTATTCTTCTATGATGTGTGCTTTTTCTTCTTCTTTTAGATGTCTAAACAACGTGTTCTCCTACACCAAGACAAGTGTCAACATGAAGGACAAGATTTAGAATCTACTCGCAAATGTGACATTCACGAAGAAAGTCCATGAAGTGATGATCCGAAACGATTGCATCAAGATCTTTGAGCTTATCTTGAACAGAGAAAATCAGCTGCAAGATACCAGCCAAAAGCACATGCTGATTTCGATGATCTAACTCGGACTCAACCCGAAGAACTTTCACATGATAGAGAATCAAGTCAACATCATCAACTCCCTTTCCATGGTCAACGAATGTGAAAAACCACTCTAAGTTCGACTCCTCCAAATGGCTACATTCTACATTCTCGATACCTCACAAGATGTAAGTGTTTTTCTAATAAAAAATAAACTTAAAAATGTTCTTATTGATTTGCATTTTTGTGTTTTTTTCAAAGACCCCAGCGAATAAGGAGTTGAAAATCTAGAATAAATTAGACATTTCACGTGAGATCATCAGCTACATTAAAATGAATCTAGAGACACGCTCATCCTATTTCATTCGACACTTAGAGCATATTTTGAACGATCTAACCACTTGGGAATATTTCTCGCATATCACCATTGACTACGCCAAAATGACTGCTTCTATTGTGACAATAATCGTCAGCTTCGATAATATCGATCTCAAACTTACTTACTTCTAGATCCTGAAGAAAATGGCTTCGTCAGAGAAGTTTTTTGTGCCGAACTCTTCATCTTCGCTGGTAGAATAGCTGCAGAAACTACTCAAACTTTCTTAGACAATACTGTCGAAACTTGAAAATGCACTGCCTAAGACGATCTAAGAACAAAACAGAGTATGCCATTATCAATTCAGTTTTTTTTCGCTCATTGATTTTCAGGTTTATTTTAAGGCACTGAATCCAATATTTAAAATAATTTCTTTCACATTTCTCAACAACATTTCCCCCTACATTTAAACAGATAAGAGGTGAACAATTCTTGGTGTTATTCCTCTAGCTGCTATCGAATTGCTCGATCTTTGGGTCTTAAAACTAAGAAGTCTTACAATTCATGGTTTCTTAATAAATTGGTGATTTTATCACACAGATTCTAAGATTTGGCAAAGTCAAAAGTTATAATCTTTTGTCATAAGTCATCTGCACATTGGCTTGTTTCTACTAAAACGACGCAGTGCTAAAGTCATGCTACTCATATTCGTACCTTTTCTTATAATTGCATGCCCGATATAAAAAATACATTGCCTTTAACAAGGTAAAATATACATTGATTTATCAAACTAGTTTAAACATATTGTGAATTTTCTTTTCTAATTCATTGTCTAATTGACTGTTGTTTCAAGGATTTCGAGTACTATCTCTCTGGTCTAATAAGTGTTGTGCTGAAAGTCAAGAAGTATAAATTATTTTAGTAGCAGACGGTCTCATAGCAGCCATCATCACAGCAGAAAATACTCCCACCCATTGATGTAGATTTTTAGTTATTTTTTATTTTTTTTTAGTTTTCTGAATGAAATCCTTTATTCTATGGCATAAATCATCTTAATCTTTATCAAAGGAAGGTGATGCAAGAGATGAACCAAAGATTAACAACAACAATCAATAAGTACTTTCATTTAGAACAAACACTAACAACGATTAAAAAAAGATTTGCTGCTGCTGTTTTTTTCTAGTATATGAACGTCGGTGGTTTGAACAAGAGTGTATCATTGCTCTCTAACGAAAGCGAAGTCCGAAGCATGAGCATCCCGTTTGAGGAAAATAAGTTTATCTTCAGTTTCCTCACGATGACTTTGAAAAAAGGCGTGGAGCGTTCTCGAAACGATTTAATCAGCGAACTGAGACAAAAAGGAGAATCATAAACTCTTCAATGCTTAGCTAACCTATCCGCTATCACAGATAACCATAAACTACTGCTCGCCTCGAAGATTCCAGAACATTTATTTGCATATCTCTCCAACGAAAAAGCCATGACCCTTCCGTTTTTTTCATATGCAATTGGTGCATTTTTGAATCTCGCCAAGCAAAGTGAGATCTACACGAGGATCAAGTGTGATGAGATATTCCGCTGGTTCAAAGTACTAGTCGAATAGAACAGCAGGGAGTATGTTGATAAGTGCATAATAGCTATTATTTACATGATTGAGTATGCCAAATATGAGGATTATCTTATGTACGCGGAGGATATCATAGAGTTTATCACCAAGAAAATTATATGTAACTGCAAGGTCAACGATCCATTGCTCGATAAGACGCTCATACTCATCAGAAAAATCATCAGAATCAAAGGGCTCATTTATGTAAAAATCTTTAATATTTAGTTTATGATATTCTTCATCGATTGATCATTCAATTCTCCTCCTTTTGCTATTATTTCTAAACAACATTTCTTGATTTTTTTGAATCTTAGAAAGTCGCGAAGATCGAAGTGCTGTTTCAATCTCTGTTTAGCTTTCTCGAGCAATAGCGTTTGTCTGATGAAGTGAACTTCCAAGGATACTTCAAAGTATGGGAGATGCTCTAGAATTTCTTTGATTCCAGAGAATGTCTCAGCTATCTAATCAAGGTACATCTACAGCATTGATATTTCTTCTGTTCTTTTATCCTAATTCAATTCTACTTGTCTGTTATCTCTCTTCTTTTGTTGCTTTTCAGTATGGCTTGGTAAGAATCATCAAATTGCAACTCAATTACTTCCAAGACGCGGAGCAATTCTACGAAGATGTCAAAGCTAAACGAAGAGTCGAGAGTGTAGCTAGTCTTCAATTCATCCTGGAACGATTGAAACTTCTTGGATTACTCATTGGATGTGTGAATTATATCTTCTAAAAAGAGCTACTGCAGCTGCTACCAAATCAAATGAAATACAAACTCATTTATTCAAAAGATCGGAATGTATCTGATCCTGCCGATCGAACGTTGAACATCCATTTCTCAGCTATTTTTGAGGTTCTCAAGAAGATTGAGTCACTGCAAGAGTTATATCTCCAAAAGCAATACAAGCACGTGCTGATAGTATCACATCTCATCTTCAATATCGCTAAAATACTCATTAAAGTGTAACACAATACAAAGAATTTTAAAATGAAAAGTAGCCATCAATTCTTTATTCTTCTCGTCTGCTTTGATCTTCTTATTTATCTCTTTTATTTGAATAACAGCAATGAAGGATCGTGCTTGTTTATTGTGAAGTTCTTGATGGAATTGATGAAGAACTTCGAGGAACATGGGGGTTCTTACAATAAAGAAGATAAGCTTACTATGCAGTAGTGCATCTTCCAGACGTTCAATATTCTCCTGGAGCGGTATGAGCCAGAGATACAGCCACATGTACAGCAAAAATATTAATTTTTAAATTTTTTGTTTTGTTTTTCAAATATTTATCTGATTTTGCTGTATTTTCACATTATTTGCCATTTTTGTCTGTTAGCTTGAGGAGATATTAAACTTGATGGTGAATAGTCTCAGTAGTGAGTCTAACGCCACCGATAATCAACCGGAGATCAGCGATTTATTACAGCAGCAATCTCAGATGAAAGGGAGCGAGATCTAATAGCTTGGGAACAAATACCGCTAAGTCTACGTGAATTTCTTGAATTTCATAACGAAAGTCGATTTCAAGCAGATTCGCGAGCACGCCACGATGAAACTAGCTAAGCGAATCTTCTCGATAATTCAAATCAACTAGGAGAGTTTCTACAACAATGACTCTGTAGTTAGGTTCTTCTTTTTGATTTTCATTAAGAAATTCTTGTTATCCATCGATATCCGCAATCAAAAGGAACTCATCGAATGCTACAATGATATTGTGAGCTAACTGAATTCCTATATAATCCAGTATAATCATTTCTTGAAGAATCTCATTGACTCATTTGACCCGAAAGCGCATTATGAGCAACATTCAGATACTCATTAATAGTATTATTCTTCAGATGAACAAGAAAGAGAGAGAGTTCAAAGGACTTAGCTATTGTAACAAAAACAGTTTCAAACGATATTTTCAGTGTTTTCTTGAGTGATTCATGCAAATGTTTGTTATTAACAATAGCATGAAGGAACTTGACAACAATAATATTATTCTGGTATTTGAGACACTTGTGCTGTTAGTGTACTTCACTGAGTTCAGCTCGATTATCACATAACAAGAGCAACAGCAATCAGCGGATATTATCTCGACGAGCTTCTATTGCAGTATTGGCATTTTAGAGTTCCAAGATAAACTCAGTCTCATGGCGTCTGATGAAGAAAGAGAAAAAGTAACCAGCAATTTGGAGAAACTAGAGTTGCAAAAAAGGAAAGATAATTCAAGTTTATTTTGTTTTGTGAAATGATTTGATTAGTTGCTGCATGACAGACACGTGAAGGTGAGTGACTTGGATGCGACTTTGAAGGTCAATATGATCTTCATCAATTAACTCAGTTATTTCTAGAAGCTGCAGACTTCCCTCATTGAAAAGAGAAACATTAAGCTGCTCATCCATGGACTTGTCAAAAAGAAAAAGGTAATTCCCTATGGTTTTTTCTGAAATTTCTAGCTTGTTATTGACTGGCTTTTGTCAAAAAATTGTATTTTTTTCTAGACGATTTAGATGTTCTGTTACAACACGTTGACGAATTTAGCTGAAGTGAATGGGTTACTTTTCTTGAAGAATCTGCTTTAAGAGCTGGATACGCTTGTAAAAGAGACAAATCAGTAGTTAGTTCGGAGTGAAGTTAAGTTAGACGTTGAGCCACTTATTGCACTTTTAGAACACGTGTATTCCATAATTCAGGACATTGAAAACTCCTAGATCCATTCATCGATGAGGATCACAAAAGAATCACATGCAGTAGACATCTAAAACGCTAAAACGATCGTGATCGAATTCATAACCGAACTAGTCCTCGACAAGGGTGGGATAATCATCTCCGATAATCTCTTCACGATTCTGTTCGCGAATTGCGAGGACAACCCACATTTATAAACCAGGATTCTCTACATTATCATGAAGTCTCATGTGTTGGAAGGTAATATTTTTGGGGAATTGTTGGGTTGATAGTCAATTATGTCCACCGGAGTCTAACTTTTTCTTTTTATCATCAAAAAGATAACAAAATGGAGGTGAAAGATTTGATGGCGAAGAGCATCCGAAACTTATTAGCTGAACAAAGCAGAATGCTCAAGGAAATACAAGACAAAGAGCAGGAATTAAGGATATTAAGTGAAGAATTTTCAGAGATTGTCCGAGAGGAAGAAGAAGCGGAGTTAGAGAACTCAGGGATCAAGCTTCCTGGAACAAATGAGGATGAAGAGGTAGTATCGATTATGAACAGCGAGGATAATCTGAATGAGGAATAAAATAAAGAAGAACCTGTAGAAGAATCGAAACAAGAAATTATCAATATTGTGTAACAACCTGGAGAGAATACCAAAGATATACCTCCCATGAGCAATATTAACAATAACCCAAACAACCTTGAAGCTATTCCTGCTACTGGAGTTGCTTCAGCAGCGAATATTCCTTTGATAAAAAGTCGAAAATAATAAACTAAATCTTCAGCTGTAATTATCACCCACAGCAACACTGAGACGGAAGTAGCAAATGTTGCAGTTCCTGATGTTCTAGCGAATATGAACAAGCAAAGCAGCATTCTTCTCTTGAAATAATAGACATCGATCCCTTAAGCATCGTTGTAATCATAATTTTCATATTAATCGCAGTAATCGCAGAATTTGCAGAATTAAAATATCCCTCGAACCATGAGTGGAGCTAGTATGACTGTCAGTGAAAACAATGCAGCGGGATAATAATCAAGTAAAGCCATCAATAGCAGTATCAACAAAATGAGAAGAAAAAGTACTTAGAGCTCGTCTTCTAAGACAGTTATTAACAAACAAGCGAGGAAAAAGAAAATCGCAGTTAGAATCCAGTAACTTCACTCTGAACTGGACAGAATTGGAGTCACACCACTGAACCTGCCAGTGATTTGGAAATTCTTAGAAAGACCTATCAGAAATTATGAAGGCATCTAATCATTGTCTAATGCGTTCTTCTGGGAGTTCTTCAATCAGCAACTCACGTAATAAAATATAATTTTAAGGAAAAAATAGCCCTTGAGATTTTATCTTTTAGGCTATTCTTATGTGATTTCATTTGATAATTTTCATCTTATTTTTGGATTTGTTCTGAACAGTGAATACTAGCATATTCTATTGAATTTCATGTTTGGATTGATGATCCTTCTGAACAAAACGAAGACTGACTCTATTTGGAGGAATTTGATTCTCCAAAGTCACGATTAGTTCTTGAAAGTTGTCGATCTGGAATATGTAGGAGTCTATCGGTAACTTGGATTCATATTCGTGCGGTACATGAGTGAAGTCATGCTCTAAATCTTCTAAAACAAAGGCAAGAAATCAGATGTCATCAAGTCAGGTAAAGAAAACATCTTTGAGAACAATAAATCTAAAAAAAGAAAAACACTTCAAATGATTATTTTCTTCATTTTTATTCATGACAAAATATGCAACAATAATCGTTTTTTTTTTTCATTTTTCTTCAGAGAAATTCAGTTTATTCCGCAAAGTGTTGATCGGAAGTAAAATAAGAGAACTCGTTGATATCTCCAAGCAGCTTGAAGCGTGCATCAAAAACAAATGAACTACTACAAAAATGAAAATGAAAAAATCAATCCATGTAAATATTGCATATTACTTATTTTACCCTCTCTTCAAAAAGAACTTATAAAACTGAAAACAACTCCCACTCTTTGAAATCGTTTCTTACCGCAATGTCTATTAATTAAAATATGTCTGTGAAGGTTTAAAGACATTTGTTTCTTATTTTTCTTATTTTAAATAGACTTTCTGCTTATGTAAGGAGGATTTGCAGGAGGATTCATTAGTTTTTAAAAAAACATGTGATTTTTTTTCTTTCATCTTTTTTAAATATTCAAATCATAGAGTGTCACTTTCATTCCCTTTTTTCTTTAATAATAGGAGAACAATAATCTCAAATTTGTTCTTGAATTTAAGGAGGGAGGGGATTCGTTATTGCAGAGGAGAGAGCCGGTCAAAAACCAAAACCAAACAAGGAATCAAGGAATCGGAGAAATTAAATTTCACATTTGCACTTCGTAATATTAGAAAAGTTTACATTTCAAATCGAAAAGCTTTCTCAATTTTAGCTTTTATAGTGCTTCTCTCTTGGGTCATTTAAGTAGAAATAGTTGTGATTGATTGTTCTTGGATTGTGATAAGATGCTGACTACTTAGGGTTCTGAGCTGTCTGAGAGTCTACAAGAATTGAAGAACTTCCAAGTCTTCGTGCGAGTTCGACCAGCTAGAAATGATGAAACCTTATCGTCTAGGAGATCTCCTGATCGGTTCAAGTCATCTTAGCAGAATAACACTGGCAATACACCTAATAACAACACTAATGGAAATTTATCACAGCAGCTGTACTAATAAAACTATTCTAGCACAGGAAG
>Ga0302271_10003949_pt1 | contig 12121 bp, 9 predicted proteins | sample III_Bog_N1_1_FD_198767 | JGI IMG/M metagenome (GOLD analysis project Ga0302271, IMG submission 198767) | Peat permafrost microbial communities from Stordalen Mire near Abisko, Sweden - III_Bog_N1_1 | ecosystem: Environmental > Terrestrial > Soil > Wetlands > Peat | place: Sweden: Abisko... | reverse complement strand
GAGGGTGAAGACTTTTGGATAAAAGGCAAAAATTTGAGCATCATTCACTACCATATGCCTTCAATAAGCTGTTTTAACGAAAAAATTGACCGATACACTGATTTTGAATTACTAAGATTTGTTGAAAAAGGAAGAAAATTTTCGCTTTTTAAATTATTCACACGCTCTGAATATGAATTTTTTAAATTCTACATCTTAAAAGGTGGGATTTTTGATGGAGTTCACGGATACATTTTTGCGAAAATGCAAGGATACTACAAATTTATCCAATGGGCAAAATTGTATGAAAAAGAGTTCAAAGAAAAAAATAAGGATTTAATTTATTAATTATGGAAAATATACACGTAGCACTGGCGTTTGATGATAATTATCTGGAACACAGCATTGTGTTGATGACTTCTATTTTAGCGAACAAAAACGATAATGAAAAAATCTTTTTTCATATTATAGACGGTGGTTTAAACGACCGTTCAAAAGAAATTCTTTGGAACATGAAAAATTGTGTTATCAACTTTTACACTGTGGATAAAAGCGTTTTTGAACATTACAAAAAATCCGATTATTACCCTATAAGCATGCTATACACGATGATATTGCCAGACGTTATCAATGTTGATAAATTAATTTATCTCGACAGCGACATGGTGGTAAATTCTTCACTTACTGAATTGTGGCAAATTAATCTGGAAGATAACTTTGTGGCCGCGATCGAAGATGCCAATGGTAAGAAATATGCAAAAAGATTTGGATTAAAAATCGACTCGAAATTTTTTAACAGTGGCGTTATGCTTATCAACTGCAAAAAATGGCTGGAAAACGATATTCCTCACCGTGCAGCCAAAATTTCAATGGAAAAAACAGGAACTACATTTGGGTTTGACCAAACAGTTTTGAATCAACTATTTGAGGATAAAGTTAAATTTCTCGATTTAAAATGGAATCTTCAATACTGTCCGATTAACGTTTGGCCAACTTACGAAAATATAGACGAATACAAAAAAGCAATCTTAAATCCGAACATAATCCACTACGTAGGCGACTATAAACCTTGGAAGCAAGGCTTGGGGTGTTTTAATCCAAAACAAGAAAATTACTTTAGGTACCACAAACTCACTTGCTTTGCCTTTTCAGACTACAAAAAATGGCATTTAGAGGACAAATCAAAATCCTACAAAGGAATTTTGGCACTTATAAAGCGTTATCCTCTATTTTTTTTAAGAAAACAATTTTGGAAAAACCTAAGATATACGTCACTATTAAAAAATCCCCATTGAAAAAATAAATTTGGGTTACATTTTGTAATTATTTTGATTAAAAAAAAATCTGGAGTAAAATATAAGAATGGATAAGAAAGAACTTAATGCAAAAATAGAAGAAACGCTTCTTGCGATGTCAAAAGACCCGAAGAACACGGATAATTACCATGCATTGGCAAAATTATACGCTATGGAAGAAAAATATGAAAAGGTATTTTCAGTATACGAGAGCCTTTTGAATATTCACCCAAATGATGCTCAGGCAATTATTAACCTTGGTAGCTTATGGTTCTACCAAAAAGATTATCCGAAATCACTCTCTTATTATCTCAGAGCTATGGAATTGGATCCTTTAAATTATGTGGTATTTTTCAATGTTGGAAATGTATATGCAGAATTAAAAAACTTTTCAAAAGCACTTTATTACTACAATCGTGCACTTGATTTAAACTCATCTAACCCTGAAATATACAATGCAGTGGCACTTTTATTCCATGACTTTCAAGATTTCATTGAAGCAAAAGCTTACTATGAAAAAGCTTTATACCTCGATAAAAACAACTTGAATGCCCATGTAGACTTAGGCAATGTTTATTTCAAATTATTTGATTACCAAAATGCTCTCGAACATTACAAAAAAGTTTTTGAACTGACTTCTGACAATAAAACCGTTGCCGTTTGCATTGCAAACACACTTACGTTAATGAAAGAAAAAGAAGAAGCAACTAAATATTTTCAAATGGCATTGGAGCTTGAAGGAGAAAACTACAAAACTTATGTCTGTAAAGCCATTTCAGAGTCCGATTTCAAAGATTACGATGCGGCAATTGAAGCTTACAACAAAGCGATAAATGAAGACCCTACAAAAGTTAATGCATACATACTTTTGGGAAATTTATATTCAAATTTAAATCAACTGGACAAAGCTCAAGAACAATATCAAAAGGCTTTAAAAATAAATTATAACGATGCAAATACTCACATGCTCATTGCGAATGCCCACTATATGCAAGACAACATAGAGCAGGCATTGATTTCATACAGAGTTGCGATTAAAATCCAACCTGACAATGATGAATATAAATTAGTTTATATTCAAATTTTGGATGAATACATTGATAAGAAAGAAAATTAATCATGGCAAGTAGATATCAACCAATAAATAGACCTCAAAGCAGCGGCCCGATGTTAATAGAAAGACTGGTCGCGGCAGGAAGCTACATTACAATGGGGCTTATAGGATTTGTTTGGTTATTAATTGGCATATTAACAAAAAACACCTTAAAACCATATTTACAATACCATATTTTTCAATCGATATTTATTTCATTCGCATATTTTGTTTTGTGCATAATTGCAGGATTACTTTTGAATGGTTTAAGCATAATCCCACTCGTTAACCAAGTAGTAATGCAAATTACTCTTTTCCTAAATATGCCTTTAATTTTCAGTTTTTCACTGATACAAGTCACGATTTATGCCGTGATTATTTATCTTGTTGCAACAAGTATTCAAGGTCAATACAGCTATCTGCCGTGGGTTTCAAATATTATCAAGGCTAATTTAAGGAATAGCTAAACAAAAAGTATAAAAAAAGACTCTGACAGATTTTCCGTCAGAGATTTTTTTTGCTAAAATGAAGAAACTATTTATTCTTCTTCGACTATTGGTTCTTTTCTCAACAATTCTATTGATTCTTCAATCGTAGATTTTAAATCTGAGTAGTATTTTACATCTTCGTCAGAGTGAACAACCTTTGAAGCTTCTTCGGAAATTTTAGACATTTGTTTCAGAAGATCAACTGTTTGAGTAACTTCTTTAAACAAGCTGCCTTCATCACGAATGGTCTTTTTCAAATCGCCACTGTAAAGTTTTCTCCAATTATCTCTTGGAATTCCCTCTTTACTGTTTAAATCAGCCCACGCATATAAATGTTTTGTAGCATTTTTATTTTGTTCAATTTTTTTGTAACTTGATACTGTTTCTCCATTTTCATTGACTTTAGTTTCAACTTCTCTTTTTTCATTGTAATCTTCCAAAGAGTTGTCAAAATCCGCTACGAAAGAAGTTACTGCTTCATCATCATGTTGGAAGTATCCATCTTCTTCGTTATTTTTTACAGCTCTGTCATCATCCCTCTTCTCGCCAACATTTGCTAATGAGCCTACGCAAGCAGCAAGCTCAACTGGGTTCATGCCAGCTAGTTTTTTGTCATAGATGGCATTCATAACAGGGATTTGATAATAACCGTTCAACAAGGATAAAAGTTCACCTTTTTCAGTAAGTTTGTTATCTTTCTGAATGAACCCAAAATCATTCAGTAGATTTTTTTGTTTTTGGAACACTTTCATCATTTCTTGACTTTTTTCATTAGACTTATTAGGGTCTCTGTCAAAAGCGTGCAATGATTTTTTCATAATAGTATTAATAACATCATCGTCTTGAGTCATCTTATAATATCCTGCAACGAAAGAGAAATCAGGATTGAAATTACTTTTAAGATCATTTGGTGGAGCATCAACTAATGTCTGGAACTTATTCTTTTGCGATTCGGAAGTTGGCATAGTGTAAACATAGCCTGTTGTGTCTATACCACGACGCCCGGCACGGCCGGCCATTTGGTGGAATTCGTTTGGAGTCAATTCTCTTTTTCTGTCATCGCCATCAGCTGAAGCGGAGGAAGTAGGTTTTCTTGTTGAACTGATAACAGTTGTTCTAGCAGGCATATTTATACCGGCAGCCAGAGTTTCTGTTGCAATAATTACTTTTAAACGAGGTGGTTCATCTTTTGATGGTTTCTGGAATAACTCTTCAATAAGTTCTTTTTGAGCAGGCAATAAACCGGAATTATGGATAGAATAACCTTTCATTAAGGCCTCCATATTAAGAGATTCTCCTAAATATTTTCCTTCTTTTTTATACCTGTCAACAGTTGCTTGAATTTCTTCACGCTCTTTTCTCGTTGTCAAAGTCGCACCATCTTCTGCGAAACTTTTCAACAAATCGTTGCTGATTCTTTTACTAAATACAAAGAAAATTGCCGGTAAACGGTCAGCGTCTTTAAGTTTTTTCACCATTGTTTTGTAGTGTTGCGTTTCTAGAGGAACATCCTGACCAGGTTTTTGAGACTTTTTGGCTTTGACTTTTTTAGCTTTTTTGCCTTTTTTCTCAGGCTCTATTTTATCCAACGTAGTGTTTGTAAACAAAAGAGGAACATGCCTCTCTTCAGGAGGAACATTAACTAGAATCTGGGGTTTACCTTTAACGTTGGACATCCACTCATTTATATCTTCTTTATTACCGATTGTAGCTGAAAGTGAAAGCATTTGAGTTTTAGGGTCAGAAAGAATTATTGACTGCTCCCATATTCCGCCTCTGTCGACATCTCCAAGATAGTGAAGTTCGTCAAAAACAACTGTTTTTAAATTATCCAAATTACCTGAATATTCATTTTTTTGCTTAAATTTCTCGCCGAAGACCATATTTCGATAAATTTCCGTCGTCATAACCACAATCGGAGCTTGAGAATTCTCCTTCACGTCTCCTGTCATGAGCCCGACATTTTCTTCACCATAAACCTTCTTCAACTGTCTATATTTTTCATTACTCAAAGCTTTTAAAGGAGTGGTATAAAAAGTTCTTCCGCCTTCTTCCATTTTTTTATCAATAATGTCAGTGAGTTCTTTCATATGTTCAGTACCAGTTTTGGTATTTTGGGAAATCGAATATAGAGCGATTGCCGTTTTACCCGTTCCTGTTGGAGCTGTAACTAATACATCATTACCAGCTTGAAGGTTTTCGGCTGCTTCTATCTGGTATTTATCGGGATGACAATCCGCCGGCAATTTAAAATAACTTTCATTTATATTTTCTAAACCCCTGAAAGAGATTAAACTTCTTGCCACAGCAAAATTATTGTAGTTAATTGGAACCGTATTATATGCCACCTGCGAAGGTTGAGGATTAACAGTATTGGGTAACTTACGATTAATTTTAGATGTTGAATAATTTCCAAAACTGACACTGCTCACTCTTAACATATAAACTCCAAACTTTATGTACAAGTAAAGAAAGTTTAAACGTTTTTTTTTTGAACGGGTGGGCCATTTTTATTTACAAAAGTACAAAAAGGTGAAATGTGAAGAGTGAGGGGTGAATAGTAAAGATTGAAAGGTTAACCTTTCAATCTTTACTATTCACTCAAAAACAACCATTGAAACCGCTTATAATTTAGCGTAAAATAGTGGAATGAAAAAGATTTTTTTAGCAACATTAATACTACTTCTTTCTTGTCAAGCCTGCCTGGCTGAAGACGAAACTGACAATATTTTCACCAATGATCCTCAAACAAACGTGGAGCTTCGTGGCTATTTAGAATACGATGATGCTCCGAGTGAAACAATATACTTAGAAAACCAAGTAGAATCACAACAAAACACAGTTTATTTAAAATCCCCGACGACCAATAATGGACTTAATTTAAAATCGCCGGTAAAAGTCGGCTCAAAATCATTAATTACATCTTCAATTAAGCAAACTCCCCTGACAAATCTACACGGCTTGGATGCGGCATCCAAATTTTCATCCCAAGAATATAACGTCGATCCCGTTAGTGGCTCTTATACCGTAAAAGCAAAGAGAATAAGTTTTGGAACAACATACAACTCAGACATGGATAATGCTGGTGCAAGCTATTCTACGGAGGTATTCACAAAATATGAAGGTAAACATTTTGCGTTTAAAACCGCTTTTTCTAAAAGCACAAACAGTAGCTACAACTCATACGATGACAGAATGTATTTTGCACCAGAATTAAAGCTAACAAAAAGATTGTCAATTATTGATGCCCTTCAAACAGATATGATTCAAATAAATAGAAAAAATGAAGTCGTTTTGAGATACAATCCGCCCATTAAAAAATACGCTGACGAAGTTCAACTAGAACTTGGTGCAGGGCAATCTTTTTACGAAAACAATTACATTAACTCTTCCATCAGATTTTCAACTCGATTCAAATTGTGAAGATACGGAAAAAATCAATTTTCCACCCGCATGGGACATTTTCTATAGCTCAGCCTTTGGCTTCGCTAAGAAAAACAGTCAAAAAACAGAATTTTTCCTTATACTCATGTAAAATTTCTGGCTCAAACTTTGCATAAATTCTATAATTAGATTATAATATTACTACGCTAAACTTTGGGGGATTTATGACGAAAGAACGCAAACAGAATAACGGGAAAATTAAACAGCCTGCTGTTAAGAAAACAACTAAAAAACCCGCTTCTGCCCAAGAAGTTGAAACGCTGATAGACAAAACAAAAACTAAAAACAAACAGCGTAAAACCAAAATCAGAGTTATTTATTCATTTTTGACCATCGTACTTTTGATTTGTCTTGCACAAATAGGATTTAGTGCAATACTTAACATTTCAAAAACTATTTCTTATCAAACAAAAATAAACACAATGAAAAAAACAAAAGATCAGGCAGAAACAAGAAATAAAAAATTAAAACAAGAAATAAAAAATTTCTCCACCGCCTCAAGCCTGGAATCAATTGCCAGAAACAATCTAAAAATGGCTGGTGAAGATGAAGTTTTGGTGATAATAAACACGGCTCAGGAAGCTAATTCAACCCAAAAAAATAAAAAAAACGGCAAAATGAAAAATACTAAAATTAAGAAACCTAAAATAGACAAAAAAACGAACAATTAATTGGGAATAAATGAATAAAATAGAAGTTGTAGATTACATAAAAAAATCGTTTGAACTGAAAAACAAAGGCTACTTCAAGCCTGCCATTGAAATGCTCTACAAAGCACTCTCTCTAGACAGTGACAACATTGAAATATTAGCTCAGCTTGCTCAGCTTTATGTACATTTAAATAATTTTCAAAGAGCCATTTACTATGTTGACAAAGTTCTGGAAATTGACAAAAACCACATAGACTCTTTATTTTTACTAAAAGAAATATACCTGTTGCAGGAAAATAACCAAGAAGCAAAATGTATAATCGAAAAAATCTGTACTATTCAACCAAATTCTGAAATTTTGGCTGAAAAAATAAAAATTCTAACTAAACTAGGTGAATTTGAAGAGATAAAAAACCTTGAAACTTCGGGAATAGAGCTTTGCGATAAAGTCTTATACGAAATTTCAAAAGCTTATTTTGAAAATAATAATAAAAACAAAGCCGTTGAACTATTAAAGTTGGGGTATCAAAAAAACAAAAAAAACGAAAAAATCCTTCTTTTACTTGCGATTATATACTATGAAAACGAAGATTTAGAAAATTCTAAAAAATTATTTCTTGAATTAGAAAAAATAGACCCAACCCCTGAAGTAATGAACTACCTTGGACTTTTTAAATTAAACGAAAAAAACTTTTCATCTGCGGTAACTTATTTTTCCAAAGCACACAAATTAGATGAAAAAAACCACGAATACATATACAATCTTGCAAGTGCATACTTTTTAAAAGGCTGGCTTGATGAAGCATTAAAATATTTTACCCAGGCTATATGCCTCGCCCCTGATGTCATAAATTACCACTATTCCTTGGCTTATCTTTACTACCATAAAAAGGCTTACAACAAAGCTGTTATGGAATTGGATTTTATAAAATCGCTGGATGCAACTCATGAGCAGTCAAATATTTTAACAGCACTGATAATTGCCAAAAAAGGTGATGCCCTAACTGCCAAAAATCAACTGGAAGAAATTATCAAATCCAACCCTACAGATGATTTTGCTATTTCGGCTTTGGGTAAAATTTATAAAGAACTTTCACAAACAGATTTAGCAAAACAAACCATCAAAAAAGCATTGAAGCTAAATCCTGACTCATTGGATTACCTAAGCGACTTGGCAGAAATCAAAATTGAACTAAAAGATTATGAAAACGCAAGAAAAACAATAGAAAAAATGCTTGGATTAAACGAGAATTATATTTATGCACATATTGCTCTTTCAAAAATCAACTTTGACTTAAAAGATTTTGATGCGGTTTTTGACTGTGCACAAAATATTATCAAACTTGATCAATGTTGCCCCGAGGGCTACTATTATAACGCCCTTTCGCTTTTTGAAACAGGAGACAAAGACTTTGCAATTGCCAGCCTAAAAAAAGCTATCTCTTTAGACCTGAATAATCCCATGCTTTATCTAAAAATGAGCGAATTCTACCAAGAGCTGGGTGATTTTAAAAATGCTTACGATTGGGCACTGGAAGCGAGCGAAATAGACGATAAATCCTATCAATATAAATGGTTATGTGCAAAGCTGGCAAATACCCTGCACAAGGAAGAAGAAGCTTCTAAGCATTATTCACAGAGTTACAGACTGGCTTCATTCGACAAAGATTTAAAAGAAGATTACGCCAAATACCTTGTCTCAATCGGCAAGGAAAAACAAGCCAAGGTGATTTTAAAATAATTTAGCTGAAAATTATTTGCCTTCCAAAAAAAAAGTGTTATATTGTTAATATGGCGTTTTTTCGGGTACTAATGCCGAGCACAAGAGTTGGGAGAATTTATGAAAAAAATAAATGTTCTGGTGTCATTGGCAATATTGAGTTTATGCTTAAACTTGAATTCGCCTGCGTTTGCATTGGTAAAACCAAAAAAAATTACAGCGGCAATAAAACAAACCGTTTTCAAACAAACTGCTTCAAAACAAACCGCTGTACAAACCCCTGAAGTAGCAAACGCCCAATACCCCAAAAAGTATACTCAAACTTATATCAATGGAATTAAAGACGAATACAAAGTTATTGGAAAAGACGAAATTTTTTATGTCGCTCTTGATGTACTTAAAGGAACGAATGGGGAATTTTCGAGAAAAGCTATCTTAGGAAACAACTTAACCGGAAAGCCAGTTAAAGTAGAATTTAAAGATTTAGGTACCATCAGCCCAAATTACAAAAATTTTGATGCCCTAGGCTGGAAAAGAGGTTCAAGATTATACATTTATATAAATCAAAAACACAGCGATGCTCCTGCAATAGCACTTGCTGCCCTTTTATCGCACGAAGCCATTCACCAAGACGAGTATAATTCTCTTTCTGAAGAAACTTATGCCTGGACTATGGAAGCGTCTGAATGGTGTGAATTAGTTAGACTATACCCCGACTACCAACTTGGGCTACAAGCCTTGGTTCAAAGAGAAAATCTGTTAAAACAACTTTTGGAAAAAGGTAATTATACGAACAAATACATCAAAAAAACTGTTTATTCCAATTCAGGATACCAGAACCTACCTGAAACATCGCCTGGATTTGAATCATTGTAATACCAAAGTCCGCTGCAAAATAACAAATTTTAATTAATCTCCTCTTAACACAAGGAAGACTCTGCAAAATGACAAAAGAAGTTAGATTTTTTTGACTTGTGCATCAGTCTCACAAATTAGGCTATTGAAAAAATCATGCGTTAATGTTAAATATTAGTAGTGAGGGTGCGGAAAAATTCTGATTTTTCGGAAAAATCGACTTTTTCCACACCCGACCTTCGAAAGGTGAAAGGCAATAACGGCGACGGGTAGGCGGCTTTTTTGCCTTGACACTAGACATCAGAAGATACGAGGAAAATGCAATTTTTCCGTATCTTCAGTACCGACTTGGTATAAGAGGGGATAATATAATGAAAAAACAATTGACTCTATTTGTCATATTAGTTTTACTTTTGTTTATTTTTAACAAAGTTTTTATGGGAGAGTTTACAAAAACTAGTACTATTATCAACACGCAAGATTTGGTAAATCAAGAACAAGTTGCTCCCGAAGCTTTATTTAATAAATCATGGAAAATCATAAAAAATAGCTATTATGACCAAACCTTAAACGAACAAAATTGGAAAAGATGGGCAAAACATTATAATGGTAAAATTAAAACTGACGAAGACGCTTCCGTTGCTGTAAATACAATGTTAGCAAGTCTTGACGACCCTTATTCAAAATATTTAGACAAAAAAGAATACGCAGACCAAAATAATTCCATTGATTCTAAAATCACTGGTATAGGGGTGAATATCACATCGAAATCAGGAAAAATCTATATAGTTAGTACAATTGATGGTACACCAGCCTTTTACGCCAAGCTTCAGCCAAAAGACATAATTATTGAAGTAAATGGCAAAGATGTAGCAGGAATGAATGTTTCCGATGTTGCAGATTTGGTTAGAGGTTCAGAAAACAGTTATGTTCAAATAACCATATTAAGAAACAAACAAAAAATAACAAAAAAAATTCAACGCAAAGAAATAAAGATTAAAACCGTAAAAAGTTCTGTCGATAAAAATATTGGCTACATTCAAATTTTGACTTTTCTGGGAGCAAGAACTCCAAATGAATTTGTTGAGGCTCTTGAAAAAACTCAGAATACTGATGGACTAATCATCGATTTGAGAGGAAACACCGGTGGACTTTTACCAAACGCGATTTTTATAGCAAACATGTTCATAACCGAAGGGAATTTGGTCAGTATTGTAGGCAGAAATGGTTACAAAAAGGACATTTACGCCCAATCAACCAATTTCGGGGTAGATAAACCTTTACTTGTTTTGGTGGACGGAGGTTCTGCAAGTGCCAGCGAAATACTATCGGGTGCCCTAAAAGATTACCATAGAGCCAAACTAATCGGAACTAAAACATTCGGGAAAGGAATGGTTCAAAGAATCATCCCCATGCCTAACAGTACAGGCTTAAACCTGACTATCGCAAAGTATTTAACCCCTGCAGGGCATGACATTAATAAAAAGGGTATAAACCCAGATATTGAAGTAACTTTTACAGCGAAAGATTACCTAGCAAGAAAAGACGTTCAGCTTGAAAAAGCAAAAACTGTCATGAATCAAATGATTAAAGAAGGAAAAAATTAAATATCCCCGATTATGTACGTATTTTTAACAATAAACTTGGTAGTCTCCCGATTATCCCGGGTTACCTACGTGCGTAGCACTGTCTTGGATTATTGGCAGCTCGAAGTAATTAAACTATTGCCAAAATCCGTGTCACTATTGTAGACTATTCTTATCAATCGGATTATCGCCTCAAGCCGTGACGCCATTTTTTACGGCTCATTCTTCACCTCGAAAAGAAGGCATTGCTCCTGTGGAGTTTGCAACCGCAAACTCTGGAGCCTGTCCTGAACTTGTTTCAGGATCGCTATCGATTGGCCTTGGAAGACTTCACACACTGCTACCTTGTCTCACTATTGGAGATAATCCTCTAAGCAGGGACAATATTGGCGAACCGTGAGGCCATTTTTTACGGCTCATTCTTCACCTCAAAAAGAAGGCAAAAAAAAGCCGTCCTTTTTAGAGGCGGCTACTAGACTTGGGGAGGAGGTTAGAAAAACCTTTCGGTTTCTCATACTTTATATATCGGACCATATGAAAAATACTTTAGAGCTATCCTCTAAATAGTTTACATAACTTATCGAAACTTACCTTGAAAAGGCCGGCAAACTGTTGTCTAATAGTAAAATGCAAAATAAATCGATAAATAAAAATATCAGGGGCTTAAAAGGCGAAATTACAATTCCTGCTGACAAATCAATTTCACACCGTGCGGTGATATTTTCTTCCCTTGCAAAAGGCGAATCTGTCATTGAAAATTTTTCAAAAGGAGCTGATTGTCTTTCAACTCTCAGCGTTTTTAAATCACTTGGAGTTGAAGCCCAATTCAAAGATGATAAAACACTTATAATAAAATCCAAAGGGCTTTTTACACGGACATCAGAACTTTACTGCGGAAACTCCGGCACCACCATGCGATTAATATCAGGAATACTTGCAGGTCAAAAGTTTGATTCTGTTTTAACAGGCGACGAAAGCCTTTCCAAAAGGCCTATGGCTCGAGTAATTAAG
>Ga0302271_10003948_pt1 | contig 12122 bp, 10 predicted proteins | sample III_Bog_N1_1_FD_198767 | JGI IMG/M metagenome (GOLD analysis project Ga0302271, IMG submission 198767) | Peat permafrost microbial communities from Stordalen Mire near Abisko, Sweden - III_Bog_N1_1 | ecosystem: Environmental > Terrestrial > Soil > Wetlands > Peat | place: Sweden: Abisko... | reverse complement strand
TCAAATGCCTTGGAGTTATAAACCTGCAATTCCCGTTGATCTTGAGCTTTTGACTTAAACAACAACTAATCGGTTGATTCCTGCTTGGGTAGATCTAAGTTGCTCTTCCTTGACTGAGGTTAAGAATATTTGTATTCACAAGGTCAATTATTCCTACAGTCTTTATATTTCCCCAATAGAAGGGTTAAATTAGGTATTTATCATTCCTGTTAAATTATCCCATTAAAATAAGGTCTCAAAGGATTTCTTAATTTATTAAAAAAGAAGAAATAACGCACACAAACTGATCGATGCAATTTTGATATCCCTCATATGTGACATTCAGATATTTTAAGACTAATATCTAGAATAAACTTTGCTTTGTGCTTGCTTGTTCGTGATCATTCTTTGGAAAAACCTTCTTCATAGCTTAATTTATTTTTCTTTCTCTCTCTCTCATCGTTCACCTAGTTTCAAATATGTTTTCAATAATTTAAAACTACCTTCTTTTTCTTCACAAGATTGCTAAGAAGCATTATGAATAAGAATTTTACGTTGAAAAAGTTGTGGTTTCTTGTGTTATTTGGGAGTAATTTGCTTCTGAAACCAAGCACATTAATAAATATACATCTTATTCATTCCCCAAGTGAAAAGCTTCCTCATCTCCCATAGAGACTATCACAGGGTAACAAAAATTAAAGAAACAAAGCACATTCACAGAAATACACTCATAAAAGTGAACAGTAAATTAATCTGCTTTGTTTAAAGATCCCAGAAGAATCAGGAAGGACACCGCTGAATATATATGAACAAGATCAAGCATTTGGTAAAGCGCATGGATGTGTTTGGCGTGCCTGTGGGACTTGTCCAGGATAAGCACTCAGAATACCGCAGTGTATTCGGCTCGGTCATGAGCATGCTGTCGTTCTTATGCATATTTCTCTTTTTTAGATCAAGTAAGAGAACAACTAACATAATAATGTGATTAGTATGTGTTTTGGATTCGTAAAAATAAATAAAATTTCTGAGTTGTCTTATTTCTACGTTGAACTATTAGGTCTAATGAGCTTCATAGAAAAGGATAAAGTCATCTATACTGTAGATAAATAGTACTCGTAATCCCCCGAGTGGATTGGTGTGAATCGGACTACTTTCATGTTTGCTGTTGGATTCGAGCAACCGAATTCTGATTTCACAATTTATCCCTTCTTTAACGTCACGGCAACTTAAACGTAATGCTCTTTGAGTTTGTAACAGTTTTTGCATCTGGTTATGAATTCCTAAATATAATATATTCCTTGGTAGTTTCTATTAAATGAACGGGACAACGAGATTAAAGTCCTACCGAGTAGTAGACTTGTAGCCATGCACTGCAGCACACTTTCAACTCATGGGAGGAGATCTTTATGCAAAAGCAGCGATTCTCAATGCGAATAACTTCCTGTGTCCAGAGTAAATAATTAAATTCAATTTTGACAACAAGAAAAAGGTTATTTTTAGTTATTCCAAAACTATCCAACATATCACAGTAAGAATTAAGAAAGCAGGGTGAGTAAGTATAACGCTGAGACTAAAAGCTCCTTATTTTTCCAAGACCTTGCTGCCTTGGAAGGAATCCCAGATTTTTAATGGATTCTTTGGGAATGAGATGAGTTGTTTTTGGAGTAAACAGATTTCTGAATTTCACTAGTAATAGGAAGAAAAACGTAGTTGATATGGGGGAAGGAGGGGGGAACTGGATATTATTCTGGGAAATTTTAATCTAAAGCTCATAAAGTAGTTTTTGAGGGAATATAGAAAGATCAGAGATATTCGCAGCTTGGGTGGTTGGGAGGACAAAGATAGAAAGAAGATACCCAAATATTAGTTTTAATTGAATTAGCCATCGAGACATAGGCAGGTATTCCGTAATTGAAGAATTGTTATACAAACTTTGTGACTTTCTCTCTCTCTCTTTTATGTGTTTCTCATTGATTTGTATTTGCTATCCTTCCTTAGGCTGAATCAGACGATGGATTTAGAAGGGCAGTACACTAGTGACTTATTTTCCTTCGTGAAGATCATTGTCACCCGATGTGATACCAAATTCAAATTATACGATAAACGAACTTGGAAGCCTCTAGCTTGTGGATCCGATGCAGATTACAATAAATTCCTCGTGGATGTCTAGAAACCAAGAGTCAGCTTCTATACGAGTGACTTCAATATTAACCCATCTGAGAAAAACAACTACGCCTAATAGTTCATCCAGAATCAATAGAGTTTCACATTTGTACCTTCGTCGATGATGAAATCAGCCGATGTGTTTGTAACGCCGTACAATACCAACACAAATGAGAGTGTTTGGACAGAAAATGATGGCTTAGATGAGTAGTTTATCGTCATGCAGGTGGAGGATACGGTGGAGACATCTGATTATTTGAGTAACAGCTCAGCGTTTGTGAACATATTTCTGCGTAGAAGTCCAAAGACCTTTGTGATCAAGAGATACTACAAGAAAATAGCTGATATTATGTCGTAAGTAGGGGGGCTAGTGAAGTGCATCTTCGTGTTGTTCGGCTATTTTGTGACGAAATACAATAAGTTCCATTTTCGATTAGAACTAGCGAATAAGCTGTATTCATTTCAATTCAGCAACTAGAAGCCATCCACGGAGCTGCATCAGAGGCAGCAACAATTACTGGAATAAGTCAGCGTTGGTAGGCAGCATAATAATAGATCCTTGCAGCGATTACATCATTCTAACAGCTAGCAACAGCAATAAACACCCATTCTACCAGCTAGTTCTGCATCGATTGACAGGGAGTTAAGTGATAATTACGGACTCACAACTAACAACAACAATAAATCTCGAAGGATCAATCGATTCAAGACAGCAGCAACAACTCTATTTCAGAACAATTCCACAAAACAAATCACCAAACAAGACTCCAACCCTGGTTCTCCAGGATTTCCTAAGAGTATCGAAGCCTTCAAGCAAGCGCATAAGGACGAATAGCGTTCAGTATTACTGGAGTATTTCGAGAGAATCATGTCAACGACGAGAGCAGTGAAGAGCTCACTGATGTTCTTTTTGAGTTTCATTACCTTCGGGAAGTGTTTCGTCTCCGAAGAAACGACTCTCATCAAAAAAGCACAGGAGTTTTCGAAGAGAGACATTGACATCTATGTGATTCTCGATAAGCTGCAAGAGATCGAGAAGATCAAGAAAGTGATTTTTTCGAGTGAGCAGATCACTTTGTTCAATTTCTTCCCTAAACCAGTCATAAAAAAGGATATAAAACTATTCTAAAACAAGAGTCTCAGGGAGTTTAGTATGTCGCTGAATAAACAAAGGAGAAGGTATTCGGCGAAATCACCAATGAGCCATGTGGATAGCCCTTTGTCATAGTAGATGAAAGCTCCTAGTGAGGATTCGTCAGGAAGTGGTCATCTGTTCAAGGAAAGAGATAATTTCACGACGATAGAAGCGTATAAAGTAAAGGAATGGGGGAGGGAAGAAGGCAGTGGATTTAAATTCTTTTTTGTTGTTTTTGCGAAGAATTTATTTTCCGCGTATGAGAAGCTGACAAGAGGAGCTGAAGCGAACAATCAGTAAACATTTTCAGCTTGGAATTACTAATTTTTCATATTTTTTCTATATGTGCTTCTTTGTTGCTTTGAATCGCCAAAAAGGTACAATGTTAAGCTCATCGAGCAGTTGGGTTTGGAGATGCGTCGAGTGTTTGAGTTATAGAATCAATTAGTCAATGCAGGGATGCGGATGAGTGTAGTCATTCCAAGAGATAATAAGAATCAAAATATGATGATTTCATCTTCATTGTAGTCTTCTGTTAAGTCACACGAGAACAACCCTAGCAACGAGAGAAGACTCTCCCTACCAGCATAATTCACCAAAACATAATCACACACCATCTTCAACGAGAAAGATCTTATGGTATTCTCAGCTAAATGCAATGAAGCAATATCATTTGCAGGATATAATAGCCAGAATAATAACAACAACAATAACCATAATTTGAATATTCATAGCAACGGAAACGATTTCTCTTAGAAAGCTAGTTCTGGCCATGGATTCAGTTCTCATCCACCATTTTTCTATTCAAGCGTTAAGATCCCTGAGGAAATAGGCTCGATTTAGGAGATACCAAATGAGAATCTGAATTCACAATGCATGGTATCAAAAGGAAATCAGAGAAATGAATTCAAGAATGATTAGAGTGTTTAGTTGTTGTTGCAGGATTAAAATGTGTGTGGGAATGTAGATGATCATAACAGAGAGGATAGAACTAGCTGCGGAATTAGTAGTAATAATTTAAAGTTACTGAAGATCGATAGTGGTACTCCTTCTATCCTCGGAAAGAATAAGATGCAAAAACTTAATATGAATGAGAATGATCTTAAGAAAATCACGCCTGCTGCTACTATTGGGGGATAGTCATCGCAGTTGATGGCTAGGAACATGTAATCTTTTGATTTCATTCTAGCAAGGAATATCTCAGCTTAAGAGGACAGTTAGATAGATGGGAGAGGGTCTAATGCAGACACAATCATTCCAATAAAGACAATTCTGAATCAGGGAAATAATAGTCCATAGAAATTCAAAGGAAACGAGAAGATGCGATCAGGGAATTCGTTAGAGTTATAACATGCGTAAAGAGGATTAAATAATGAAATCGAAGGAGATTCATTGGCTTGACGATATATCCTATGGCTGTTTGGTTGTTTAGGCTAGCTAGTTTTTGGAGATAGAGAGTGTCCTTAGTATTTTGGATGTTATTCTTAATAACAAATGTGTGTATGTTTGGTATTTCAATGTTGTTAATTGTTCTTGATTTCAAGAACAACTATTGTCTTTTTGTGAAATATCTTTTTCTTATGAATTCCTACATCTTCTTATCAATTTTCTAAAAAGTCCCCCCATTCTTTTAGACAGTTAATATGTTTTCATTTTCTGATTGAATATCAATCAAAGGATGTGTAAACTTTATGAAAGAGAGAGAGTGGAAATCGATTACATTATGCAAATAAAATATACAAAAAATAGTTTAAAAATAGTCAGCGAAGAAACATTTCACACTTGCTTGTTGAAATAAGAGGTGTCTTCATTGAGAACACATCCGATCACAATGATATTTGTGATTGATTTCTCTCATTCGTTATCGTCATAGTTATGTGTATGCTAGACTATCGAGTGCTCTTCATCTATTGAATGATCTTCTTCTTCTTGTATTTCATATAAATCTATTTATTGTGATTTCATCCAAGATCTATTATCATCTTTGGAAGCAGCTTCAAGTTCAGCGAATGTCTGCTAGTATCCTAGTTCGAGCTCATCAACTTTTTCATGCTTAAGATTCTACAGTCTCATAAGCATCTCTACTTCCTCAGCCAGATTGTCAATCAACTCTCTGTTAATCGTAGGCAATTACTACGATGAATTCTATTACTTTGTGTCCTATTTGGTTTGTTCATATTGTTGATACTATTTCAGTTAATCTGTTGAATGGGTATTGTCCTCCTGCCAATCATGATAGTCTTCTCGTTCTTCAGTGTACTAAACAGTTCTATCAACATCCCTATGCTGCTGCTAGCCTTAACGAATCTAGTAATTATCACCTTTGTTTGACTATTTATTGGCGTAGTTAGGTTAAGATTATGTGCCTTGTTTAGTTGTTTCTTATGGTTACATTGACTGCACTCTATTTTATTTGAGTTCAATCGATTATTCAAAACTCTCTTTGTTCTATTAACCTGACAACTACAGGCCTTAATTGTTTAATATACTATTAGAATTATTATTATTGCTATTTGTATTAGATTTGAGTTGTGTTTTAAATCCTGAATAATTACTATTTTCAGTTGAATTACTCTCAAACCGATCTTTAGACACATCTCTTTGCATGAATTATGTTGAATTCTTACTACTCCCTTATCTTGTTTATTGATCAGTATTCTTAAGCTCTCTTGGAGTTCTAACAATCATTTCATTACCTTTTCCTTCTTGAGACAATACTGGCATATTCTACGCTTTCTGTATATTTTTATTAGTTGAATTCATTTGCAAAGCATTGATTGCAACTTGATTAGTGCCATTAGGTGCCTACTGCTAGTTCATCTACGATTCTTACTCCTCTTCCAGCTGTAAATAATCTTCATAGCGATTGTTATTATTATCTCCTTCAGTTAATAATCCATCCAGCCATTCATCATCATCTACTATTCGCTGCTAAATCTTTCTGCAATCCTACCTTTCTTGTTCTTAATTGTACTTATCCTCCTTATCCTCTAATTGCTTCCACATCTCCTCGAATTCCTAACACTCTGAGCTAGCTATTCCTCCTCCAATTCTTTCTGGTGCTACTGTCCTATTATTCCTTGCCCGCATATTTATTTATTCATTCTTTCTTTTATTATTATTTCCTTTTTTCAATTATATCTCATTTAATTCGTGTATTTCTTCAGCTAATCTCTCTCTTTCACCTTGCAGCACTCTCTACTGTTCCTTCAGACTCCTAATAGCTGCTTCTGATTCCTATAAATCTTCTTCAACACCAAGATTATTCACCCATTCTGCGAACTACTTGCCTTCAACAGAACTACCTAGCACGCAGGAGAATTCTTATTCCAACGCAGCAGATATGATCTCAGTTGAATCATTAACATCTCTCACATTAGTGGTGTTCCTGTGAACCATCCCAGATATATTCGTCAATCTGTTGGAATTCATGTTTGGACTCAATGAAAGCATGGAACTGTCTGTGATTGATTAATTTGATTGTCCCTGAATACTACTGTAATTCGAAGGGTATTACTAAGAAATCTAGCTTTTCTTAGAGTTAATTATGCTCTTACTCGATAACTGAGACTCTTGCTTGTTCCCTGCAAGAACTTCTAAGAGGTAAGAAGAACCTTAGGAAGAATGTTGTTATTTAAGATCTAGTTAAGTGTTATTCTATTTCTTAGCTCTTTTTGCTATGATCTCACCTGCAAGCGGAGAGCTAGCTCTTTATACATTGCTGCTGCTTTTGTTGTTGTTGCTACTGGTTGTTGGCTTACTGAATAGAATTTACTTGTATCGTTGATATTCTGCTTTAGAAGGATTTTTGAGATGTCCTAAGCTGCTGGTATCGTTGAGCTTAGTCGTGGTGGAATATTAAGCGCTATTAAAATTCTCTGAGTTGTTAGGATTGGCGTAGTTTAGTGGCAATTTTGAGCCAAAGCTCGATGAAGATGAATTCATAATTGCAGCAATTTTGGGAGAGACAACATTATTCTTAGGTTGTGATAGGAATAGCTAATTCTTACTGAATAATGGACCAATCGACTGAAAGGAGAAAAGAAAAGAAAATCAATTGAGAGATTATCAAGAGGAGAAGAAGAATGAATGCACATGTGTGTGTGTGTTGGATGTTATTTAGTGAGTTGCTTACTTGTTTGATCTTGTTGAGTTTTTCTGAGAATTCCATTTGAACTGTTTTTTAATAGTTTAATGAAGGATTTGCCCACTCGCACACTAACAAATGACTTCCTCTTTGAGTTCAAAAGAATTCGCAAATTTCTATCAAAAAGAAAGAAAGAGAGGGAAGAGGAAATCAAGTGCACTTTTTAAACTAATTTGGTGATCAAAAAAGAGAAACAAAATCAAATGGGGGAGAAGAAGGAGAGTAAGAATAATGATAAGGTGATCATCTTTCTGTGAATTAATGAATATAAATCAAAATTTTCTAAGGAAATTTTATGGGAAAACAAAAAGAATGGGAGATTAAAAGCAACTCTTAATATTAAAAAGAAGAAAAAAATAAAACAGCTAAGTAAATAAGAAATATAAATTATAACGGAGAAACAAGAAGAACAAGAAAAAGAAGATAACTTGGTGAATATCTATGAGTAGAGCAGTTCTTTAGCCATTTGAGGAGTATTAGAAATCGCGTGTTTAGTTTGTCTAAACTGTAGCTGTGTTGGCTAGAAAGCCATAGAACATTGAAGCGTTGTAAGCAGCTGGCGTTATGGCGTTGCTTAAACCATTGCTGTTGGATAATGTTCCATCGATTTAGTAAAGTGCAGCTCTGGCGTTAGGTAGGCTCGCGAATTATTCGGAAGATCTAGCAGAAGCTGTTGTTTCAGCGGATATTCTAAATCAGTTAGTGCTGAGTCTTTCGGAATAGAATAGGTTCTACAAGAAAGCAGCTGCATTTGTTCTCAGAGCTGTTGCGAAACATTCAGTGTCACTAGCGTAGAATGTGGTTGATTCGGGAGCGCTCGATGCTTTGGTTGTGTGCTTGGAAGAGTTCGATCCTTCTGTGAAAGAAGCTGCGGCATGGGCGCTGAGTAATATCGCTAAGCACTCCGCTGAGTTAGCGCAAAGCGTAGTAGATGTTGGAGCTGTGCCGTTACTTGTGCTATGCATTCAAGAACCAGAAACTGCGTTGAAGAGAGTTTCCGCTGGGGCACTAGGAGAAATATGCAGACACTCATAGGAATTAGCTTAGCACGTCGTCGATGCAGGTAAGGAGAGAGAGACTAAGGGTTTATTTTAAAAAATAACAGGGGGAAGGCGTTATCAAAGGAGAGGAGTTTCAAATGATATTTATTTGATTATTTGTTTATTAGGTGCTGTTCCATTCTTGAGCGCACTGATCCCTCATCACGATGCTCCATTAAAACGACAAGTCTGCAATTGTCTGGGATACATTGCTCGACACACCATTGACCTCGCTGAGAATGTCGTCGAAGCTGAGATCTTCCCGAAGATCCTCTATCGTCTCAAAGATCAAGATCCACTTGTTCGCAAATTCGCAGCTACTTGCATTAGAGAGATTGCCAAGTAATCGTAAGATCTCTCAAAGCTGATCTGCAATGCTGGAGGTGCTGTTGCTATTGTTGACTACATCAATGAAGCAAGAGACTAAGCAAGACTTCCAGGAATCATTACTCTTGGGTACATCTCAGCGTTCGATGAGTCGCTAGCTATGAGCGTCATCTCAGCCAAAGGTATCTCTAACATTCATTCCCTCTGAGAATTTATATTAATTCTATTTTTTTTTACCATTTAGGCATTGCTCCATTGAAGGATGCTTTGATCAACGAGAAGTCTGACTTAGTTTAAGCTTCAGCAGCTTGGACTCTTGGATAAATTGGTGGGCACAGTCCAGATCACGCTAGAGCTATGGCTGAAGCTGATATTCCCAGCACATTGCTAACTGTCTACAAATTCAAAGAGAGCAGTGAGGATTTGAAGAAAAAGTGCAAGAAAGCACTCAAGAGCATCCTACAAATGTGTAGTTTCCTCAGCGCATTAGAGCCACTCATCTCCGAATCCCCTGATGACATCCTCTAATACGTGCTACACTAGTTCGCTAAGACTCTGCCTCATGACAACCAAGCCAAGAAGAACTTCGTCCTTTCCGAAGGGCTTAAGAAAATACAAGAAATCAAAGCAGCACCTGGATCGAAGTTGCGCTAGTATATCGATACAATCAACTAGCTGTATCCATAAGAAATCATATAATTCTACTCACCTGGGTACGAACAGACTCTGCTCAAGAAGCTAGAAGACTACAACACGGCGGATTGATCGAAGGAATGATGAGAAAAAGAGAGAAGCAGAACAGAAGGAGGAGGAGGAGGATACAAACTATCACGGAATATGCCAAGGAAGTCAAAAAACGAATTATTCCAAAGCAAAGAAGAGAATAAACAGCATATTATTTTTGCTTAACAGTTGTGCCTTGATTCTTGCATATTTGTTTATTTGCGGCAGTCATTTTATTTTTGAATTCTATGCCATTATGTTGAGAGGGTTAAACCAAAAAAAAAGTAAGAAGATAAGCTTTTTTTCTTTACTGGAAATCAAAAAGGTAATAGAATCAATCTCAAAATAGTATCTTTATTTGACCCTTTCCCACCTCCTTAGTTGACTTATTAGATCCTAGAAAGTTCTTAATTACTTCTGAATGAAAATCCAAATCACTAACACATAACACAAATTAATACATTTATGTATGTTTCAAAGCCTCGCAAACACAATTTTTAATACATTCTGACTCTTTACTTAACCCAAGCAAAAAACCAAAGATCTGTCTATTTCTCAAAAATATCGTTGCTGTTGTTCTCAGCAGTCTTCTTTTAAACTCTAAAAATTAACTCTTTTTTGTTCAAATACTCTTTTCTTTTTCACTTATTGCATCTTCTTTCATTTTTGTTATTCTCACTATTTCTCTCTCTTTGTTATCAATCCCCATGACATAATCTACCTGACTCACGAGGACACATTAAGGAGTACACTTAACTTGTCTTCTTAAACCAATATATTTTCGGGTGAGCATTACAAGGTTATTGCGTTGTACCCCCAATCTCCACGGTTATCTCTGGTTACTCTGAAATCTCACTCTTCTTACAGCTAAATCTGAAGCATTGTCCTCCGAGCTGAATATGTTTACTTTGGATTCGTAAATTAGCATGTTCTCCAGCAGTTTACGTCAAATCAAAACATCGACTGCCTGGTAACAGTGCCTCACAATCTGCTACCACATAGCTATCAAGAACTAAGGATGTGTATTACTCTCCACAACCAAGCACTCTTGGTTTCGAGATCCTTCCTTTCTCTGAAGGTAGTTTTTATTCTTAGTTTTCATATCTCTCTTTGGATCTCCAAGCATTCCCTTAGCTAATCTGTTCTCCTTACCCTTTCATCATATCTAATAACCCAACGATATCATATTGAATTAACCTCTGCATAAGAGTTCTCCAAGTGAATGGGAAATCGTTTAAGAGTTGTTGCACTCTAACTCGCAAGAGAATCACTTGAGGTATGCTAATAGATTATGCTACTTGCTACATTTAGCAGACAGAAGAAGTTAAATAAAGCTGTGATGCTTCTTGTCTGGTATTAGAGTGTTGAAAATTTGAGTTATTATGCTCTTTAATAGTGTCATCGAGCATGATGAACACAATTAGATGGCCTTCTATTGCTGATTTAAACATACTCCCTGGGAGATCTACTCCTTGACACGAATTCGACGATTAGAAGCTGTCTCTGCGGAGATAAAAGAATGATGATTCCTTGGGGAAGAGAGACTCTCGGAACGCAAATTAAGCTGCAGATTAAATGCTGGCTTTGATTAGCGTTTAGATTTCTAAGCTGAAAGTGTTTGAAAAAGTAAAATCAACGATTACTTTTATGTTACTATTCTTGTTATTGTTTGAGTTTTTATCATTTCTCTCTAGGATATCTAGAGAATATTTTTCAGCTAGCAATGTCAAATCATACCCCTTGTTTTTGAGAATTACTGCGTTAGCATCAGCTAGATGAGTGTAAAACTCTAAGCTAGAGTTATTCAGAACAAAGGAGGGGCTTGGAGTTGAATCAGCAGAAAACACTGAGATAATCTTAGGAAGAAGAGACAAGATCAAGACATAGCATATGGAAAGAACTATGATTATGAGAAGACTGCACTTAATAGATATGAATATCGAATTCAACCAAACAACATTGTGATTACTACTCGCATTGCATTGGTTGTTATCAGTCGAGATTGATTTCCTAGGAATTAGCATGGTGTGAGAAATAAATAATTGACACCCACAGGAAATCTTTGAGACCTTAATGTGTAAGGCTAAACAAGCAAACGAAGTAGTTAAGCTGAGTGTATCTTCCAATCTTTTCTTTTTCTTATTCTTTTAGCTTTTATTTTGTTCTCAGTGATTTACTGATTCACAAATTTGAATTATGTCTGCGGAAATATAATTTCGAATTCTTCTGTTCCTGCGTTTGGAAGTAATCAAGACTAAAGTAAGAGATGATCCCCCCTCCCCCATCTCATTAATTAACTCAAAATAACGCCATTCAATCATATTAATTGTTAACATGCAAATATTTACTGTGCCACTTTCTTTTTGTAAATAGTTTTTCAATTTTGTACCAGAGAGAACATTTTAATTTAATTATTATTTTATACTCTGTGGAATCTGTTTGCTATTATTGAAGATCAATATGGTTTTTGTTCCTATTTGTTTATGAAGCACCTGATTGATTTAATCTGGGAATCCATAACAGTTTATGAAACAAAAACAGAATTTAAACTTTAGTTCAAACATTCGACACAGGCAGCAGGTTATTATCAGTATTTGTGATTTGTTTT
>Ga0302271_10003946_pt1 | contig 12123 bp, 11 predicted proteins | sample III_Bog_N1_1_FD_198767 | JGI IMG/M metagenome (GOLD analysis project Ga0302271, IMG submission 198767) | Peat permafrost microbial communities from Stordalen Mire near Abisko, Sweden - III_Bog_N1_1 | ecosystem: Environmental > Terrestrial > Soil > Wetlands > Peat | place: Sweden: Abisko... | reverse complement strand
ATTTGTTTACCTGGGTGAACTTGATGGCGCGCACATCTACAAACTCGAACTCAAATAAACTTCCGCTTCGCGACCTTTTGATCATCGCTGGTGCGGTAATTTTAATTGCCATCATATATTTGCTTATCAGCCACTTCACATACAGCATCGGCTTCCCCCTCGACGATTCATGGATTCATCAAACATATGCGCGCAACCTCGCCCTGCGCGGTGAGTGGGCTTTCCGCCCTGGCATTCTTTCTGCTGGTTCCACCGCACCGCTTTGGTCGGCATTGCTTGCCCTTGGCTTTCTCCTTCGCCTCTCGCCCTACATATGGACATATTTTCTCGGTGTACTCACGCTCTTTGCCTTGGCAGTTATCAGCGAGTGGGCAGTCCGCAAACTTGTTGATTCATATCGTCCGCGCTTCCCGTGGGTTGGAATTTTCATCGCCTTTGAATGGCACTTCGCATGGGCCGCGATGTCTGGCATGGAGACTTTGCTTCACGGGCTGATTATCACAACTGTTCTTATTTTGCTGATGACGAACACGCCTCGCTATTTGATCCTCGGCCTGTTGACTGGTCTATCGGTCTGGGTGCGCCCCGACGGTTTGACTCTGCTCGGTCCCGTTCTGATGATGATCTTGCTTACTAATCATGATACGCACTCACGCCTGACTGCGATTACGCGCTACCTCATCGGCTTTGGCGCACTGTTCGTCTTTTATTTATTATTCAACCTTGCCATTGGCGGCACGCCCATGCCGAATACCTTTTACGCCAAGCAGGCGGAATATGCTCCATGGCAAACGCTCCCGATCATTAACCGCCTTGGTCAAATGTCCCTTCAGTTATTGGTGGGACCCAGCCTCGTGTTAATTCCTGGAGTCATCGCCTGGCTGGTTAAGTCCGTCAAACAAAAAATGTGGGGGAGCCTATCTGCGCTGATCTGGTGCGCGGGATATTTAATGCTTTATGTTTTACGATTGCCCATGTATCAACACGGACGTTACATCATGCCCGCCATGCCAATCTTCTTTTTATTTGGCTTGCTGGCTTTTGCCGAATTTGATGCGGGGGAATTATTCGCCCGTTACCACTGGATCGGACAAACGATCTGGCGTGCAAGTATTGTCATGCTGTCGTTTTCTTTTATCATTCTTGGAGCACGCACTTACGCACAGGATGTCGCAGTGATCGAAAGCGAAATGGTTGTTACTGCCAAATGGGTCGCCTCCAACCTTCCTCCTGATGCCTTGATCGCCGCCCATGATATCGGCGCGCTCGGCTACTTTGATCATCACGAATTAATTGATCTTGCAGGCTTGATCTCGCCCGATGTTATTCCTTTTATTCGCGATGAGCCGCGTCTTGCAGAATATCTCAATCAGCGTGGCGCAAATTATTTAATCGCCTTTCCTGAGTTTTATCCGCTTCTGACAAAAAACGCCAAAAACGTATTCGTGACAAACGGTTCCATTGCTCCCGCGCTTGACCAGAAGAACATGGTTGTCTATCTGTGGAAAACCCCTTAATGGGTTAAAATATGATTATTCGAAAATTGGAAAACAAAGAGAGAATAGGCTTGGGATGAACCAGATTACCCTAGTAATTGTTGACGATCATCCATTGTTTCGCCAGGGTGTGGTGGATGCTTTATCGTTGGAACCTGACATGCGTATTATTGCCCAATGTGCAGATGGGGATGATGCGCTTGTAGCGATTCGCGAGAAAAAGCCGACCATCGCCGTGCTGGATGTAAACCTGCCCGGCATGAACGGTCAGCAGATCACGCATCAAGTGTTTCAGGATAAATTGCCCACACGAATTATCTTGATGACCGGCTACGACGATGTGGAACAAGCCATTCATGCCGCAATCGCCGGCGCATATGGCTATTGCTCGAAAGATATCGAACCGCAGACCCTTTCGCGAATTATTCGTGAAGTGGCTGAAGGTAAATATGTTTTTGATCACAATGTTTTTACACATCGCGAGTTGGAACTTTGGATCGAAGATAGAATTGAAGGAACGCGCCGTTCCTATAGCGAACCCGGTACCCCGTTCCATCCATTATCTGATCGCGAAATGGAAGTGCTTGCCTGTGTGGTGCGCGGCATGAGCAATAAGGAAATTGCCGGCATGCTTGGGATAAGCCATCAAACTGTTAAAAATCACGTCACTGCGATTCTGCGTAAATTTGGGGTGGAGGACCGCACCCAGGCAGTTGTTTACGCTTTGAAGCGGGGTTGGGTGACGCTTAAAGACACGGATACACATTCTCAGGAGTGATGACATGGCTGACAATGAAACAATGGATTATCAGGCTGAATTGGAAGAGACCCAACGCGCAGTGCGCGAAGTGACTTTAATGATGGAGCAAAGTCAGGGAGAGCTTGCCAAGATTACACAGCGAAACACTGCAATCACCTCGCATCTTCAGCAATTACAAAAACCAGGCACGGCGGTCGAAGACCTAAAGATGTCTTATGATTCCGCACTGGACGTTCAACAGCGGCTTTTTGTGATGCGTGGTCAATTGGAGAAATTGCAAAACGACAAGGACCACCTTGAAAAATATAAGGGGATTTTGGAGAAAATAATATCTGGCGGCACGAGTGGAGGTGCAACTGCCTCTTCTTCGCCTGCCGCCAGCGCAAAAAGCCAGATGGCTGGAATTGAAATGATCGTCACCGCGCAGGAAGCTGAACGTCAACGATTGTCGCGTCAAATGCACGACGGTCCTGCTCAGGCGCTGTCGAACTTTATTCTGCAAACTGAAATTGCCATGCGTCTTTTGGATGTAGACCCAGCCCAGGCAAGGGACGAACTGGGTAACTTGAAAGCTTCTGCAATGGGTACTTTTCAAAAAGTCCGTAACTTCATTTTTGAATTGCGCCCGATGATGCTCGATGACCTGGGTTTAATCCCAACCCTGCGGAAATATTCCGAAGCCTTCAAAGAACAGGCAGGGCTTGATGTGAGCGTGACAGTGACCGGCACCGAGCGCCGCCTTGAGCCGTATTTGGAAGTCATGGTTTTCCGCGCCGTACAGGAATTACTTGGAAATGCCTCACGTCACAGCCAGGCTAGCTTGATCAAGGTTCAAGTTGACCTTGGAAATGACCTTATCCGTGTAAGTGTCGAAGATAATGGAAAGGGATTTTCCCCTGAAACCCTGAAGGACTCTTCTAATTTAGGGCTGAAACTTATCCGCGAACGCGCTGAAATGTTGGGAGGGAACTTTGAGATCGATAGCTCGGCTGGCTCTGGAGCCCGAATTTCCTTTACTGTCCCATCAAAAATGTAGTTTTTTTCTTCTCATCGGAGAATTCCCGCCAGCCGCCTAACAATATTGTAGGCGGCTGGCTTATTTAGCCCTTGTTTTACCTATTTGGAAAAATGTATAATATATTATGAAGTTTAGAAGTCTTGGTTTAATCGTTTTTCCATTACAGGTGTAAAAGGAGGTGAAGTTCAATGCTGTTTTCCAAAGAGGAAAAGGGCCAAGGGCTTGTTGAATATGCGTTGATTTTGGTTATGGTTGCCATCGTTGTTATTGCTGCCCTGATGTTGTTGGGTCCCATGATTGGTAATACATTTAGTAAGATTAATTCAAGCTTATCCGGTGTGTAATTTGCGATAATATGAGTGGGTCTCTATTATTTATAGAGTCCCACTTATGTTTACTGCCATTGTGGTTTGGTTTTCTTGTAACTTTCACTGTAACATGTCACTGTGAGCGTTTTGGAAAAAAGCCCTTGTAATGATATATGGCGGGTGGAATGAGAAATTGACAGGTTGCTGATTATGTTTTTGTCATTTTTCTTGTATAATGAACGTGTTATAAAATACTCTGTTCCCAGATTGTGAAAAGAGGAGAATCTTATGCGTCGTGGTCGAACCCTGATTTTTGTATTCCTGATCATCATTATCGCTGGGGTGGTTGGGTATCTAGCTTACAACCAGCTCGTGAAACCGCCGGTGGCGGCTGAGCCGGCTTATGTAGAAGTGTATATTGCGGGTCAAAATATTTCCCAAGGCGGCGAAATAAAGCAAGACTTGCTTTCAACAATAAAAATTGCCCCGGAAAATGTTGTTGAAGTTATGTATACGCTTGATGAACAGCCTAATCTTGTAGGAAAGACGGCGAAATTTCCACTTGATCAAGGAGTTGTCATTACATCGTCAATGGTTGGCGACGCATCGTCGGCAGTTCCGATCTCTGGTCCGCCGTGGGCGTCATTGATTCCATCTGGAATGACAGCCATGTCTATCCCTGCTGACCGCTTGGCTTTATCTGGTTATGCGGTTACGGATGGGGCGCTTGTTAACCTCAACGCATGTTTCCTTTTTGTGGATATTGACCCGGCATTCCAATCAATTCTTCCCAACAAGCTCGCAACCTTGATCGGAACAGGTTTCGGGAAAGTGACAGGGACAGATGGTTCGACTACGGAAGGGTTGCCTATTCTTTCATTGGGTAGTTCTACCTCTGGCCATGAGCAAGGCAGATTGGAGTTGGATCCGTCCCTCCAGCAACCTTATTACTTACTGCCTTCCGAGGTTCAGCGTCCGCGTATGGTTTGCCAGATGATGTTGCAGGATATTGTGGTGTTGAAAACGGGTGATTTCTCGCGTGATCCTAAAGCTACCCTGGATACGCCTCCCCTCCCGCCGACCACTGACGCAAACGGGCAACCGGTACAGGCAGTCATCCCGGCACCCGACATTGTTACATTGATCGTTACTCCGCAGGATTCGATCACATTGACATACCTGCTCAACATACAACAAACCGCCATGACACAGACCCGACTTTCATTGACATTGCGCAACTCAACTGATCATGGGCGTTATGCTACAGAGGCTTCCACTTTACAGTTCCTGCTTAGCCAGTATAGTATCCCTGTTCCTGCAAAACTCCCTTACGCGCTGCAACCAGCACTTCCTAACCTATTGCCATCTGCTGCGCCGGTGGTTGCTACACCAGCTCCGCAGTAATTTTGTTTATGATGCGTTTCAACAAAAAAAACATGAGCTTTTGTTGAAACGCAAAGCATTGCTCTGTAAAGAACACCTTTTCAGAACCTTGCCAGATGATTGATTGGATGGCAGGAACAGTTAGATTTATATGAAGAATAAATGGAAGCAGTTATATGGCAGCAGATAAAATTCGTATACTCATTGTTGATGATATTGCCGAGACGCGAGAGAATATTCGTAAACTATTACAATTTGAATCAGACGTTGATGTAGTCGGCGCGGCGCGTTCCGGAAAGGAAGGTATCCAGCTTGCACAGGAATTGGATCCTGATGTTGTGTTGATGGATATCAATATGCCTGATATTGATGGCATTACCGCTACGGATATCATCCGAAAAAAATCATCCCATATTCAGGTGGTGATTTTATCTGTGCAGAGCGACCAGAACTACATGCGAAAGGCGATGCTTGCCGGGGCGCGTGACTTTTTAACCAAGCCGCCGCTGGGCGATGAGTTGATCTCGGCTATTCGGCGCGCAGGTGATATGGCGCAAGCCGAGCGGGCTAAAGGGGCGCAACAACAACTTGCAACCGTGTCCGCGGCTGGTGCTTCGGGCGTAGCAGCAAATTATGCCGCCGCTTCTAAAGGCAAGATTGTGACTGTGTATAGTCCGAAAGGTGGGACGGGATGTACTACGATCGCAGTTAATTTGGCTATAGCAGTGAATAATGAAGATACCCACGCTGCACTCGTAGACGCGAATTTGCAGTTTGGAGATGTGGCCATTTTTGTCAATGAACAGGGTAAGAATACAATTCTCGAACTGGCTCCACGTGTGGATGAACTGGATCCGGATGTTGTTGAAGAGATATTAATCAACCACGGGGCATCTGGCTTGCGGATTCTTGCGGCACCTCAACGCCCCGAGATGGCTGAAAAAATTTCGACAGACCAGTTCATCAAAGTGGTCCAATATTTGCAAAAAATGTATGCTTATGTTGTGGTTGACACTTCGCACATCTTGTCGGATGTGATCTTGTCCCTGATTGACATTAGTGACGTGGTCGTGTTGGTGACCACACAGGAAATCCCCGCAATTAAGAATGCGCGGTTATTCCTTGATTTATTGCAAACCATGGGCATAAGCAAAGAGCGAGTTGTCTTTGTAATGAATCGATTTGATAAACGCATAGGAATTACGCCAGAGCGGGTAAGCGAAAACCTTAAACATGAAATATCTGTTACGATACCGCTTGACGAGAAAATTGTCATTACGGCTGTCAATCGCGGTGTCCCCTTTATGTTGGACAACAAATCCCAGCCAGTGGGAAGAGGAATTATTTCACTGGCTGAGGCGGTTCGAGCGCGACTGACCACTTTAGAATCTGAAACTGAAACATCTGGTAAGCGTTAAGGAGATTTACTATGTCATTGCTTCGGCGTATTGAGCAGGGTCAAGGCGGAGGTCAACAGGATGGTGGTACGCCATCGTCTTCTCCCCCCAAACAACCTGGTGGCGCAGGTCCATCTGGTTCAGGAGGCGACAGCTCTCGACTTTCATCATTGCAAGCCAGGCGAGTCAGCGCTCCGATTACATCTCCGCAAGCAGGTTCCTATTTTGACTTAAAGACTCGTGTTCAGAATAAGTTACTTGCTGAAATTGATCCGTCCATGGATGCTTCCAAAACGGATGATGTTCGTCGTACAATTCAGGATCTGTTCGAACAAATCCTTGCAGAAGAGAACATTGTTCTTTCCCGACCTGAACGTGCGCGCCTGTTTGAACAGATTGCGGCTGAAATCCTGGGTTTGGGACCGTTACAGACCTTATTGGAAGACGATACGATTACTGAAATCATGGTGAACGGACCGAAAAATATTTATATTGAACGTAAAGGCAAGCTTCACCGCGTTCCAATTACTTTTGAAAGTAACGACCATGTGATGCGTATCATCGACCGTATTGTTGCTCCGTTAGGGCGCCGTATTGACGAGTCCAGTCCATATGTGGATGCGCGTTTGCAGGATGGATCTCGTGTAAATGCGGTTATTCCCCCCATTTCTTTGGTGGGGCCGGTCCTGACCATTCGTAAGTTTTCAAAAAATCCAATTTCGATTGAACAAATGGTTCAGTTTGGCTCAATTACAAATGAAGCGGTCCAGTTCCTAAAGGCTTGTGTAGAGGCTCGATTAAATATTGTTATCTCCGGTGGTACAGGCTCAGGCAAGACCACACTTTTAAACGTACTCTCTGGTTTTATTCCTGATGATGAACGCATCATAACAATAGAAAATGCGGCTGAATTGCAGTTGCGTCAGGAGCATGTGGTGACGCTGGAATCCCGCCCGCCCAACATTGAAGGTCGCGGCGAAGTTTCCATTCGAGACCTGGTTATGAATTCACTTCGTATGCGTCCTGAGCGGATTATTGTCGGAGAGTGCCGCGGCGGCGAGACGCTTGACATGTTACAGGCCATGAACACAGGTCACGATGGTTCAATGACAACAGCGCACGCCAATACCCCGCGCGATGCAATTTCACGTATTGAAACCATGTGTCTTATGGCTGGTATGGATTTGCCGGTGAGGGCGATTCGCGAACAAATTGCCGGTGCTGTTGATGTGATTTGCCAGCAGGCGCGTATGCGTGACGGCAGTCGTAAGGTCACCACTATCACAGAAATAAGTGGCATGGAAGGGGATGTGATTACCATGACAGATATTTTTGTGTTTGAGCAGACAGGCACGGAAAATGGCAGAATTGTTGGTCGCACTCGTCCCACTGGTTTGCGTCCAAAATTCATGGACAAGATCGAAGCGGCAGGGATTCACCTGCCACCCTCGATCTTTGGTATTGGCGAACGCCGTCGCTATTAAAGCTGGGTCAATATGTTAACTTGGATTTTTATCATCGGTGGTATTTTATTAATCATCCTATTGATTATTGGCGTTTTTGTTTCCTCAAATAGCGAACGTGCTCTTGTTGAAAAACGCCTTGCTCAATACTTGGATGATGAAGATAAACATAACAACAATACTCAAGATGCCCAACGTTCTGTAATCTCAGATTGGGTATCAAAACGCGTGGAAAGAACATCTTATGGGGATCGAATCGCGCGTGATCTTTCCCGCGCGGATATGAAGTTTAAGGTGGGCGAATATTTTGTTTTGATTGCGGCTGCCATACTGATTGGTGGTCTCTTTACGTGGTTTATAGGGGGTGAAAATATGATTTCTGCTGGGATTGGAGCAATCGCCGGTGCTGTTGGACCTGGTATGTATGTAAAATCACAACAAAAAAAACGACTTCAAAAATTTAATGATCAGTTGGCTGATATGCTCAATTTGATGGTGAATGGCTTGCGCGCAGGGTATTCGACCATGCAAGCCATGGAGTCGATCAGCAAGGAACTGCCGGCGCCGATCTGCGATGAATTTCGGCGTGTGATACAGGAAATGCAGATCGGTATTGCAATGGAAGCAGCATTGGAAAATCTGCTTCGCCGCATTCCGAGCGAGGACCTTGACTTTGTTATCACTGCCATCAATGTGCAACGTGAAGTTGGCGGTAATCTTTCAGAAATTTTGGATAACATCTCATTTACCATACGTGAACGTGTTCGTATTAAGGGCGAGGTGCGTGTGCTTACATCCCAGGTGCGTACATCTGGAAGTGTGCTTTCCTTGATCCCATTTTTTCTCGTCCTTGTTCTGTGGTTCCTTAATCCAGAGTACTTAATGTCTGTTAACCAGAAAGGTCCTATTGTTACTTCAGCCATAATTTGTGTAGTTCTTGGTTTGATATTTACAAGCTACTTTATCATGATGAAGATCGCGGATATCGAGGTGTAATATGACTACTGCCATTGGCATTCTTATTGCTGTAATAGTTTTGGGCGGCGCAGCTGCATTTGTGGTGTTTGGATTGCGTTACTCCCGCGAGAAACAAGACAGCGAAGTTGATCCCGTTATGGCGCGCCTGGCTGAGGCGACCCAGCGCGGCGAATCTGTTTCTCTCGAACAAATGGAATTGCAACAGCCTTTCTCGGAGCGTGTCATTCTTCCGATCATGGAAAAGATCGGCGAAATATCAACCCGCTTTACGCCGCAGAAACTTTTACAGGAAACCACGCTTAAATTGGAACTGGCTGGGAATCCTGGGCGCATTGACGCTGCAACTTTTTTGGCGACCCGTTTTATTGGCGCGGTAATTTTTGGCGGCGGATTACTGCTAATTGCTGTTTTCTCCGCTAATGCATGGAAGCCTGGTACGACTATTCTTGTTGTTGGGTTATTTACCGTTATTGGTTTTTTCTTTCCGCAATTGTGGCTGCAGAGTCGAATAAATGCCCGTCAAAATGAGGTGCGTAAGGCTTTGCCAGACGCTCTTGACCTGTTGACGATTTGCGTTGAAGCAGGTTTGGGCTTTGATGCGGCAATGTCAAAGGTTGCCGAAAAATGGGACAACGAATTATCCCTTATGTTTGGACGTACCATCCGCGAAGTTCAACTTGGAAAAACGCAGCGCGAGGCGTTGCGTGACATGGCAGACCGGCTTGGTTTGCCCGAATTGACAAGTTTTGTTGCGGCTGTGATCCAAAGCCAGCAGTTGGGCGTGAGTTTGGCAAAGGTGCTTCGCATTCAATCTGACCAATTGCGTATGAAGCGGCGTCAGTTCGCCGAAGAATTGGCGCACAAAGCCCCAGTGAAAATGATCATTCCTATGGCTTTATTGACCTTTCCATCCATTATGATTATTCTTATGGCTCCTGCTGCATTCCAGATCATGGGCGCTTTTGGTCCGTTGCTGGGCAATGGTGGTTTATAAAAATACAAAAACTGACTCCATCTTTTGGGAGGGCAGATTTGACAAACTGGTCATACACGCTGTACCGTTCCGCATGGAACGCGCTTGATTTGCTTTTTCCGCCTGTTTGTGGAGGCTGTGGAAAGGTGGGTTCCCGTTGGTGTGCGGAATGCCAGAAACATGTGCAAATTTTGAATGGGACTCTGTGTGAAATATGCGGTCTTCCGCAGGATACGGATGAGATCTGTGATGCCTGTCGTGCGGAGAGGCCGCATTTTCGTGTCTTAAGAGCCTGGTCCGTCTTTGAAGACCCTGTGCGAAAAGCATTGCATAAATTAAAATATCGCCGTGATGTTGCGCTGGGAGATGCGCTTGCCGCGCACATGCTTCATTATGTAAAGGGATTGAACTGGCAGTTGGATATAATCGTTCCGATCCCATTGGGACGGCAGAGATATATGGAACGGGGATATAATCAAGTTGGAATGATCGCAAAGCCGCTTGCGCTGGCGCTGGGTGTTGAGTTCGCACCGAAAGCATTGATTCGTTGTAAAGAGACACGCACGCAAGTGGGACTCTCAAAACAGGAACGCCAGAAAAATGTTCATGGGGCGTTTCAGGCTGGGGCGGGGGTGAACGGGAAAAATGTCCTTGTGTTGGACGATGTCTCTACAACGGGATCAACTTTATCGTCCAGCGCGGAAGCGTTATTTTCATCAGGTGCAAAAGATGTATATGCGTTGACGGTCGCGCGCGCACTGCCTCATCATGGTTTGAAGCATGCGTGAGCGTTTTATTTCCATATTTTTTCATCCCCAAAAGGAGGACGTATGTCCAACAAAGTGGAAGTTCAGACTCGCAATATCCGTTTGACCGAAAAGATCGAGGAATATGTTAATAAGAAGGCTGGTAATTTTGATCACTACCTGCCTGTAATTGAAGAGGCGCGCGTGGAGCTTGCCCATCACAAAGCCGCGCGCAATACCACAGACCGAAATGTTGTTCAAATTACAGTTTATGGCAAGGGATTTATCCTTCGCACCGAAGAACGCGCAGAGGAGGCGTTGGCGGCTTTCGACCAGGCATTAGATAATATGCAGCGCCAGATCGAGCGCTACAAAGGCAAGCATCAGCATGGACGTGGTGACGGACGCTCCGCCGCTGAAGCCGCCGAACCGATCATTGATGATGAAACGGGCGAACTCTCTCCGCTTGTAGCGCGCAAAAAGAAATTTGTGTTGTACCCGATGAGCGAAGACGAAGCCATCGTGCAAATGCGCAATCTCGGACACGATAACTTCTTTATCTTTTATAATGCAGAGACCAGCAGGATCAATGTGCTATACCGCCGCCGCAATGGGAGTTATGGATTGATCGAACCAGAACTTGGATAGATCGGTAAATCATGGACTGACCTGGCGGCATTGCTGTCAGGTCAGTTTTTATTTTTGGAGTAAAAATGGAATTCGATGACGTGAACGAGAAGGAGATGACCAACGGCAATATTGATAACGCCGCGATAGAGGAAGCCGTAACCAAGATATTGAACGCAGTCGGCGAAGACCCGCAGCGTGAAGGTCTGCAATTTACGCCGCGTCGTGTGGCGCGCATGTATCATGAATTGCTCGGCGGCTATACCATGGATTCGGACGCCATCGTCAACGGCGCGCTCTTTGAAGTGCAATACGATGAAATGGTTCTCGTGCGCGACATCGAATTTTTCAGCTTGTGCGAACATCATATGCTTCCCTTCATGGGGCGCGTGCATGTTGCATATATCCCCAACGGCAAAGTGTTGGGCTTGTCCAAAATTCCGCGCATTGTGGATATGTATGCGCGTCGCCTACAAGTGCAGGAACGCATGACCCGTCAGATCGCGGATTTTCTGCGCGACCTGCTCAAGCCGCAAGGTGTAGCGGTTGTGGTCGAGGCAATGCACTTATGTTCGATGATGCGCGGCGTGAAAAAACATGATGCACGCATGACCACCTCTGCCATGCATGGGGCATTCCGCGCCAGCCTCGCTACACGTCAGGAATTTTTGGCGAACATCTCACGCGGAGAGTCGCCTTTGCGGATTTAGTTTTTTTGTGGATGAGAACCCCGCTTCGCGCCTAATCTCGGACTTGATTCTTCGCCCGTTCAACTTCTACCGCCACTGAATCCGCTTCGGACACCGCCCCAGGCTTATCCACTCGTAGGATCACTTTTTCCACCCCTGGCTCTTGCAGACAGATTTCCGCTAGGTCATTTGCTAATGCTTCGACAGTCATCCGCGCCGCGCTTTCTGCGTGAGCGCGGAGTTTTTTTGCCATATCGCTGTAATTGACGCAATCGGAAATATCAT
>Ga0302271_10003945_pt1 | contig 12123 bp, 12 predicted proteins | sample III_Bog_N1_1_FD_198767 | JGI IMG/M metagenome (GOLD analysis project Ga0302271, IMG submission 198767) | Peat permafrost microbial communities from Stordalen Mire near Abisko, Sweden - III_Bog_N1_1 | ecosystem: Environmental > Terrestrial > Soil > Wetlands > Peat | place: Sweden: Abisko... | reverse complement strand
TAAAATTCTCAGTTTTTCAATAACCTCTTCCTATTGTTTTTAATTCTTGAATAGATCCATTGATTCTTTCTGCCATGGCATTATTTGCACCTGTTTGAATTGCATTAATAATTCCGTTTTGATGTCTGTCGAACATATCAACCACTTCAGTAATCTCTTTGATTTTTGAATGCAATGCATCCATTCTCCAATAAGCGTACATAGATATTGCTTCAGGTCTATCTTGTCGGAATTGTATATCTCTAAAATTTTCTTTTACTTGCCAAGCACGAGAAACAAGATAATTTTCTTTACTAATAGCATCAAATTTAGGCCTTTGATTTTCGGTAAAATTCAACTTGTCTTTTAAAAAGATATACTTTTTTCTTTTTAATTTTTCTTAAGTTTTTACTTCTCTTCGTCTTAATTTGTCAACTGCTTTGTTCAGATAACCAACCAAGTGAAAGTTATCATGACAATGTAATGCATTTGGAAAGTATGTTCTTGAACCGTATATAAAAGCATCCCACATGTATGTACAAATAGTCTTTACATCACCTCTTTGAGCCTAATTAAGACCATTTTTACACAATTCATCTATACTCTCTTTTGTGCGTCCTTCAACAACTTCTATCACAATTTTTGTCACCTCATCTGATAGAATGCTTATATATTCATGCCCTTTAGGAACAGCTTTTTCATCAATACTTCAGTAATAGTATCTATCTGAATCTGACCTTCTACTCATGCCTCGCTCAACAGCTCGGTGCATGATTCTATGAATCTGGTCAAAACTTATTCGCAATAAACGGGCAGTCCTGCTTTGACTTTTAGTGGATTGCAATACATCTATCGTTTTTTTCAAGTAAATAAGTCATTCGCTCAACCTGATCGGTCCATGGAACCTCGATGGTCTTCACTCCTGATTCATGCTTGTAACAAGGGACGCGGGCTTTTAAAAATGTTTTATATTCCCACAAATCCAAATGAGGCCAAGATCGTTCTTTTCGATGATCATAAATCGGATATTCCACTGAGTCGACTATCACAGTCTTATCAACGTATCTCAATTCAACATAAATTTCTTGAATCTCTTCATTAATTGAAACTCCCGAAATCTCCCAAACTCTACTAACTGGTAAAAGCATTTTTTCTAATATCTTTTCACTGGTGTTTTCCATTGCACAAAATTAGTAGAATTAAATATCTTCACAACATATCCAGTAAAACCGTCTAAATAATATAATTGGGGCTTTATTCTCGTTTGAAGCACAATTCGAAATGTCAAACATATATTATCTTACATTCGCAATCAAACTGTTAGGTATCTAGTAAATATTGCTATATAACTTGATATAATTTAAACAAACTAATTTTAAATCTAAAGCTAGTCCATTATTTTTACTTGCTACCTCGAATATTTTTTTTTTGTAATTGTCAAAACACCAAATAATTCCATTAGCTAAATCCTCTGTATCAAAATGCTTAGCCAAGTATCCATTTTGTTTGTGATGAATCAAATCGCTATTTCCACCAATATCAAAACCTACTACAGGCGTGCCACAAGACAGACTTTCTAAAATTGTATTCGAAAAATTCTCTGATCGAGAAGGGACTATAACTAAATCGGCCGAGTTGTAAATTTGCACCAGTTTATTTTCATCCCGAATGATTCCCAAATAAGTTGTTGGAAAACCAAAATTCAACTCACAGGAAGGTTGCTCAGCTCCAAAAACAAGTAATTCAATTTGTTTATTATCAGTTAGTTTCAACTGTTTTAGTGCATCTAGCAACAAATCAAACCCTTTATTGCTATCGCTAGTAGCATTCATAGATCCAAATAACAAATAACATTTATCAATATTCAATCCGAGACTTTCTCTAGCCTCTGAAATTGGAAAAGGCTTATACAGTAGTGTATTTATCACATTGGGAATAACAGAAAGGGGAAAGCCCGAAAACAAACTACTTTTGTCGGCACACCCCCCCAACCATTTACTTGGTGTAACTATATGAAGATTTTTTTTTTTATATATTTTATTTTTTGTCTTCCAAATTTGGTTCGTAAAGTCTTTTGGATTAACGGAATGTAACATGGGGCAACAACCGCAACTCTCCTCATATCGTTTGCAATCGTAAAAGAAATGACAAATACCGGTAAATGCCCAACTATCGTGTAAAGTCCAAACAATAGGCTTATTAATCTTTGTCAGTTCATGTAAGTCTAAAAAGCGGTTAGCTACAAAATGTAAATGTAGTACATCAAAGTCAATGCTACGGATAGCGCGTAAAAGTGAAATTGAATCTAAATCATTCAAAAAAACAGATTCCCTGTGTGGGTATTTCTTCCATTTTTGTTTACGGATTCTGTTTTTTATTTTCCAAATAAGTTTATCCAGTTTCCCTATCCATCCTTTTCTTTCGAAATCCAAACAGGATATTACGTCCGGATCATTTGTAGCCTTGTCACGTACAAGCATTTTCACAGTAACACCTTCGTTACGTAAACCTACGAAAAGCCGATAGGCTGCTATAGCAGCACCGCCATTTGTATCTGAACTGTTTAGAAAAAGTATTTTCATTTTGTCTCCACTAACATCGTTCTGTTCAACCTAAATAGATCTTTATCTTGTTTCCTTATCACACCTCCATTAGCATAAATTGCTGAAGCAAATCCCGACAGTTTTACAGCATTTACAACTTGTTCATTCACTTCAAAACTGGTTCCAAATGGATACGCAAAATGTACTATTTTCTGTTTAATTTTTTTCTCTAGAATTATCTTACTTTCTATTATTTCTTTACTCAATTCGTTTTTAGATAATTCTGATAACCTTCGGTGCGTTATAGTATGAGCGCCAATAGTACATAAAGAACTTTTAGACATTTGCTGTATTTGATTCCATGATAACATCAGTTCTTCCGAATATTTTTCAAAATTTAATGTATAGTGAGAAAGTAATTCACGCAACTGATTATCAAAATCTATAGTGGGGAGTTCCAGTATAATCTTCCTTATTGCCAAAAATAAGCTTTCCTTTTCTGTATTACTTTCACAACTAAAACACATTCCATTGGATAACTTAAACGAATTATTATTCATTATTATATCTTCCAGTTGATACCACCAAAGTAGTGAAAACCGGTCTATAAAACCGGTAGAAATATAAACAATAAATGGAATATTGTATTTTTGAAAAATGGGAAGTGCATATATATAATTATCAACATATCCATCGTCAAGTGTAAACACAATAAAGGGCTTAGTCAATTTAATCTTTTTCTCTAAAATTGCAATCGCCTGATCGATGGATAAAAATTCATATTGATCCAATCGCTCCAAAATGAATTGCTCTAAAAATTCAGGAGTAACTTTCATATTCTCATTCAATGAAAGTTTGTTCTTTTCAAACGGGTGTACGCGATGCAGCATGTATATAGTCCCTATAGGTTTGTTATATACCAGATTAAATAAAGTTTTAAATTTCCTTCTAATTAGCTTTATCATTTTACAGCCCTTATCCCAATAATTAATTGAAAGTTATTATCTTCCTTCATCAATTTCATTACACTCAAAATATCTTCAACAGCCAAGCCTTGTATAAAAGCTGTGGCTGCTAAAGCGTTACCATAAATCTTTATTTCGACATGCCCTTCACCGAACACTTCCTCAAACATTTTTCGAATAGACAAGTCGGTGAAGCGCCAATAGTCGCCCCATCTATCCATATCATACCTGGATATCTGTGATAAACCGGCAACGGTTCCTAAGAAAACTCCTCCATCTGTAAGTAATTTATGACAACCAACTATAGCTGACTTTACATCGTAAATAAAATTCAGGGTTTGGGTGCAAATAAAACAATCAGTAATACCTTCAGGTAAATCTTGAGGAACTGATAAGTCACCAACAATCGTTGCTTGATTATTGGATTTGTCAAAATGTAAAACCTGACTGTCATCCACACTGATTCCAAATTTCTTTGTATAAGTAGATTCTGCTATTTCAAGAACTTTTCCTTTAATATCAACATCGTGAGTCTTAAGAAAATGTTCAATATACAGTCTATCAATAGGGGTACCTCTATCTAACCCGAATATATTACTTATAGGTTTTATGGATAAAAGGTTGATGAATAAACATTTGACACCTAATTTTAATCTAATTTTATTTATAATTTTCATGCAACGAGCATTTTTAGTTAACTGTAATAGTCAGTATCAATTTTAATCATAAATTTTCTTTTTAATCGTAAAAATATTCATACCTCCGAACAATCTACTTAGTCGATTAAGTCCTTTTTGCCAAATTGGCCTTTTACGGGAACAAAAAGCACTATAGAAAGAATTTACAATTCGTTTATCCTCATAAATAACTGATAATAACTTTGGGGATTTTAAAGCCTGATTTAGATTAAACCTCCATATTTCATTTGAATCCAAATGGTGAATACCTGAACCATCACCTCCTATATTATCAACATAAGAATACCGTGGAATAATAGATACTGAATGATTGATAAAATGATTATATGTAAACTGAATATCCCATGCATCACTTCTACTTGCAACCTGATCTAATAACATTGGAATCAAATCATCTCCACCTCTCGAATAACTTTCTAAAAGTTCCTTGTTTTGCAAAAAGTCTGGAATAAAATCTAAATTCCAATCAATCAGATTCCAGCGATCACTCCACGTTGCCCAACCGGAATTCAATTGACGTAATGAAACAAAAACATCATATTCATAATCATTTGGCAATAGCATCCTATTTTGAGGTAAATTCATTCCGCTGATAGAAAATACGGCCTTTTTGTTCCGATAGAATTCGAGACATTTATTCATAAAGAGTAAAAAATATTGTGATGTAACAATATCATCTTCCAATACGATAGCTGCATCATTACGTCCCAAAACATTTGTTATACCCTGAATAATTGAGTCTCTACAACCTATATTTTTGTCTGCAAAATGAAGTTCAACAGTTTTGCACCAAAGTTCCTTTTGAACTACTTCATTTACTTGATTAATTAGTTTTATTTGTTCCTCCGTGGCATTGATCTTAGGTCCATCAACATAAATAATTAATTCACTTTGATTGGCAAGATCGTTCCGCTTCAATGCTTGTAATACTTGCTCAGTATGCCATGGACGATTGTAGGCGAACAGTATTATTGGTGCTAATTTTTCTTTCATATTATATTATAGCCAAGAGTTTGTTTTTTTGCAATTTTGAATTTTACTGTATTCTATTTGTCTTCTCAGTTTCCAAATATAAACACTTTCACTAAATAATACTTTGGCTGAATAAAAATTAATCTTAAAACACTTCAATAAAGCATTTCTCATATTATATCTAATAAACCTACTTACTGATTCATTTTTATTTATATCTGTAAATCTCACTAATAAACAATTTTTTGAAGTCATGTCAATGTAAGTTTTCTGAATCTCACGCCTTTCTGTATCATGACAAACACTCATCTTTGGACAAATTCCTATTTTTAAGCCATGATATTTAATTCGTAGCATATAATTATCATCCTCTCCATAATGAAAGAAGATCGGATCGAACCCTCCCACTGTTTCTAGCGTCAGTCGTGGTAAAAGCCAGGCTGCTGCATTCACATATTGGGTCTCATAAATGTCCCTTGTTCTTCCAAAATATAAGTCATTAATTAAATCGCTTGTTGTAATGCGATAATCTGCAACATAATGCATCAATCCTTTTTCTATTGCTATTTTATCAGCATTCAAATGCATCGGACTTAGAATTCCATATTCGGTGTTTTCTTTATAAATTCTTACTAACTCGTTTATGGTATCCGGCTCTATCCATGCATCCTGATTTAATAGAAATACAAAATTAGCACCTTGATCTAAAGCGTACCGAATACCTTTATTGTTTCCTTGACCAAAACCCAGATTAATTTTAGATTCAATCAGGCATACTTCAGGAAATTCTGAATGAATATAGCTAACAGTATTGTCAGTAGAAGCATTATCAACTACCACAATATGCACATGGATTGAAGACTGACGTAAACTTTGGAAACAACGGTCATACCATTGTTTCCCATTATAGGTGACTATGATTACAAAAAGTTTTTCTATTTCCATTCAACGTTATCTTTTATAACTTTTGCAGGATTTCCGGCAACTACTGTTTTTGCTGGAACATCTTTCACCACAACCGAACTTGCGGCTATAATGGCGCCATCACCGATTGTTACACCTTTAAGTACTAATGCATTTTTACCAATCCACACGTGGTTACCAATAATTATTGGTTTTGATATTTCTTTTGCAATACCATTTTCATAGACCGAATGGTTATCTGAATCCTGAATGCGAACATCATCCGATATATATGTACCACTCCCTATTTCAATATAATTAAAGCAGTTTATTATAGTATTTGTATTAGCAAACCCCTGCCCTTTAATAAGCATTTTTGCATTTGGAGCTAAATATATCGAGGCGCCCTGGTATAGTCCAAAATCATTTTCAATAATTAATTGAGAATTTTCACATAGAATAAATTCAGAAATATTTCTTCTCTTTCTCCACTCTGTCCAGGAATTATTGATGGAGAAAGTACCTTTTAAAATTTTTAGTTTAGCGCCGTTTTCAATTCTGATATTACATTTTGGATATATATGAAAAGATACATTATTTTGTATCTTTAATTTTCTCCTGTAATAATATGAGCTTAATACATCTATATCGAATATTTTCTTAATATTTTTGCATATTTTATTTCTTAGATTGCTGAATTTCATTTCACACTATTTTAGTTTACAAAAACACTCTTTTATTTGATTTATAAAGTTCTCTTCTAACAATGACACTTTTGATTTAAAGTAGGTAAAATCGTTCAAACACTTGTCATAATTTAAAAGTATATATTCAATTTTTGAATTCACTTCGTTCAAATTATTATAATCTGTAATTTTATAATCGTCTGGGATTGCAATATCAAAATCATTTTCGGATGCATTTCGTCGTCCGACTAATATACAACATTCAAAATAGACTGCTTCCTTAGGCATACGTTCCGGTCCTCCAAAATGTCCAAAATCAATATACAGTTTTGCATTCTTATATGATTCAATTAATTCATTTGGAGTCATTTTCGTCAAAGCCTTAAACTGGAAGCGATTTTCTTCAAGCAATTTACTCATTATTTCAGAAGGTTTAGCCGGATTATAAAGCACAATATCATTTCGCTCATAATCAGTCTGACTTCTACTTTCCAGAAAAACCTTACTAATTGGTTCAACTAAATAAAATGGATTTTTGATTCCCAAGCTTAAAACATATTCATAAGCATACTTTGAACCGCACACATGAGTGCAATCACCTAATTTAAAATTACAGTAAGATGAAATACTTGTTTCTTTTCCAAACAGTTTTTTTAGTTTGTGTCTAAATAGTATTTTATTTGTCAGTGGCTTATAATCAAACCAGTTTACGCTTAACCACCAAATATATTTTTTAATGTTCACAAAACCATTGAGCATTATGGTGCTTGATTCAGCAGTAATCAGGATATTTTCGTTAAGATCTTCAATTTCTGATATATGTTTGTATTTTATACCATAATTACTATATACATCAGGCATTGGGTTTAATCCCTCTGTTGTATTAAAGTAAGCTATATAGACATCCAAACCAACTTGATCCATATAAAAGCGCAACTGATGAAGTGCTTCAGGACCACCAGACTGAAGATTAGCAATGCATAATATATAGATGATTGGTTGTTGGTTAGTCATATATAAGACGTAATGTTAATAATACAATAGTCCTTATTCCTCAATAAGTTTTAAGATATTCTAAAATACAGGTTATTATTATCTACTTTCTCAATTATTCAAAAATACAAACTTATCACCGGATTTAGAGTCATAAAAAACTGTATCAACCATTGAATTTAATACCGAAGGAAGTTTTACATTTCGTCCTAAAATAACATAATCAATATTATTTTCCTTTATATAGTCAATATCGTTTGTCTCTAATGAATAATTTTCACATTTAGTAACACGCATATTTACATAATTCATAAATGGTGAAGGATCATAGTCCTGAGTAATTGACTCATTTATATTATGTTTTTCAATTCTAGACTTTGGATTTAAACATATAGTATAAAAACCATCATAATTTGAAATAAAGTAATTTGTTATATATCCATATGAGTTTCGAGTGTTGAGCCTATCATCTGATGATTTAATATTAGCACCAATATAGTTAAATTTTTGTTTTTTACCTATCTCATTCATAACTTGGTCTACATATTTAGAACTATTTGGATTCGCAGTATAAATATAAAAACCTGGTGTTTGCATCATATTGTATGGAAAATAGATACAAATAACCGAAATAAAAACAATCAGTAAACGTTTTAACAATACTGTTTCTAACTTTGTAAACACCAAGAAAACACTTACTAGACTTAATAGACTCACACCAATTAGTGTTAAGAAAAAAAACTGAAAGCTATCATATATATCCTCAAGAAAAATCCAAATGACTGCACCGAAAAAAACTTGAAGTATGACCACTGAAAATAATATTCTATTCTCTTTCAATATTTCAACTGCTTTACTGTTCCGTACTATGAATAATAGAATAAATGGTATCCAAAGAATACTATATGAAACTACAACATCTTTAGCAATATTTCGAAGCTTATGCATAAATGAAAAGTGAAGATTATCATGTATAAGTTTCAATGGACTTATATTAATTGAATTCCCGGAAGAGTTAATTGAGTAGAAAACAAAAATAAACAGGGCTGTAATAAATACAATAGCAAGTATGAATAAATCAGCTGATCTTTTTGTTTTCAAATATATAAAAAACATTATTATACCTAAAGTCAAATACAGTGTAGGTGCATAAAGTATATTGAAAATCGGTAGTAATAATAAAATAAACACATAAGACTTTGACTTTCTATCATTCAAGATTTCAATAAATACCCACAAAAATATTAGACCACTAAACATAAACTTAGGGTTACTCATAATAGCCCAAGTCATGGAGGCAAAACCACCTAGTAGAGTAGAAAAATCAAAGTATGTAACATAGGCTGCAAAACCAGCTATAAGCAATAAGTACTTACTTGATATAGTAGATTTTAAAAGACTGAACATCCCAAAGAAGAGAAGGCTTGAAAGTATTGTACTGGTAATTACAACATAAGACTCTAACGATTTAACATCAAAAACAGTATGAAAAAAAGTAGCAAACCATAAATCTATATAGTGATAGGGAGATGCAATATCTGAATACAAAAATGGAGAAACGGCATTCTTTGTTGTTTCTATGCCAAAATGGTCTAAGCTTTGAACAACACTAGCATAATATAAAAAATCCATTGGAGGAAAATTATTTAATGGATAATTATAAAACAAAGCTGACTGAATAAAAAAATATATAGTACAAATTGAAAGTAAAACTAACAGCACTTTAAATTCACAAGAATCTGGTAATAGCTCTCTTTTATTGAAACTTAGACTTAATTTTAATGCATTATAATGAACGTAAACTGTATAAAGGATTGCTAGTATCAGTAAACCTAAAAAAACAGAATTAAAGTTTGTTTTATAAATTGCAAATAATGTAATAACACTCAACAGTCCTAAAAAGGTACATTTAAATACAGAGTAGGTTGGTATGTTTTTAAAGTTTTGATTAAAAAACATTGAAATAAACCGACCTACTATGAAAAAAAATAACACAGAAGTCAATATTATTGCTAAAATATCTAAATGCATAATTATTATCCTACTTTAAAATATTATAATTTATTTTTGAATAAAGAGTAAAGCCACAATTAATCATTTTCCTCAACCAATTTGGTAATTTTCCTTTGTAAAAAGCTAGCATTAGATTTGTGTTGATTGTTGCTAATAACCATAATTTGCACTCATAATCATTGGTAATACCCTTTTTCATAATTGCTTCATCAGCTTTATTAAAAAATATATTTAAAGAACCTGAAAAAGCTTTTTCCAATGCCAAGTCGATATTATAAAGGTATTGATAAAATATGGTATTGAAAAAGTATCTATTGAAAAACCCCTGTTCCATAAAAAAAACATTCAGTTCACGACAAATATTTGAACGATCAAGTAAATTCTTCTCTTTAATATTTGTACAAATAGATCCATCTCGGTGTTGACGATAATTAAATACTGGCACATTGAAAGCAATAACACTTTTTGAATAATAAAACACTAGTAATGAAAAAAGAACATCTTCATGATATATTCCTACTTTGAACGATAGTTGTTTGTAATTCAAAAATTTTTTTTGATAAACGTAAAGGGGCACATTCACATTTGGATAAAAACCATTATCAATAAAAAAATCACAAAGGAAATTAATACCCGATTTCACATTATCACTTACCTTAAATGAAGGAATATAAATTGTTTCACCGTTTGCCATAGCATTAAACCCAATAACTTCAGCTTTAGTGCTATTAATAGCTTTTACCATTGTATCAACAGCATTGGGCATCATATAATCATCACTATCCAGAAAATATAGATATTCGCCCTTTGCATAAGCCACTCCTGTGTTACGAGCAAAACTCAACCCTTTGTTGTCTTGATCAATAATTATAAGTATTGGATATCTATTTAGATATTCTGAAAGTATCTGTCTTGAATTATCTGTAGATCCGTCGTTAACCGCTATTACTTCACAATCTGCCAAATTTTGCGCAAATACTGAATCAAGGCATTCCTCCAAATAAGGCTCTACGTTATAAACTGGGATAATTATTGATAAAATCATAGGGTCAGTAAACGATAACACAAATTTTATAGAATAAATTATTCACTAGATAACTATAATAATTAAAGATTTATAAGAACAGAAGGCAAATTTTATTTGAAAACTCTTTTAAGCAACAGAATAAATTTTACAAATAAAGAGAATTTACCATTTTTTAGATTCATATACTCACGATATTCTATTTCATGTGAACTCAACTTTAGATTCTCATTATAGATTTTTTTATATGCTTTATAAACAAGAGGTAAGTAATTCTGTAAAACCATCTCTCGCTCTTTCTCTTGCAGCGATCTCCATTCCTTACTATTGCTAATCCCCGTCAAATCAAAATAACAAATCGGTCTGTCAAAATGATTATATGTACAGTGATTTATGATTAAACAATTAAAAAAAAACTCCCAATCGGAAACTAGTTTGTAGCTCTCATTATATAATCCATGATCCTCAAATAGTTTACGCTTTATAAACGAAGCTGGATGAGGAATAGAATCATTATAGAATTTACCATAATGTATATCCTCCAATTCTGGAGATTTACGAAGAACTGCTTCATGATTATCCCACAAGAAGATGTCTCCTGTAATAATATTTGCAGTTGAATTCAAAGTATAAAAATCTTCAATAACATTTTTATCAACTAACCAATCTCCTGAGTTCAAAAACAAGATATACTCACCTGTTGCTTTTAAAATGCCCTTATTCATTGCATTAAAAATCCCATTATCCGGCTCACTGACCCAATAAGTAATTTTATCCACAAATTGCTTAACAACGTCAGCGCTATCATCTTCACTCGCACCATCAATCACAATAAATTCATAATCAGTGAAAGTTTGCGACATAACACTTTCAATGGTTTTTCGTAAACCTTCTGCGTTATTGCGATTAATGGTAATGATAGATAGTTTGTAATTCATAATTATAAACGAAACATTTAATAGGTTAAACGTTGATAGCAGGCATCTATATCCTTTATTGCAATTAGATTCTCATAAGGATAATGCAATTTCTTTTTTTGAATAATCAGTTTATTTGATTCAACATTATATGAATACCATTCATAGCCAAAAGATTTTACAAAATCAAAAAGCTCACCACAATAATAGCCTGCTGCAAATGCATTTGTTTCTGTAAATTCTACTAGAAGTACTGGTGAATCAGACCTTGACAATAATTCTTTCGCACCTTTTAAAACATTTAATTCCCAACCTTCAACATCTAACTTAATTAAATCAATTTTTTCTATATTATTCGTTTGAATGTAGTTATCTAATGTATCTGTTGTTACATCAATTTCTGAACATTCTCCTATATCAGTCAAAGTAG
>Ga0302271_10003943_pt1 | contig 12134 bp, 11 predicted proteins | sample III_Bog_N1_1_FD_198767 | JGI IMG/M metagenome (GOLD analysis project Ga0302271, IMG submission 198767) | Peat permafrost microbial communities from Stordalen Mire near Abisko, Sweden - III_Bog_N1_1 | ecosystem: Environmental > Terrestrial > Soil > Wetlands > Peat | place: Sweden: Abisko... | reverse complement strand
GGTTTATATGCTTTGGACATTGATTGTTGTATTTGGATTTCCATTTATTTTCGGAATGAAGTGAGAACATGTTTTATACATTCGAAATATCAACTATTAAAACTGATTTTTAATGACAAAAGAGCGGCTTGAATATGAACTGCCAGAATCAATCGTAAAATGGGGATGGAAATATCATCATTTAGGAATTCCGACCGATCGTGTAATGCCGGATGAAAAATACCTTCCGCAATTCAAATTATTTGTCTCTGGCTTTAACAAAAGTCCTTTCGGAATTGAATGGATGCGGTTTGAAAAAGAGAGTGAGATTGATCAACTGATTCAGACAGTTCCTCATTTGGCATTTGAAGTTGCTGATATCGATTATGAATTAGAGTCTCATCACCTGAAAATACTTACGCCGCCAAATCATCCGGGCGAAGGGATCAGGGTAGCAATGATAGAGCATAACGGAGCTCCAGTTGAGCTGATTGAATTTAATTGTAATCATCAATAAAATAAAATTAAATGATGGAATTCGAAGAAGTAATTGACAAACGACGAACAATACGAGATTTTCAGGACAAAGAGGTTCCTATGAGCATTGTCGAATATGCAATTGCGAATGGATTTAAGGCGCCGACTTATAATCATCTCCGGGCGTGGGATTTTATCATTATAAATAATCTTGAAACAAAGCAACTATTGATCGAAACTGAAAATATTGAAAAAGAGATTAATGCAAAAGCGCTTGAAACTATATTTGAACATCAGGACGCGATTCTAAAGGAGATGTACCTGGAGGCTATTCCAAAGCAGAAAAGAATGATTCTGAATGCTCCGACAGTAATTATAATTGTTTTTAAACCAAAAACCAGGGTTAAAGATGCAATGACAATCTATGACTTAAATTGTTTGTCATCCGTTTGGACATGTATTGAGAATTTTCTGTTGAGTTTAGCCGAACACGATATTTATGGAGTGACTTATATTCCTCAGCAAATTGAAATTCTGAAACCTAAATTGGGTATTCCTGATGAATTGGAAATAGCTGCAATTATTCCGATCGGTTATAAAGCCGATGATGCAAAAATTTTGAAGCAGAAAGCAATCGATATTAAGGAACGGATTCATTTTAATAAATGGTAATTGTAACGGCTGTCAGGTATAGTCTTTTGGTTTATATTTGGGGAATATTTTCACAAACAACCAACTGATGAGTCCTCTGCTGTTATTCGCAATTATACTTGCGTATTTCTCAATTTTAATGTTGATTTCACATATTGCATCACGACATGTGCACAATACAACATTCTTTGACGGGGATCGGAAATCGCCATGGTTTTTGGTCGCGTTTGGAATGATCGGTTCCGGCATTTCAGCTGTTTCTTTAGTATCAATACCAGGAAATGTTGGGAATAACAACCTTTTTTATTTCCAGTTTATACTGGGAACCATCGTTGGTTATCTTTTTATTGCATTTGTATTAACGCCCATCTATTACAAGCTGAAACTGGTTTCGATTTACACCTACCTGAATATCCGCTTCGGTAATGTGACTTATAAAACGGGCTCTTTGTTTTTTCTTGTATCACAATCATTTGGGGCAGCACTTCGGTTGCTTTTGTCGATTAAAATTTTGCAGTATGCCTTCTTCGATGCATTGCATATCCCCTATTTTGTAACGATTATCGTTGTATTGATTCTGATATGGCTTTACACAAATAAATCGGGTATTAAAACCATTGTGTGGACGGATGCTTTGCAATCGTTGTTCCTGATTACGGTGATTATCATCTCGATAATTGCAATTAAAAATTCGTTAGGACTATCTGTTACTGAAATGGTAACCACTATTGCGCATCATCCTTATGCGAAAGTGTTCGATTGGGATTGGCATTCCGGTTCGAATTTCTTCAAACAGTTTATTTCAGGTTTGCTGATTACGGTTGCGTTGGTGGGCCTCGACCAGAGCATGATGCAAAAAACACTCACGGTTAAGAATGCAAGGGATGCGAAAAAAAATGTGTTGACCTTTAGCTTCTTTATCGCATTTGCACAAACAATGTTTTTAGGACTTGGCGTGTTGATATATATCTATGCCGAACGGAACGGAATTAAGCTTGCGATTCAGGATGGAAAATTTTTGAATACCGATGGCCTTTTCCCATTGCTGACATTAAATTATTTGGGTCAGATCGGCGCCATTGCTTTTCTGATCGGCATTATCGCTTCCACCTTTGCAAGTATCGATTCGTGCATCGCGGCATTAACAACTGCTTTCAGTTATGATTTTCTCGACATCGAAAACAGGCCGCAAGCAACAATAAAGCGGCTCAAGAACCGCGTATTGCTGGGTGTTAATATTGTGATGTTTCTTATTGTAATGGCTTTTTGGAACAGCCAGGGCGCGATAATCAACACTATTTTTAAAATTGCAGGATATACTTACGGCCCAATCTTAGGATTGTACCTGACAGGATTGTTTTCGAGGATTAAATTTAAAGAGAAATGGGTTCCTGTGGCTTGTGTTGCTGCTGCGTTGGTAACATTCTTCCTCAATGAATATTTCATAAGGGAATTTCAGTTTGATTTTGGGTTTATGAATATCTTTGTAAATGCGGTATTGACAATATTGTTTCTAATCATCATCAAAAAGAAAGCATAATGGAACCAAAAATGGAAATTATTAATCTTCCCTTGACAGATAAACAACCTATAGCGGTTTGCGCAACGATGATGGCAAAATCAGATCCCTGGATTACAATGGAAATCGGTTATGATCAGTGCTTGAAAGCATTTGAAGGTTCTTCTAAAGAAATCTGGGTGGTCGAAATAGACAAAGAGATTGCCGGTTTTGTGATTCTTCAGCTTGGAGGAACATTCAAAGGATATATTCAGACCATTTGCATCGATGCGGCGTACCGGGGGCGGGGAATTGGAACAAAATTGCTGCAGTTTTGCGAAGAACGGATACTGAAAATCTCTCCCAATATTTTTATATGTGTTTCGTCATTTAATAATGGCGCAATCCGGCTATATAAGGAATTTGGTTTTAAACTCATTGGAGAACTCGACAACTTTGTGAAGGATGGATTTACCGAATTGTTGTTTCGGAAAACGGTTGGACCGATGATGTGATATTCGATTAATGATCGAAAATATTTTGATGCGAAAGTGAAGCACAATTCGGATTGCTCTTTTTATCATTTCCTGTTTCTTTGTCAAACAGGTAATTTGACGAATATTCCTGATCATTTATTTTGATGACTATCAAAAACAACAATTGTAGTTACTTGTTTATGTAGAATCATTCTTAACAAGTAGAAAACATGAAACGGGGAAAATTTATTTTGACTGCTCTGGCGCTGTACCCATTATCCACTTTTTCAAAAATGGTAACTACAATGAAATCACTATCTGCTAATGGATTTAAAGTAAACGCCGGCGAGGCACGATTTGGTATACACTATAAAATGAAAGGTGTTACCCTCAATATGCTTGATGTGAAAATATCGTCTAAAGACACTAACGGGGAATTAGTGGTGTTCGAGCAAACTGGTTTTACACCTCATGGCGGACCTCCATTGCATATTCATCCATTCCAGGATGAGTATTTTTATGTCATTGAAGGAGAATACCATTTCCAGGTTGGTGATGAGAAATATGAATTGAAATCGGGTGATACTATTTTCCTTCCCCGGAATGTACAACATGCTTTTGTGCAGCGGACGGAGAAAGGACGGCTGATTGTATCGTATAATCCTGCCGGAAAAATGGAAGACTTCTTTAAAACAACCGATTCATGGACTTCTCCTCCTTCAATGGCCGAAATTACCAAGGCATTCGAAGATCATGATATGAAAATTGTCGGCCCACCATTAAAAGTGGACTGATATAATGAGTTAATTTGTCATCTTTGCAAAGATATTGATGAACAGATTTTTGAGAGATGAAGTTCTTTCATATTATTGGTTTATCGGATATCGAAAAGACAAAGCAATTCATCGTATGCCGCTTAAGATTCACAATAAAAGAGATCATCCAACAATAAAACCGGGATTGCATCCACGTAACAAGCATCGCGAACGATATGATTTCAAACGGTTAATCGCAAGTTGTCCGGAATTGGCTCCATTTGTGAAAGTGAATGCCTATAACGACGAGTCAATTGATTTCTTTGATCCCGAAGCGGTGAAGATGTTGAATAAGGCTTTGCTGAAGCATTATTATGAAATTGATTATTGGAATATTCCTGAGGGTTATTTATGCCCGCCCATTCCAGGCAGAGCGGATTATATCCATCATATTGCTGATTTATTGGGAAGTTGTAACCATGGAGAAATTCCAACTGGAAATCGGATTAAATGCCTTGACATTGGCGTAGGTGCCAATTGTGTTTATCCGATAATTGGGATTAAAGAGTACGGCTGGTCATTTATTGGTTCTGATACAGATCCTGTTTCGATTGAATCAGCTAACAATATTGTAGAACAGAATCCTGTTTTAAAAGGAAAGCTTGAAATAAGGCGGCAAAATAATCCAAAAGATATCTTTAACGGAATTATTCAGAATGGGGAAATCATTGATTTGACAGTTTGCAATCCTCCTTTTCACACATCATTGGCGGCAGCTCAGTCGGGAACTCTTCGAAAATTGAATAATTTAAATTCCAAAAGAGTTATAAAGACGGTACTTAACTTTGGCGGTCAAAATAGCGAATTGTGGTGTGAAGGCGGGGAGGAGCGATTCGTAAGTAATATGATCCATCAAAGTAAGCGGTTTGCACAATCGTGCTTTTGGTTTTCTACATTAATTTCTAAAGAATCAAATCTGAAAAGTGTGTATGAGGCGCTTAATAAATCAGAAGCTATTGAAGTGAAAACCATTCCAATGGGGCAGGGGAATAAAATAAGTCGCATTGTTGCATGGACATTTCTCACTAAAGAACAACAGAAGGAGTGGATGAGGAGATGGATTGAAAATAAGAAGATATGATATCTTTGTGTCCAATAGGATTTTTATGAATAATGCGAATCAAGAGTTGAAAAATAATTAAGATGATAATGCCGAAGGCATGATAGGATTATAGCTAAGTCGGATGAAAAAGCATTAAAATGCCGAAGGCATGACAGATTTATGTCACCACTTCGTGGTTTAAAGCAGCTTCTTTCAATATTTTCTACAATCATTTCAACCCTTTGGGTTTAAAAAATCCAACACTTGGTTTAAAGTTTGTTATAGAACTTCGAATCTGCTTCAATCATGAGAAGGGATTTTAATGGAGTTCAAATATTTAGTAATGTTTTTATGAGAAAGCAAGTTCTGGTTCTATTTATATTCTTTCTGTTGATTTCTATCCGGCAATCCGTATTTGGGATTCCGGCATACCCTTTTCCTGTTGAGATTATTCAGCCTGATGGAACAAAGATTGTAGTTATTCAAAAAGGCGATGAGCATGTAAAATGGGCTCAAACGATCGATGGATACTCATTGATGCGCAACAAAAGTGGTGTTTTTGAATATTCTACCCTTAGCTCCGGTAATGATATGATTCCATCCGGGATTCAGGCAAGAAATCAATCTGAACGAAGTGCTTCTGATATTCAATTTCTTAGTAAAACCAGTAAAGGACTTATTTACTCAAAAAGTCAGGTAAATAATTTGAAAAGTTTATCAAATTTATATCTGAAGAGCGCTCAAAAATCATTTCCAACATCAGGTTCGAAAAAACTAATTTGTATTCTGATAGGATTTACCGATAAGGCTTTCACAAAAACAAAAGCAGATTTCGAGAATTTGTTTAATCAGGTAGGATATGCAACCGATGGCGCAACAGGTAGCGTGTCTGATTATTATAAAGAAAACTCTTATAACCAGTTTAATTTGTCGGTAACGGTTGCAGGTCCTTATGTCGCAGCACATAATATGGCCTATTATGGTGCCAATAATGCCAACGGCGATGATATTAATCCGGGAGCTTTAATTGCAGAGGCTGTAAATCTGGCAAATCCATCAATTAACTATGCCGATTTTGATAATGATGGTGATGGAACAGTCGATGGAGTTTGTGTAATTCATGCCGGTTTTGGTGAAGAAAATACAGGCGTTAGTGCAGATGCTATCTGGGCACATTCATCAAATATTAATCCAATAACGCTAGATGGTAAAAGTGTGAGCCGCTACTTATGCGTATCGGAATTGAGGGGAAATAGCGGGACTGGTATATCACGTATCGGAGTAATATGCCATGAGTTTGGTCATGTATTGGGCGCTGCAGATTATTACGATACGAACTACACGGATAATGGAGTTTATGATGGCACGGGTATGTGGGATATAATGGCGGGCGGCGCATGGAATAACAACGGTGCTACACCTTCGCATCATAATCCTTATACCAAGATTTACAGTTATGGATGGGCAGCTATAACTCCATTGACTTCGGACGCTAATATTACACTCAACAGTGCAGCGCTAAATAGCAATAGCTTTTACCGGATAAATACTTTGACATCAAATGAGTTCTTTCTGATCGAAAACAGGCAAAAGCAAAATTTCGACAGCTATATTCCCGGGCATGGAATGATCATTTATCATGTAGACGGTAATTTTATTAGTACGGCAGCAAATGATATTAATATTGGCAGTCATCAGGGATTGTATCCTGTCTGCGCAAATGCAACAGGAAATCCACCAACCGTTTATGGTGTTATTGACAACAGCGGTTTACCTTTCCCGGGGACTGGAAGCAAAACATCTTTTACGGATACAACAACGCCAAACTCACATGCCTGGAGTGGTTCGAATACCGGAATGCCAATAACGAATATAACAGAGAATAATATCAACAAAACAGTAACATTTACTGCCCCGACAATACCTACTCCTCCTTTGGCTCCTGTAGCTAATCCCGCAACAAGCATAATTCAAACAAGCTTTTATGCCAATTGGAATACTTCCGCGACTGCTAAAGGCTACCGATTGGATGTTTCTGATAATATTGGATTTACGACTTTCATTTCCGGTTATAATGATTTAGACATTGGAAATGTATTAACCTTTAAAGTTGCAGGATTAAAAAACAGGACACCGTATTACTATCGTTTAAGAGCTTACAACCTTGGTGGTTCAGGTAGCAGTTCAAATATTATCCAGTTAACAACATTATCCAATATTCCTTCAACACCGGCAGGATTAACTGTTGTGTCGTGTAATAATCTTATGACGATTAAATGGCGTAAAAACATCGATCCGTATGTAATCCGCTACCGGATTTATGGGGGAACTTCGGGTAATCCAACTGTAAAAATAGATTCAACCTCAAGTGCTTCCGATACTTTAAAGGTTATTGCCGGATTGGGTCATGGTCAGACCTATTTCTTCCGTGTAACAGCGGTGAATGATGACGGACCAGAAAGTGCTTTTAGTAGTCAGGCAACAGAAACAGTAAAAACTGGAGTTGTCCCTGTGATCAAGGCAAAATGGGGTGATGTATTGATATGTTCTAATTTAGGAGATTCCATTTCAAGTTATCAATGGTATAAAGAAGGTGTCACAATTGGCAGTGCAACTCAGCAATATTATGCAACGGATAAACAAGCTGGTACTTATACAATAGAAACTATCGACCTGAATGGATGTAAGAATCCATCAAATGTCATTTCAATTTCCGGTACAAAGTCGCTGGTTCTTTATCCAAATCCTGCGGCTGTAAGTTTTGCACTTAAGCTAAATGAAGCGGGCGAGGGTAGTGCAATTATCAGCATATTAAATTCATCAGGGATGAAGGTGATGGAGCTGCAAGCAGCATATGCGAACTATGAATTAACCAAAGAGATACCAGTCAGTAATTTGGATGCGGGAATCTATGTAGTTCAGGTGGTGCTTAACAGAAAGGATTTGTATACCACAAAGCTTGTCGTCAAAAAGTAAATGTCATATAGCGCAAAATACGATTAGAATGAAATTTAGATTTATATTGAAATCACGAATATTCTTTTTAGCACTTCTGCTGATCGGCTCTCAATATGATGGTTATTCTCAGGAGGCAGATAGTACTGTTGTCAAGCCTGGTTTGTTTGTTGGTCTTCGTTTGGGATCATCTCAAACTACCATTTCAAATGAAGGATTACTATCTGTCGCGAACCTTGTTTCCAACTCACAGAATTCTTTTGGGGGATCGTTAGAGATTGGCTATTTTTTTTCAAAGTCAATTGGCATATCATCCGGAATCGGTTTTTCTTCTTACAAAAGTCAACTCGAACTGGGAACCTATCAAAATAAGTTTAATACCACTGATTCTGAAAATGAAGCCTATGAGCGGCAGGTTTCGGGAACTGACATTAAAGAGATACAAAAAGTTGGTTTCTTAAGTATTCCTGTTTGCCTTGATATTCGTTTACCATTGAGTAAAAAAATGGGGTTCTTCTTACAACCGGGTATCGGTTTTGCGATTCCTGTCACTAAAAAATACACAAGTAGTGGCACCTTCACCTATAAAGGGTATTATCCTGCCTACAATGTCCTTTTGCAAAATCTGCCTTCTTATGGTTTTCCGAGCAATGTAAATAGTGTGACAGAGGGGTCATTGGAAATAAAATCCCTTCATATTAATGCTTTAATATCTGCAGGATTCGATTTCCTTATTCAGAAGAATATTCAACTTGGAATTGCTGCCTTTTACAGCAAATCGCTTTCGAATATCTCAGACTATCCTTCACCCGACAAATTTCAGCTTTCATCAGATGCGAATCAGATTAACAGCCTTATGGGTGGAAGCAGCAAAGCATCTGTACAATCAATAGGAGTGAATGTGAGGTTAAGGTATTTTCTGAAGTCGCCTTTGTGAAATCAGTTGACGCTAATCTAAAACTTCATAGATAACAACCTTATCTGCTTTGTGCTTCATACTTACCTCACCCACTTTACTGCAATTAAAAGATTCTTTCACCTTTTCGTAGGAACTGCTGCTGATTAAAATCTGGCCGGGAGCTGCTGCAGATTGTAGTCTTTGTGCAGTGTTTACGGTATCACCAATTACAGTGTAATCAAGTCGTCGCAAGCTGGCAGAACCAATATTACCGGAAATCATTTCACCACTGTTGATACCAATAGAAACTTTTGGAATAAAGGTTATGGTTTGATTTAAAGGGGGTAAACTGTTTATTTTCGATCTTAACGCAAGGCTGGCATCAATCGCCCTGTCGAGGTGATAGTCGCCACGGAACACCGCCATAATTGCATCACCAATGAATTTATCAATGTAGCCACCCTGTGCAATGATCTCTTTCACCATTACTTCAAAATAGCTGTTTAGTAATTTCACAACCGTGTCGGGCGATTCATTCTCGCTGATGGAAGTAAAACTACAGATATCAATAAAAACAATCGAAGCCTCCACTAATTCATTTGCCATCAGCGAAGATTCAAATTCACGGCCACCCATGAAATTGAGCACCGCTTCATCGACATACATTTTCAGGATGCTATTTTCGCGGATTGCTTTGAGCGTCTCCTTGATTTGTGCGACATGCCTGATCGTTTTTTCCATCGTCACCGACAGATCTTCAAAATTGATCGGTTTCGTGATAAAGTCGAAAGCGCCACGGTTCATTGCAGTGCGAATATTCTCCATGTCTCCGTAGGCCGATACAATCACCGCTTTTATCAGCGGGCTCGATTCACTCAAACGGCTAAGCAAGGTTAAACCATCCATCTCTGGCATATTGATATCGCTTAAAACGATGTCAACATCGGGATGTAGTTGAATTTTAGCCAATGCATCATTTCCGTTTACGGCAAATATGAATTCATATTCCTGTTGCCGTATTTTTTGTCGGAATTTCTGTTTGATGAGCATTTCCAAATCAACTTCATCATCGGCTACTAATATCTTTGCCATTAACTTATAGTTTAAATTTTGCTTTTAACAATGTGAAATCAACCGGTTTGGTTAGAAAATCGTCTGCCCCCAACCGTTTGGCGGTATTGAAATTCTCTGCATCACCATATGCCGTTATCATCATTACAATTGGCGGCGGTTTCAGGTACATTTGCTTGATTTGCCGAAGCAACTCCAGTCCGCTCATGCCAGGCATATTGATATCGGATAGTATCATAACCACTTCATGCTGATTTTTTTCAAGATAAGTCAAGGCTTCTTCGCCTGAAAATGCAAAGACAAACTCAATGAGCTTTTCCCTGATTTCTTTCCGGAACCGTTGCTCAAATAGTGTTTGAATATCTCTTTCGTCGTCAACTACTAATATTTTCATTTTATGAATGTTCGTTTTAAACTGGCAGAATAATTGTGAACTCAGCACCTACACCTTCATTCGATTCCACTTTCAGCTCTCCGCCATGAGCATTGGTGATAATTTCATAGCTCATACTTAACCCTAAACCTGTACCTTGTCCGCTGGGTTTAGTGGTAAAGAATGGCTGGAAAATCTTATCCATTGCTGCTTTCGGTATACCATTGCCATTGTCTTTTACAGTAATCAAAACGTTGGTTTCTGTTTTTTTTGTGAAGACTGAAACGGTAGGTTCATAACCGGCAGGTTGCTGCTGTTTTTTCTCAGTCACCGCATAAAATGCATTGGTGATTAAATTGAGTATTACCCTTCCTATATCCTGCTGAATAATATTGATCATTCCGATCGTTTCGTCAAAGTCGGTCTTCATAGTTGCATTGAATGATTTGTCCTTTGCCCGTAATCCATGATAGGCCAGTCGTAAGTATTCATCTGCCAATGTATTAATGTTTGTTGGTTCTTTTATGCCGCTGCTGGTACGACTGTGTTGAAGCATCCCCTTTACAATCGCGTCAGCACGTTTCCCATGTTGCGTGATCTTTTGTTCATTCAATGCGATGTCATCAGCGAGCGCTTTTACTTCCTCCATATTCCCCTTGTCGATTTCCTGCTTCATCTCTTCGATTAACTCTGCGTTTACTTCCGAAAAATTATTAACGAAGTTTAAGGGGTTCTGAATTTCATGAGCAATACCTGCGGTGAGTTCACCAAGTGAAGCCATCTTTTCGGACTGGATAAGCTGGGTTTGGGTAGTGCGTAATTCATTCAATGCATGTTCCAATTCCTCTTTTTGTTCTGTAAGTTCTGCAGTGCGTTCGGCGACTAATACTTCGAGTTCTACTTTCCGGATGGCTATTGCTCGGTTGAGCTCATCTTCCTGTTGTCTTTTAATTCGTTCTTTCTCTGCTGCCTTGAATTGCCTGTTTTGGCTGAATAGGATGGCAATCAACCAGATATAGGTCAGCGAGGTGGCAGTGTTAAAATAAACTTCATTCGTATTATAAAAGTCGGCATTTATCACCTGCGCCAGATCTTCAAACAAAGCCACAAATTCATAAGGCACAAATGCAACGATAAACATACGCAATACCAAAAAATCCTTCTGTTGTAATGAAAAAATAATCAGTGCAATGAGGTATATATGCCAAATCCACTTAGTGATTTCAATGGCAGAAAGTGTTACTTCGGTTACAAAAAGGAAAACAGAGAAAAACAAGATGTATTTAAGTGGCTTCTCCCAAAGCGGAAGCTTGTTCATCTTAACATATCTTCGGATACGATTCGCAATAATTAAACTAATAACCAGTGGCGCGACAGAAAGTGACATGAGAATTAATTTTATTTTTATAGATAATTTTGAAAATCAATACGATAATTTAATATTGATTTACCAATGTGCTTAAATTCATTTGCTTAATGTGATTCCTGTTTTCTTTGCAGTATCGGGTAAAATAATGGTGATTCTGAAGAAACGAAATCTGCATCAATCTCCATTTTTCTTCGGTCAATGATGTGTTTATCTGTTGAAGCTCCTTAAAAAGGCGATGAGCCATTGTTTCAAAACCGGATGTCCCAAGGTATTCAAGATCAGCGTCAGCAAGGATTTCTTCCAGTTTTGTCTTTGGTGACTGGGGCATTTTTGTGGCCATTATCATACCACACACTTCGTCAATATCAGGTGATGAATAACCATATTCAGGTAAATATTGCCTGGCAAGCAGGCAGCTTTCTTCTTCGTGATTGTTATAAATCGTGATATAGCCGGTATCGTGCCATAAGGCAGCGAGGCTTAATAGTTCAAGTTCTTTTTCTGAACAACCTTCGTGCCTGCCAATTTCG
>Ga0302271_10003941_pt1 | contig 12137 bp, 5 predicted proteins | sample III_Bog_N1_1_FD_198767 | JGI IMG/M metagenome (GOLD analysis project Ga0302271, IMG submission 198767) | Peat permafrost microbial communities from Stordalen Mire near Abisko, Sweden - III_Bog_N1_1 | ecosystem: Environmental > Terrestrial > Soil > Wetlands > Peat | place: Sweden: Abisko... | reverse complement strand
ACTTCCCAGACAACCAACAAACAATGATTTTATCTATTTACTGAAGTTAGCTTAGTAGTTTGATTCCTCCTTGGCCTTTTTATATTCGCTTGAGAATAAATCGTTCAGATGATCTTGGTATATTTTCTTCTTCATCTAACTATCAAACTCCTTTGTCTTCAACGATAAATCTTTCCATAAAACACAAAACATCAGTTATCTACATTCCCCAAAGAATAAATTCTATCATTCTTACCAGCATCAGAATCCTTTCTTCCCAGAGTTTTGTTCTCTTTTTTACGCTAGACCTTCAAATCCATTGTTTCATACATTTATTTAGTCGAAGATTTTATTTTATGAGCCTAATCGAAGCCAAGATCAGTAGCGCCATTGACACTGATCACATTCTTATCTTCATCAAAAGGGAGTGTGCGCTGACCTTCATTTTGATGGCGTTTGTGATATTCTTTCTCGAGTAAAATGTCTCTAATAACTTCAGGATCTTTCCCTTGCTCCTCAAGCTCATCAAACTCTTTGTTGAACTTGTGAGCTCTTTCTTGCAGGATTCTTTATTTTGTTTGTTTATCAAGATTCCATCCAATTCCCCTCATTTTTAAAATCTCTTTATTGGTTTAATTTTTCTTTTCCTTTCTTCAGTGAATTCAAGAATAGTGGAAAAGCAGCAATAAGTTATTCTTTTCAACGGAGAAGTGAAGAGACTCATGCTGATTAATCTTATTTTATTAACTTTGCATTTATCATCATTCAAATATTCATGACTTTTTCAATTTATTTCCTTTGTTTTCATATCAGTGTATATTGCTTTAGATCAGCGATTTCTTCAAAATCACTCAAGCAAACAAAATATTTTCTAAAATAAAAATGAAGATATTGATTGCTCCATTTGAAATAAATTACCGAAACTTAAAAAGCCATTTCAAATTTTAATTGCCTCCAGAAAATAAAAATCCTGCAAATACTGAAATAAAAATCCCCTTTTCAAGTATTTTTCAAAGATGTTACTCTTATCGAAAAAATCAAAAATAATTTGTGGATTTAATTAATTATTCAGTCAAATATTTATTATCTCATTTCATAGCCATTGCTCTTTCGATGGTATAGAAGCACTTCGGAATTGAGTAAGAAATTACATTATTGGTATTTAAAAATATCAAATTGCCTGAATTCACTTACTGCTGGCACAAAAAATAGTACAAAAAAATTAACAAAATCTGAAAAAACAAAAGTTTTTAGAAGATACATACTATAAGCATCCTTCATTTTCATCGCTGAAACCTAACAATATGTTAATGAAAAAAGAAGGAGATTTATCTACTTTACCATCACAAAACAGTTTTGGTCTTTCTACAGAACCAACTACTATCACCTAAAACTATTTTTCAGTCCCAAAACCAACATTTTGTTATGATAAGAGTGTCTCATCAAGTTCTCGCTTTACCTTGAATCAGCTTCAGTAGACCCCAAATGAACTCAAACAACTTATCTCAGCTCCTCGAAACTCTTAGACAAATGAAGATATTATCAAATAGACTCTGAAAATGTTCAAGAGAATCAAGCAGGATAGAAATAAATCCACTGGATGGAGCAAACAATCACAAGGGTAATAACCACATGACAAATCTCCTTATTCCTCAAGATCATCATCAACATCCTCTTCGAATTCTTAATCAACTTCTTTTTCTAGTGATGGAAAAGGAGTAGTATCTCCACATGTAGATTTCCATTAAGTTTGGGACAATAACGAATTAAAAGAGAATGGATATTTCAATTTAGACGAGTTAACTAACTTTTAAGTATTTAAATTACGTATGATGACTTATCCTTGTATGCGTTAACCATAAATCTCCAATACTAAAGTTGTTGAGGCATTTGTTAAACTACAAAAAGTATCAAAAAATATGGTAAATTCAAGAATTACAAAACAGTTAAAAGTAGATCGTTCTTAGAATCAAATTTAACAATCCCCTCAAGGATAGGCATCTAGTGACTAGCTCAAGTAATGGTAAAGTGATTAAACTCAAATTAATATTGATCTCGCTCTCAGTGAATAGTATCAATAATTCTCAAGCTTTTTCAAGAAAACTATTGAAGCCGAAAAACGAAAGCAACGCCCATAAAAGTTCAAGCGCTATGATAAAAATACTTTTGACGTTAAAGATGATAGAAAACGAGGGAAGGAGATGATAAAAAAGTAATTCCTTTAGCTAATGGATGAACATTAATAGTAGATGTAAGATCTATCTCCTGAAAAGAAACTCCAAACAAAAAAAGAATCTTAAAAAGATTTGTTAGATTAAGGAAATGCTATTATCTAATCTACTCATTCAAGACTTAGCTTGACAGGTACAGACTCTCCAGATTCTAATGCTCCAAGTTATAATTCGTTTAGCCAGATTCCATAAGGATCGCTCAGTCCTGCTAAAGCAAATAACTCTCCATCTTCCTTAGTATCAAGACATTTTTTAATAAGGAAGGTAAGTGAATTGAGATAATTCAACTCTCCACCCTCAAGTGGCTCTCCACAGCGATCACTTATCTCCAAATAACCAATTTCTTAAATCACACAAACATTAACAAATTTTCGATTGTCTGAAAATCTCAATTACTAAAATAGCCTTGATGGGATTACAGCTAATAGCAGACTTATTAATAGCAACAATCAAGGAAGCAATATCCCCACCCTTAGTAACTCTCCAAGTTAAGCAAATAGCTCTCCTTATTCACCTTCAATTGGGTCCTAATTAATATATAATAAATAAGGAAGAAAACTGTCTTCACCAATTGTAAATTTCAGGAAAACAGAAAGCACTATCTTCCATGAAAATACTGAAAAAGAAATTATTCCATTTTCTTAAAATCCTATTTTATAGAAGAGAGCTTCATCATATAATTCCTCATATGAATCTTCAGGATAAGTGACTCAGGTATTATTACTAAATTCGCTGTAATCTAAATAAAAATCAATTGAAATACCTTCTCCTCGCAAACAAAAACTGAGTCCATTTGCTTAAGATTGGCAAGCTATTCCAATCAAATAAAATCTAGATATGATATCACAGAGTAAATTATCTTTCGTGAATATCAATACACAAGCTAACGAGCAGTAGTAGCAATAATATGCTGCTTGTAAAATACCACTTGAAGGATAAAACAGTATTGAAGATAAAATTCAAATTAGTGAACAATAAAATGATTAATAATCTCCAAATTCACCATATAAAAAACATAAATCGATGTATTAAAGGCGAATTCCTTCCCTTCATCTTGCTAAATAAATGATAAATAACTTCCCCTCGAAAGCAACCTTTTCTAATTAGGGAGTTTCTGATCTTTCTCAAGAAACCTTAATTAAGTCTGCTAATTTTCGTCTCAATGCCTCCCCTGCAGCTTTCACTTTTAATAACGAAAATATCATTAACATGAGTAAGAGTAGTAGTCCATATCGCAAACCTTTCTAATAAAATAATCCAACTTCATATTTTTCTACTGCTGCAGTTAAAGGATGTAGTAATGCTCCTAGCTCTCCTTATTCTTAGCAGCGTTTTAAATTCGATTAAATTCCGCCAGATATCGGTAACGGTGTTTCTCTTCTAAAGTTAATTTCAACACAAATAGAGGCTAATTCATCACCACAAGAATAATAAAACAATGAAAAAATTTGAATACTATCATATTATTCTTTTCAAATTTGTGCTGAGACAATAAAAATTCATGTAACAAAACAAAAATGTAAAGTCTGAACTCCAAAACAAAGAATAAAGTGGTTCTAAACTCAAATAGACAACAGAAATATCAATGTATTTTTCTAGTTTAACTTGGTCAATTTTTTATTAAAACAATTTCAAATTGGCATAGCATTTTCATTTTTCGTATTATTCTCTTTTTGAATATATTAAGATTTTCTTCTTAATTCTATTTAGTGATCATGATTTACAAATTTGTTAAGGTATCCAAAGTAGTTATTGGATACAATTCTGTGATGTTTAATACATAAGAATTATGATTTAAAGCAACGAGCATTAAAGTATCAACTCGTTTGATTTCCCTGAGAGCACCTTCAAAAATTAATTAAAATTGATCATTTTAACTGAAGGTAATATCAACTTTTAAAGTATTTATTCTTCTTTTTTGATACTGCAGAACTGAAAAGAGACTCTACAAAAAGATCAGATTTGGCTCAATCTATTCTGGCATTGTGAAATTAAAGTCAACAGTTACATTTTCAATAGAATATGTCTCAGTACTAGAAGCATAGTAAAGCTGTAGAATATCTGTACATTTGTTAATGCCTTCATTTTCAAAAGCCGATTGAAAACAGTACTTTGAAGGCAGCTGTAGTTCATGGAAGTAACTACCTCGATTTAGATCAATAGGAGAAGTTATTCTTGAAAATGATTTGATTTCACTGAAAGCTTAGCTTACTTCTCCATTAACTGAAATTTAGGATTTGTTGGAAGGTAATTTCTTATCCCAAAGTAAATTTTTCAATAAGCTGAAGAAGGGAATTTCAAGTAATGAATGAAGCTCCAAGAAATTAATATTGAATTCCTAGATTGTAGGTGATTTAGAGATTACTTTACATAAGTATTCGATTGCTTCAGTTTGTAGTTATTAAGGATTTTTACAGTCTATTTTTAATTATTCTAGGGCAGTCATCCCTTCTATCCCATATCCTAATGCTTAGCCGCCATCTTCTCCAAAATTAAAATCTTCTAAAGTGATTGTGAATTAGGTTATTTCTTTGAGATTGTTTAAGAATTTTCCAAAGGGAATAATAGTCTCCTAAGAAGAGACATTTTCAAGAGTGTGACAGAGAGTTAGAGTTAGAGATTGTAAATGTGTCATGTGAGAGAGAACAGACTCTAAAGATAAGAACCTAGACGATGTATTCAGAGATTTATCTTAAATTGAAACACTAGTTAAAAATGACAGTTATCGAAATGAACTCCAATCTTGATTTATTATCTAAAAGTTCTCAGAAGCATTAAAATCAACATCTGAAATACCCTTCAATTCTGAAAGTTTATCAATGATTTGAGATATGCTAATGGCTTCAAACTAATCTAATCTATTTCCTTGGCAAAGAGCAATTTATTTAGGACTTCTGATTTTGAGAATATATTTCCTATTTGAAGTCAACTTCTCTGTAGTTAAAATGAATTTGCTTCCAATTATTTTCAGACAATCTCTTTTCATTTACAAATTCTAATCGTTGAATGTACTAACTAAAGTACAGAGGGCATTTTCTAAAGAAAAAGTATCATCTGTTTTTATTATCATTGTTTTATTATTTTTATTCCTTAAATTTGCAAAGGACTGTGAAAGCAAGACTGTTCCTTCCCCTGAGATAAGACACTTCCCAGTGAATTCTAAGTGCAAATCTGTTAAATTAGCTTGATTAATGATGCCTTTTTGAATGATTCCTGCTTCTTTAGAACTGATTTGTTTTTCTGAAGAAACAGACAAGTTTATTTCCTGCAAGTTTTTGGTTGACATTAGAAACTTTCCCAAGTGAATCAGACTTTCATCGTTAACAGATTCTTGACCTTCTTTGATAATAAAATAAAATAAAGATTACTCGAGAGGTACATTTTCAATAGTTTTCTCAACTAGTTCTCCCCCCTCTCCAGCAACAACTGCTACAACTTTTTCTCCTTCATCTTGCATAGAAGAAACCAGAGAAAGATCTTGTGTTTCTGGTTGATTCTTGAATTCAAATTAAATTTTACAGGAAGATTCAAACAATACTTTAAAGAACTTTAGATTTGGGCAGGTTAATATGGAACTCATCAGAAGAAACTGTGCTTAACTTTATTCTTAGTTAGGCTGAGATTTGCACATCATTTAAACTTTTGTAATCCTTGAAGAATTTTCAAAAAAAGCAGCAAGAGTTTCAGCTGCTTTCAGTGAAAATTCTTAAGCATTAAGCTTAAGAAACACTTTTGATAAAAATGGCATACAAACAATACAGTCTGCAAGCTAGTTTAATGAAATCTCACTTAACAAATGCTTTTCAAAATTGAGTTTCAGTTTTACACATTTCTTGAATCCACTTAAAACTCTTATGAGCTAAGTGAATTAAGGGCATTTATCTGCAACATTCATGGAATCTATTAAAATCAGTATTTTCACTATCTGTTATGGTATTAATACAAGTAAAGCGAAACTTTCAGAAAGTTTATCAAGGTACTCCTAAGAAACATATTCGCTTTTGAGTTACTTTTGAAATTGAACCCCATTTTCTGTCCTAAATTTAATTATTGGGTTTTTTTTTAAGGACACTAATAATGGCTATTTAGAAGGGTCTTATTTACTGATAATAGTATTCCCATTTAGTTGTCCATTCCCTTCTACATGCAAATTGAAATGATGCAGCTATTTCAAAGAGCATATTGTTGAACATAATTTGATCTCATCGAACAATGTCAAATTATCTTAAGTTTTAAAGAATATCCTTAAATCCTGTAAGCCAATCATTCTTTCTATGCTGCTCGATAAAGAATTAAGAGCTGAGCTATTAATAACTAAGTCTTCGGGCATTCTGAATACAAGTTATTTGAGATAAACCATCGATTTAAAGGAATCCGCAAGTTATAGAATTGAATCTGAGTTAATATTGTTGGATTCCTTGAAATCGAGAGTGAGATACTCGATACGAGGAGAGCTTCTCTCAAATACAACTGCAAGATATCCGAGAGATTTTTGACTACATTCATTGAAGGCACCAACGGAAATGTTAAAGTCTTTCATTTTCTCAAATTTTACACTTCTTAACAGATTACTCCAACCACCTTCACTAGTCTCGTTCTCATTGTCTACTTCAACTCTTAGGCAATGTAAACTAATACTACTGCTTATCTTACTTAAACTGTGGAGTCCTTCATCTTATAGCTTGCACCGTTCACCGATTTTCACTTTGAACTCTCTGAGACTTCGACTTCTGCTTAGCATCTCCCAGCCGCCGTCACTCACGTCATTTTGAGTAGATATAATCCACTCAACTTTCTCTAGCTTCTTCAAGCTACTAAGGGATTCTGATATTTCACTAATTCCTCTTGTTTAAGTAATCACTTGTTCTTAGTGTAAAGTAGAATTTCCTTGGAGATTGTTTTCTTAGATTTCCATGGAAAATACTTGAAGTTACTACAGTCTTTTAAGATTCACTGCAAAGAGAGAAAGGGCAGAATTGTTGAATTCATTCTGAGGAGGTATTACAAACTGTAAACACACTAGTTTATTCGAGAGCTGAAATTGAGTCAGTATTTTTACCATTGGAGTCGTGATGAGAGCACACGGTTTCGTTTTTATGCTCATCTAAATTCTCAGCAAAGACTTCAGCTTCTTGAGGCTATCATGAATTATTTTAATGAAATCTTCTTTCATTTCTTACTTTACCCCCAACTCTACTGATAAATCCTTTAATCTAGTAAATCCCTCAATAGAACTGAATATTTGGACAATATTATCCGGCTTGATTGCTTTCATGTCATCTATTTTAAGGCTTAGCTTTTCAGCAGATTTACTCAAATTCTGTTGGAGTATATTTTTAGCTATTTATTGCATACCTTCGTTACCAATGTCATTTGTCTTAGCAATGAAGAGATCAAAATCACTGACTTGCTTAAGTTAACCAACTGCAGCACTGATTATTTGTGTTCCTTCTGCGTTTAGACGATTGTAGCATCCGATGTGCAATTTTAGTTTTTCAATCTTCTCACAAGCTTCCATTCCCTAAAACAGTCTCTTTGCTCCATTGGTTCCTAGCTAGCAATGGTCAGCAATGATGATACTTAGCTCTTTAAGTTGAGTCATTCTTCTGAGTGACTCTCCTAATTGGGTGAAACCTGTCACACCAAAATTTTTCTCTTTACCAATTTGCAACTAGAACTTTTCTAAATGATTTAATCTAAGTAATTCCTACCCAATCAGAGCTAAGTTCCAGCGATACAATACGTTGTCTCCAATTGAAATTTCAAGTGTCTTTATTGATTTGCTAATTCCTTTTATGAAATAAATCCAATCTTGTTATCCTTCTTTGAACTGTTCCTCATATCCCACAAATCTCTTCCCAACATTCATCTCAATTATCTCAGCTTTGGATAAGGCTTGCATCACATTTGCAAAATAACTCTAGTTATATTTTGTAATCACATAATTTTTCATATCCACACACACGCGCAGGTTTAGTGCTGTTTTCAAATTGATATCATTTAAAAAGGGGAAATTATCTGAGTTTATTATGATAGTTTCTCTGAGATTTTCATTAGAACTATCTTTTTCTATTTCCATTATCTCAGATTTCTATTTATTTTTTTTCTTCCAATTATTTTGTATTTGTTGTTTTGATTTTTCGATTTACTTTTGATGTTTTATTAAATATTATTACTTCATAGTGTGATCACATACTGAAAATATTAAATAAACTTTGGTATTAGCAAAAGGAGTTCACTTTTTGAGCACCTAGAATTTCCCGGTAAATCTAAAAAGATTTAAATTAATAAGATTGATTGTGATTAATCTTTGAATTTTTCCACCCTTACAATAAGAAACTAACCAATTCCTCTTCATTAAAAACGTCCCCTCTGATTTAAAATTTCTTTGAGATTGGTAAGCGCTTTGTGGACTATTAAAACAATTAAAAAAAAGAAATAATTCCCCAACATACACTTGGAAATTACTAAAAACTTAGGAAAAAATGTATGCCAGATGAGATGGTTGCTATTTATTAAGCTAAAAATAATTTACCTAGTATTTTTTTATAAACAAAATAAGCTCAAATAGCAGTTAACTTGAAGCATTTAAAAAGATAGAACAAAAATATCAGAATTAATCAAGTACATAGCTACTTAAATTAAATCTGGGAATTCAACAGTCAGTTTTCATTTGTGCTTTAAGTTTTGAAAAAGTGATTTGCAAGAATTTTATTTTGGGAGAAAAATTTAAAAGAATGAATTCCCTTTGGTCATTAGTTATCAGGAAAATGAAAGATACATGATCTTTGGCTTAAACGAGTGAAACTATAATAAAAGAAATGGTTTAAAAAATATTTTTAACAATTATTTTTTTATTTTAAACTCCTACACTCAAAGCTGAGGGATGTGTTCGATAAATGTACTATCAGTGCAATATGCGATGGCTTTGAGTAATTTCTCAGCTTGATGTCTTTCTCAATATTTTTCTACCAATCAAATCAGAAATCGTGTTAATTCTAATTTTTATCTTCTTGATAGTATTTTTTCTTTAGATTGTCCTTTCAAACATATTGATACCTTTAACTCTCTGAGTGACTATTCCATCAAAGACAATGAACTAACCAGAAAGTTGATCAACGATTTTACAAAATTCCCTCAATTGCAGAAGAAAGTCAGTCTCTCCATGACCAGTTTTCTTAAACGACATGATTTTGCTGAATTCTATATTATCCATTCCATGCAGAAATCGAGATTATGGGTAATATGAATTGGATAAATTAAGCAACGAGCTGAATCTAACATCAATATTTAAGTTTAACCCAAACGATTAAGAATAGCTTTCAGATAACTCCAGAGAGAAATTATGATTGGATTTAAATATTGTAGAACGCATTGATAGTTGACACTGCTTTGGGAACAGTCATCTTTGAAATTTAATCTTTGTTTAAGATTAATGAAAATTTATTTTAGAGGTTATTATTTTTTAAAAATTTTTATGTTGAGATATTTTGAATAATGCATTTGAAAAAATTTCAGGCCAATAATGTGTTTGAGTTTATTGTAAAAGTGAACTTGAACATGAATACATTTGTAAATAAAATTTAAAATCTTCATCATTACATAATTCTTTAAAATTATCAAGAAAATAAATACCAGATAAACTAGCAAGATCTTTAACAGATTAAAATGTTTTTTTTGGATTATTTCGGGTAATAGTGATGATGATGATGATGATTTTGACAATAAAGAGAGTCTAAACTCAAATTCACAATAGAAATATCAAAATATTTAATTTAACATAGTCAAACACAGTGTGAATCAAATTCATATTGGCATAGCCTTTTCATTTTTCGCATAATTCTTTATTTGAATAGTTTAAGTTCTTATTAATTCTATCTTTTGATCATGATTTTCAAATTTGTTAAGGTATTCAAAGTAGCGATTGAATACAATTCTTTGATTTAAGATTGCTAAGGATAAGGATTCGATACATAGAGATAGAAAGTATCAACTAATTTGATTTCCTTGAGAGCACCTTCAAAGATTAATTAAAATTGACCATTTTAACTGAAGGTAATATCAACTTTTAAAGTATTTATTCTTCTTTTTTGATACTGCAGAACTGAAAAGAGAGTCTACAAAAAGATCAGATTTGGCTCAATCTATTCTGGCATTGTGAAATCAAAGTGAACAGTTACTTTTTCAATGAGATATGTCTCATCGCTGGAAGCATAGTAAAGCTGCAGAATATCTGTACATTTGTTAATGCCTTCGTTTTCAAAAGCCGATTGAAAACAGTACTTTGAAGGCAGCTGTAGTTCATGGAAGTATCTACCTTGATTAAGATAAATAAGAGAATTTGGTCTTGAAAATTATTTGATTAAACCGAAAGTTTAGTATATTTCCCCATTAACTAAAATGGAAGATTTGTTAGGAGAAAGAAATTTGCTCTAAAGTAAATTTTTCAATAAGCTGAAGCAGGGAATTTCTAGAGATGAATGAAGTCCGAAGAGTTTAAGATTGAATTTCTAGATTTTGGACGATTTAGAAATCACTTCACACAAATATTTGATTGCTTCAGTTTGTAGTTATTAAGGATTTCGACAGTCTATTTTTAATTATTCTAGGGCAGTCATCCCTTCTATCCCAAAGACTAATGCTTAGCCACCATCTTCTCCAAAATTAAAATCTTCTAAAGTGATTGTGAATTAGGTTATTTCTTTGAGATTGTTTAGGCATTTTCCAAAGGGAATAGTAGTCTCCTAAGAAGAAACATTTTCATGAGTGTGACAGAGAGTAAGAGTTAGAGATTGTAAATGAGTCATGTAAGAGAGAACAGACTCTAAAGATAAGAACCTAGATGACTTATTCGGTGATTTATCTTAAATTGAAACACTAGTTAAAAATGACAGTTATCGAAATGAACTCCAATCTTGATTTATTATCTAAAAGTTCTCAGAAGCATTAAAATCAACATCTGAAACACCCTTCAATTCTGAAAGTTTTTCAGTGATTTGAGAAATGCAAATGGCATCGAATTAATCTAATCTGTCTCCTTGGCAAAGAGCAATTTATTTAGGACTTCTTATTTTGAGAATATATTTCCTACTCGAAATCAACGTCTCTGTTGTTAAAATGAACTTGCTACCAATTATTTTCAGACAATCTCTTTTCATTTACAAATTCTAATCGTTGAATGTACTAACTAAAGTACAAAGGGCATTTTCTATTGAAAATGTTTCATCTGTTTTTATTATCATGGTCTTATTATTTTTATTCCTTTAATTTGCAAAGGACTGTGAAAGCAAGACTGTTCCTTCTCCTGAGACAAGACACTTTCCAGTGAATTCTAAGTGCAAATCTGTTAAATTAGCTTGATTCATGATACCTTTTTGAATGATTCCTGCTTCTTTAGTACTGATTTGTTTTTCTGAAGAAACAGACAAGTTTATTTCCTGCAAGTTTTTGGTTGACATTAGAAACTTTCCCAAGTGAATCATACTTTCATCGTTAGCAGGTTCTTGACCCTCGTTGATAATAAATTAAAAGAAAGATTATTATTAGAGAAAATTATTTCCATAAGCATTCTCAACTAGTTTTTGACCCTCTCCAGCAGCAACTGCTACAACCTTTTCTCCTTCATCTTGCATAAAAGAAACCAGAGGAAGATCTTCTATTTTTGGTTGATTCTTGAATTCAAATTTAATTTAAGAGTAGGATTCAAACAATACTTTAAAGCACTTTAGATTTGGGCAGGTTAATATGGAACTCATCAGAAGAAACTGTGCTTAACTTTATTCTTAGTGAGGGTGAAATTTACACACCAGTTGAACTTTTGTAATCCTTGGAGAATTTTCAAAAAAAGCAGCAAGAGTTTCAGCTACTTTGAGGGACAATACCTAAGTGTCAAGCCTAAGAGACAATTAGGATAGTAAGGGCATACAA
>Ga0302271_10003939_pt1 | contig 12142 bp, 7 predicted proteins | sample III_Bog_N1_1_FD_198767 | JGI IMG/M metagenome (GOLD analysis project Ga0302271, IMG submission 198767) | Peat permafrost microbial communities from Stordalen Mire near Abisko, Sweden - III_Bog_N1_1 | ecosystem: Environmental > Terrestrial > Soil > Wetlands > Peat | place: Sweden: Abisko... | reverse complement strand
AACCGTTGAATCAACAAAACGATACTCTTTTGATAAAAAAAGATACTATTTGGAGCGTAATGTTGAACCTTAATGATAGTATATTTGTATATACTTTAATCAACATACATTTCAATGAAAAAAACATTCCTTCTTATTTTCTTCCTTTCAACGATTTTGTTGTCAGCCAGGAACTACGACGTATCCAACCTGACCAATAATGATGGGCTTTCAAACAGTTCCATTAATACCATTAACCAGGATTCAAGCGGGCTGCTCTGGTTTGGTACCTGGGATGGATTGAATGTATACAATGGCAGGGAGTTTAAAGTATACAAGCCAGATCCGGGGAATGTACAAAGTATAAGCAACAATATTATCCGGGATATAGTTCAGGAACAAAAGGATATTCAATGGATAGCCACCGATAGGGGCATAAACCGCCTGGATAGCCGGAAGAATACCTTTGAACGTTTTTTTACCGATAATGGCAATAATACCATATTTACCGAAAACTCCTTCTTTATAGCCCGTAACAGCTCAAACCGAATGTTTGCAGCTGTCTATGACCAGGGTGTCTTTTTCTTTAATGCCAGGACCCATAAATTCTACCATCTGAATTCAGTCAGGAACTACCGTACCCGGAAAATCTTTTTTGATGTGGATGATAACCTGTGGCTCTATACCGATGAGCGCATGTTGTTTAAAATTGTCTTTAAAAAAGGCAAATCGGAATCACCTGTGGTCGAGAATGTCATACAGTTTCAACTTTTAAAGAATATAAAATCGGTATTCTATCATTCCAACAACGAGATCTGGATGCAGACTTTCGAGGATAAGATCTTTTCCTACCGGATCTCAGAAGGTATCCTGGCCGAATCAACTACAGGCAACCAAAAAACAGGTACTATACGGACCATTGCCTTTATGGACACCTACCAGTTGTGGGGAACTGCCAATGGACTGTATCTCTACGACCTGAAAACGAGATCCATTGAAACGATATTGCAAAACGTTTCCGTATTGTCCCTTTATGCCGGCTCGCAACAAATTATCTGGGTGGGTACCGACGCGCAGGGCATCATGCAACTATCACCATCACGTGAGAAATTCCACACTTTTTCATCTGACAATATCCCGTCCTTTGGAAACAGTCCGGTACGGACCTTCTTTGAGGACCGTAACCGTACACTATGGGTGGGTACGAAGGGAAGCGGGATTTATACATTCGACAGAAAGGATGACAAGCCTGCAACAACCTTCACCCAACATTTTACTACTTCCAACGGACTATTGAATAACTCTGTATTTACCATTGTCGAAGGGCAGGGGAATGAATACTGGATTGGAACCGACGGACAAGGTATAAATTATTACGACACCGGTACCAAACGGATACAGACCTTATCGACCAGTGAAAGCCTTCATAATAAGATAAACCTTTCCTCAGTCTATTCCATCCTGCCCGACGAAAAGAATACCCTGTGGGTAGGAACCAGCGGTTACGGCATGTATAAGCTGGAAATAGACCGGAGTACCCAACCGTATTCCATAATAAGTTATACCCAATATATTTACAAAAACAATATTTCCACCTCCCTGAGTAACAATATTGTTTATTCCATCATCCGGGCAGATGCCACTCATTTATGGATTGCCACCCGTGGTGGGGGTTTAAACCGTTTCAATTGCCTTACAGGTACATTCCAGAACTTCAGGTATTCTTCCGTAGGAACTGATTTTATCAGCAGCGACGATATCCTATGCCTGTACAAAGATAGCCGGGGAACACTATGGGCCGGAACGAGTATGGGCTTAAACAAGCTTCTTCGTTTTGATAACGGGAAACCGGTCTTTGCCCGTTTCACAGAAAAGGAGGGGATGCCCAATAATACCATCCACGGCATCCTGGAAGATAAGGAACATAACCTGTGGCTCAGTACCAACAAAGGGCTTGCTGAATTAATACATGATCAGTCAACCTATCGCATTATTTCCTATTTTAAGAAAGATGGTTTACAGAATAATGAGTTTTCGGATGGAGCATTTTATGACAGTCCAATCACTCATCAATTCTTTTTTGGCGGAATAAGTGGATTCAATGTGTTTAACCCCCTTGACATCAGCCATAGTAATTATATGCCAATGTTGAGGCTTGATGCTTTTTTTGTGGATAATATCGAACGGAATATTTCTGATTATTCCAGGATAAAACGCAATCGTGAAATACTTACTCTCTCGTATAAAAACAAATCGTTCAGTTTTAAGTTTATTCCACTCGACTATCTCTCAGGGACAAAGTGTGAGATATCCTATATGCTGGAAGGATATCAGAAAGAATGGATTCAGTTGGGAACTTCCAACACGATTGTTTTTACCAATCTGCCCGAAGGGAATTACCTGTTGAAAGTCCGCTGTAGCAATGCTGACAAAATATGGAGCAAGCAATACTTTACACTTCCGATACGGATGCTCCCGCCCTGGTGGGCAAGTCCCATAGCCTATTTCATCTACTCCATTCTCTTACTGGCGTTGTTTTCAGTTGTCCGGCGGTTTGTCAAGGATCAGATGAAAGCAAAGAATAATATCCTGTTAAAAGACCTGGAGAAACAAAAGATTGAAGAAATTCATCAAGCCAAATTGCGGTTTTTTACCAATATAGCCCATGAATTTTCAAACTCCCTGACCCTTATTTACGGACCCTGTGAACAGTTGCTCCGTACCCACTCCTCGGATGATTTTACACGAAAATATATCAATATCATCAAGTCGAACTCTGAACGCATGCAGACATTAATACAGCAGTTGATCGATTTTCGTAAAGCCGAAACAGGGCATCTCAAGCTGGATATTGAAAAAGTGGATATCCCTGAATTGATGAAATTTGTCATCGATAATTTTATGGAAATACTGGAAGAAAAAAAGATCCAACTAATCTTTAATGCTATTCCACCAACTATCATCTGGCAAACCGACCGGGATAGCATTGAAAAGATCGTGTTTAACCTGATCTCAAATGCCGTAAAATATACCCCTGAGAATGAGAAGATCAATGTGTTGGTTGAAATAAAAGCAAATCGGTTGCTGATCACGGTTACCAATACCGGTGTAGGCATTAAACCAGTGTACCAGGAAACCATATTCGACCGGTTCGAAGTATTGGAACGCTTTGAAATGCAACTCTCCAAAGGAATTGAGACACGCAATGGCATTGGCCTTGCCCTTTGTAAAAATATTGTGGAAGTATTGCAGGGGAGTATCGAAGTGGAAAGTGATGGTGAGACCTTTACTTCCTTTGTGGTAAACCTTCCCCAGCAGCCTCTCGATGAGACAACCGTCCGTCCTGTACACGAAGTCACAGCATTGCCCACAGTACAGCCAGAGGTAAACCCTGAGCTGGAGGAAGACAAGATCCGTATTTTCATTCCCGACACTGAAAAGGAAGGACTGATACTGGTCATTGACGACGAAATCGAGATCAGGGATATGCTCAGTGACTTTTTAAGCAGCCGGTATGAAGTAGCCCAGGCAGCCAACGGAAGGGAAGCACTTGAACTTATGCGTATCCGGATGCCCCTGCTGATTGTCTGCGATATCATTATGCCGGTGATGGATGGAGTTGAATTTATCAAAATCATGAAGGAACAGGAACTTACCCGTCATATTCCGATCATTTTATTATCTTCGAAGGGTTCGGTGGAAAATCAGATTGAAGGACTTGAGACAGGTGCTGATGCCTATCTGAGCAAGCCTTTCCATCCCCGCCACCTGGAAGCACAGGTGGAAAGCCTGCTGCACCGCAACCAGGCAATACTGGAATACAGTGAATCGACCTATGCTGCCCTGGAACAGTATGAAGGAAAACTGATCCATAAAGAAGACAAAGAACTGATGCTGAATATCACCCGCATTATCCACCAGCAAATGGATAATGAATCTCTGTCACTCGACTTTATTGCCGGGGAACTGGCTTTGAGTAAAATGCAACTTTACCGGAAAATAAAAGAACTGATCGGTCAGACCCCTACCGAATACATTCGTTCCATCCGCCTCAAACAAGCCGAGAAACTCTTAAAATCAACCAATAAAACGGTGCAGGAAATCATGTATGTTTGTGGGTTTAACAACAAAGCCCATTTTTACAGGGAGTTTTCCAAGAAGTACCACCTGACTCCAAAGGAATACCGGAATCAAAAAAATTAGTTTTTCCCTGATTTATATTGGAATAAGGTTGAATGGTCACACAAAAAACAACCATCAATGACATTTCAGGCTGAATATTGAGGGAATGAATTCGTTATGTCCATAACCTGACGGATAATAGCTTTGTGATTTTGCATGATTGAAAATAACTTTTCATGAATGGAATATTCATTGTATTGATACACCCTAATTATCAATCATTTATCAGGCTATTAGAGAGCAAAAAATTATCTCAACAGAATTTGCTGTAAAAGACAGGTATGCATTGATCGGACATTCTTTTTCTTTTATATACCAGCCACTGACCTATTTCCGCTTACTACGTATTTCTTATTTTCTACTATTACCTTCAATCGTTCTCTTCATCATCTTCTCATCATCCCATTTACTCTGACACGGATATACACCCGTAATAAAACGGATATAATACGGTCCTTTATAATACCGTATTATATCCGTTTTATATCCGTTTCGCTACCGTTTTATATCCGTTTTACCATAAATAAGATGAAGATACGATGATGATCAGAATCAGACAGGACTTGATGTTCGGAATTATTCGGAAAACGAAATACAGGAATACCGAATAAAAATTATCCAATCAACTTTCATTTTGACAAAGAATAGGATGAATAGTTTAAAAAAGAGCGGGTTAACAGGGTTTGAATGCAGGCAGGGAAACTATATTCATTGAATGTAGTAATTGACTTTCAGAACAAATGGAATCTGACATTGTTTTCATCAAGAAAAAAGAATATGGTTTAACCCGGACAGGTTCGTGGGATCATATCAGGTTGAGAGTACCATCCCTGTTTAATCTGTAATCCGGAGATGCTGTCTGAAAAATACACATCTAATCGTAAATTTCAGTATATTTGTCATCTGAATTGTTCAGAAAAGTACGAAAGGGACTTTCTGCCGTATTATATATACCATTTATAATCAGCGCTCAACCGAGTAGTGCACGAAAAGTTTGACAACTGTAATTATTCACAAGCACATTATAATTTAAAAAACTACTAATATGAATAGAAAATTTATCCTTATCTGCTCGGTGTTTTTGGGGTTAACAATGGTTAGTTGCAACAAAACGAAACAACAAAAAGCGAACCCAGGCGTGGCAGATACCACAGTAACAGCTGAGAAAGAAAGTACTGACCCGAAAGAGCCTAAAAACGGCGTTGCCCAGATTTATGCCAAACAACAGATACCTGTATTGTGTTATCACCGCATCTCGAATGAACATAAAGGGGATTATACGGTAAGCCCGGCAACATTCTCGGCACATATGAAAATCCTCCATGATAGCGGCTTCCACTCTATCAAACCGGCACAATTATACGATTACCTGGTTTACAACAAGGAATTGCCAACAAAACCAATCCTGATTACCTTCGATGATTCACGGGTAGAGCATTCGGCTATTGCTGCACCTGTGTTGGAAAAAAACGGATTCAGGGGCGTATTCTTTATCATGACCATCACCTACAACAAGAAGAACTATATGACCAAGGATGAAATTGCGCAGCTGGCAAAAGCCGGACATACCATTGGTCTGCATAGCTGGGATCATACCATGGTAATTAAATACAAAGATCCGGCTGACTGGAAAAAAGAGGTGGCCGATCCAAAAAAGAAGCTGGAAGAAATTGTGGGCCAACCGGTGGAATACTGGGCATATCCGAATGGTGTATACGATCATAAGGGAGCAATGGAACTCAGCAAGTACTTTAAACTCTCTTTTTCGCTTGCAACAAAACGTGATTCAATTGTACCGTTACAAACTGTTCGCCGGATTATTGTTCCTGACTGTAAACCTGAACGGTTGCTAAAATCAATCCGCGAATCATTCCATAAGGCGAAAAAAGCATAATACGGTTGGTTCGTTGATCCTATCGTTGGTTGAGTTGACCTGATTTATTGTTTTTCCGTTTCAGCCAGACATGCCTGAAATGGTTATCCAACCCGATCAGGATACCGGTCAACACAGCGATATAAATGCTGAAACCGTATTTTGACAGTGATCCAAAGGTGATGTGTGGCATCCTGAATGTGAAATCAACCACCAGATAGTCCCTCATAAGAAATCCTGCCATACCAATCAGGCAGATTGAAACAGCCGAAATCAGGCAGAGTGAAAGAACATACACGCGCTTTTTCTTTTTCTCTGCAGCCAGGTATACCCGGCTCATCATACGGGCATTGAAGTCAGAGGAAAGTACAGGGCTTCCCTGCGACTTCAATGCTTTTAGTATTGCTTTATCCTGTTTCATAATCATTTAATTCGTCATTAGTACATAAAGTTTTTTTCGTACCCGGTATAGCCGAACTTTCACATTGTCGGTTGTTTGTTCCAGCAGATCGGCTATTTCAGCGACCGGTTTGTTATCCGTATAAAATAAGGAAATCAATGTTTTCTCTTCTACAGTCAGTCTGGTAATCGCTTTTTCCAGGCGTTGCAACCTGATTTCATCTTCATCATCCTCGAAAACAGCATCAACCAGTTCATCGGAAACACCCTCCAACAAGCTATCATCAAAGGCAGGAACGATGATCTTCCGTTTACGGGTAGCAGAAACAGCTGTATTATACCCGATACGAAACAACCAGGTGGAAAAGCTGCAATCCCCTTTAAAGGTATCCAGTTTCCGGAAAGCCTTCAGAAATGTATCCTGTGTAAGCTCCTCGGCATCTTCTTTCGAAGGGATAATCCGTACTATCAAAGAATGAATGGATCGACTGTAACGTTCCAGGAAGTAGGAAAACAAGTTTGTTTCGCCCTCCAGTATACGCTTTATGTAGATGATTTCGTCCTTATTCTCCATATTGATAGTATAGACGCAAACAATGCGATAAGGTTACAAATTCAGGATCAACAAAAAAACACAGCTGTTTTGTAACCATTTTTACGAACATGCGTCAAACAGTGCAAAGAACGAAATTATTTATTTAAAATCAAAAAATTATGATGGACTTTATTACCATTCCATTGGTTGTTGGAATTATAACCCTTGGTATTTACAGATTGTTCGACCTGTTTGTACGAAAAAAAGAACGGTTGGCAATCATTGAGAAGATCAGTGAGAAATTTGATGCCTCCATGATTGAAAACAAGTTTTCGTTTCCAATCAAGACTTCCGGGAACAGCATTTTCAGCACATTGAAGATTGCTTGTTTATTGCTTGGCGTAGGCTTAGGATTGTTAGTCGGATACTTTATCTGCCTGAACTCCATAGCCGGGTACAGCTCCATGGATCTGCACAACAATGCTTATGAAATTTCAGGTGTTGTTTACGGAGCCTCCGTATTATTATTCGGTGGGTTGGGCCTGCTGGTTGCCTTTGTGATTGAAATGAAATATGTGAAGGATAAAAAAGAGTAAACTGATCTTATTCACTTGTACTATCAGCAGGAATGTCCCTGTCGTTTGATTCAAAACACAGTATATCATGCAATATCCAAATAAATGAATAAAAGAAACAGGCTACTCCATACGGATCAGCCTGTTCTTTTATGTTTTCAGGATATAACCAGGATATTTTATTTCACCTGTATAGCCACACTGCTTTTCACATCGGCGGAGGAAGATGCATTGCGCAATACAAATTCACCCGGCTCAACGGACCATTGCATGTTTCTGTCATTATAGAATGCCAGGTCTTTTACCTTCACTTCCAGTTCGACAGTTTGCACTTCACCCGCTTTCAGGAAAACTTTCTTAAATGCTTTCAGTTCCTTGACAGGGCGTACCATCGAGGCTTTTGTCTGGGAAGCATATACCTGCACGGCTTCGGCACCATCAACCTTACCTGTATTTTTCAGGGTAAACGATACTTTGATGGTTTCATCCTGCGTGTATACATTCTTGGCAGCACTGATCTTGCCGTATTCAAAAGTGGTATACGATAATCCATAACCAAATGGGAACTGAGGCGTGATTTTCTTTGTATCAAACCAACGGTACCCTACAAGGATATCTTCCTTGTAATACTCGTTAATGCTGTCACCGGGATAAGAGATTTTACCAAACGAATGGGCGGCATTGTCTTCAAGTTTCTTAGGGAACGAAAAAGGTAATTTACCGGAAGGATTTACAACCCCCGTAATAACATTGGCCAGTGCATTTCCATTCTCGGAACCCAGGTACCAGTTTTCAATGATAGCCGGAACATCTTTCACCCATGGCATAGCCACCGCATTTCCACTCACCAGCACCACACCCATTTTTTTATTTACTTTCAACAAGGCAGAAATAAGTTTATCCTGGCCGAAAGGCAAGGCATACGATACACGGTCACCGCCTTCGGAATCCTGCAAATGGTTTTTATTCAACCCACCTACAAACAGGACGACATCGGCATTTTTGGCTGCTTCTACGGCAGTTGAGAACAATGAATCGGCATTCAGCTTTGAAGGTACAACTTCGTCGTACGTAGCAGGACCTGAGGCATAACCCATGGCATATACAATATTATCCTTGCCATATTTTGCTTTTAATCCATCCAGGATGGATACTTCGTATTGAACTTTCAGGGAAGAAGAACCACCGCCAAGAGTGACACTCTTGGTTGCATTCTCACCGATTACGGCAATCTTCTTATATTTGCCTACCGGTACAGGGAAAAACTGGTTGTCGTTTTTGAGCAATACAATGCCTTCCTGGGCAATCCTGCGGGCTGTTTCACTGTGATCGGCACAACCAAAACGACCGTATGGACGATTTATCATCATTCCCGTACGGAAAATGAGACGCAGGTTCCGACGGGCTTTATCGTTGACTACCGAGACAGGGATCTTCCCTTTCTTGAGCAAATCAAGGAAAGGCTGAGCCAGGTAATAATCGTTATAGGCAAAGTTTGCCCCCGATGACATGCCGTTGGTATAACTTCCCATTTCAATGTCCATGCCATTCAGTGCAGCTTCTTTGGTATCATGGGCACCTCCCCAGTCGGTTACCACTACACCATCAAACTTCCAGTCTTGTTTTAAAATGCGATTCAGCAGCAGGTCGTTTTCACAACAATGCTGACCGCGCAGTTTGTTGTACGAACCCATGATCGACCAGACCTTTCCTTCTTCCACAGCAGCCTTGAATGCCGGCAGATAAATTTCATGCAAGGCACGGTCACTCAGGTTCACATTGATATGTCCACGCCATAATTCCTGGTTGTTCAGGGCAAAATGTTTTACACATGCCGCCACGCCGTTTGATTGTACACCCTGGATATAAGGAACCACCATTCTGGAAGCTAAATAAGGATCTTCGCCCATGTATTCAAAGTTACGGCCGTTCAATGGCGTACGGTAAATATTCACACCCGGTCCCAACAGGATATCTTTTTTACGGTAACGTGCCTCCTCACCAACAGCCACACCATAATCATGTGCCAGGGAAGGATTAAAAGTAGCAGCCAGGCAGGTTAATGCAGGGAATGCAGTGCTGTAATCGTTCGTCCAACCAGCAGGATTCCATGAATCCCAGGATATTTCTTCCCTGACTCCATGCGGCCCATCACTCATCCATGTTTCTGGAATACCAAGCCGAGGAACACCCGGTGAACTGAATTTAGATTGTGCATGGCACATGGCTACTTTTTCCTCAAGGGTCATGCGCGATAATGCATCTTCTACACGCAGCTCCAATGGCTGTGAATTATCCAGGTAGACCGGTTTTTGTGTTTGTGCCAGGACTTGAAGTCCGGTTCCTACGAGTACGCAGAACAAGGCTGTTTTTAGTTTTGTCATTTTGTAAGTAATAATTTTTTTGCTTTAAAAATTTATTTATTGGAGCGATTGTAAATTAGTTATTGCTTCGGGCACATATTGATGTATCATTTCAACTTTCTTGCATCCATTCATTTCACTACATTCACCACAAGTCTGAAAACCTTTGTCTTTTGCACAATTCCGGATCTCACATTCAAAACAATGGGCAAAATGCACACCTTCCAGGCGACAACCGACACAATTGATCATTTCAGCTGTAATCGCAGAATTAAACTGAACAGACCATGTTTCGGCTGTTTTAACACGCAAATCATTATCATTGGTACTGGTAGCGATTCTGGCATCGCACGTGGCACAATCCAAGCCACAACATGAAATTAGCTTTTCCATTTTTGTTACTTTTTAAGGGTTGATGACTCAATATAAATTTACTAATCTGCACGAATCAGAGGATAAGAAAGTGTTATTTTTTTATTTGCGGATAAAGTCAGGACAATTTTCCCGTTTTCAATTATCAGGTTATTCAGTTGAGCTTGTTTCAGTTTATTTACATCCCAATTTGCAGGGATCTTGAGTATAAAACTGGTAGGAACTGAGGCTTGAATAGTTACACTACTCAAAATTCCGTCTTTCCAAACGGCAGAAACCTCACCACCACCCCGTACTTTCAATCCTTCAACATGACCTGATTTCCATGCATCCGGCAAGGCAGGGAGCATTTCAATATAACCTGCATGGCTTTGAACGAGCATTTCGGCAATAGCAGCTGCCCCACCAAAGTTACCATCAATCTGAAAAGGCGGGTGTGCATCAAAGAGGTTCGGATATGTGCCTCCCCCATGCTTTGTGCTGTTTGGTAATCCATCAGGATCGACGTATTTCAATAATTCGCGGATCATCTTGTATGCATGATTCCCATCACCAAGACGTGCCCACAGGTTGATACGCCAGCCTTTTGACCACCCTGTCGTCTCATCCCCTTTTATGTCAAGGCTCTTACGACAGGCATCAGCCAGTGCAGGCGTTAATGATGGTGTTATCTGGCTTCCGGGGAATAATCCAAAGAGATGGGACTGATGACGATGCTGAGGATCTTCATCTTCCCAGTCGTAATACCATTCCTGCAGGTTGCCTTTCTTTCCTATCTTATACGGATGCATACGGGAAAGCGTACTTTCGAGCTTCTGCCTGAATTCAGTATCCACATGGAGGATCTTCGAAGCTTCCACTGCCTGGGTCAGGCAAGCACGAATCATAGCCAGATCGGCTGTACCACCGTAAAAAGTAGCCCCATGATACCCTTGAGAAGTGATGTATTTATTCTCTGGGGAAGTACTCGGGGATGTGATAAGCTTGCCCTCTTTATCTTCCACCATCCATTCCAGGCAGAACTGTGCAGCATCCCGCATAATGTCATAGGCTTCGTTCCGAAGGAAATTTTTATCCTGCGTAAACAGAAAATGTTCCCATAAATGGGTGCTTAACCAGGCACCACCCATATTCCAGCATGCCCATACAGGATCCCCATTCCCAAAATCGCCCACAGGGTTGCTCATAGCCCATATGTCGGAGTTATGGCAGGCTACCCAACCATTGGTACCATAGAACGTTTTGGCTGTTATTTTGCCCGTTTGTGAGAGATTTTTTATGAAGCACAATAATGGTTGATGCATTTCAGTGAGATTCGTATTTTCTGCCAGCCAGTAATTCTCTTCAGTGTTAATGTTGGTTGTATAGTTGCTGCTCCAGGGTGGACGGAGATAGGGATTCCATATTCCCTGCAGGTTGGCGGGAACACCCGGTGTGCGTGAACTGCTGATCAACAGATATCGTCCGTATTGGAAATAAAGCACTTCCAGATTTTTATCTTCTTTCCCTTCAGCATAGCGCATCAATCGTTCATTGGTAGGCAAATCGGGTGCCGTAGATAATCCTAAGTATAAACTCACACGACCGGCAAACTTCTTATAGTCTTTCACATGAGCACTTTCGATTGCTTCAAATGTTTTTGGCAATGCTTTTGTTAGTTGGCTGGAGGCTATTTGAACATTATCCAGACCATTGGTTACAGGATTTTTATCGAAACCATTGAAACTGGTAGCTACCGAAACCAATACGACAGCTTCTGTTGCATTGCTTAACTCCAACGTGCTGTCGGTTGAAGTTACCTTACCATCCGTATCCTTGATTTTTACCATGGAAGAAAACCGGGTACCTTTAGTTGCTTCATACG
>Ga0302271_10003938_pt1 | contig 12143 bp, 6 predicted proteins | sample III_Bog_N1_1_FD_198767 | JGI IMG/M metagenome (GOLD analysis project Ga0302271, IMG submission 198767) | Peat permafrost microbial communities from Stordalen Mire near Abisko, Sweden - III_Bog_N1_1 | ecosystem: Environmental > Terrestrial > Soil > Wetlands > Peat | place: Sweden: Abisko... | reverse complement strand
CCCAACCCCAACCCCAACCCCAACCCCAACCCCAACCCCAACCCCAACCCCGAGTGATATTCTTTAACTAAGAAAAGTGAAATTATTATGTCTTTGAATGAATATCATCAGCTTTTAATATTTCTTCTAGATTCGTGGAAATTTAAATAAGGAATGTATTTCTAAATCAGAGGTACTCCCTAAATAGATTAAGATTAATATGAATAAACGTTTAATAATGGAGTTAATTGCTTTGAAAATGTTGATCATCTATTACCAAAATAGATAATACATTGATCTAAATTTGTTATGCTTTGTGATTACATAAAAATGTACACAATTATTTATGCAGCGATACAAATAGCACACTGAATCAAGCTCAGTTAGCTTGTTTCTAGTGGATATACTTGATTGGAGGGAACACAACAGGCTGATCTAATTTATTCTTAGCAGTGAGCATGACAAGAAATAGAGTTGTTCCATTGTTAGCTTTGGTTCCTGACTCAAATTCAAATGCTTCTAAGAGATTCATCTTCAAAATACTGTTTCAAGAAAATGATTAAATAATTAGAAAAGTATTGTGTTTATTATGTGATTCTCTTCCAATCTAAACCGAGAAAATAACGAAATCTATTTTTGTATTACTTGAGATCATCTTTGGATTCTAGAGGGTTTGATTACCAGACTTGTACGTTGTTAACATAAATTGAGTTGATTGTAATATCATAGTCTCTGGAAAATGCTGTAATCAACTCCTCTAGACTCACTGGCTTGTTGATAACGATTTTCTCCCACACAGTGAAGGCTACAAAAAAGCAAAATATCCTTGAAAACAATTAAGGAGGTATTTGAAATATTTACGTTTTGGAATGAAGACTGCATTTGCATCTTTGGATAGGATTTTAGCTTTCTTAGGAGGAATGAAATCGAATTGATTCTAAGTCAGGTTGAATTGTATATTCCTGTAATCAGAGATGTCCTTTTCCTGTTCATTTATGGGCAAGAATGGATTGTATTAGCATTGATAAAGAAGAATTAATGGAGGAAAAGCCATTTGAGTTAATTTACCATGGCATATTTGTAGAGTTCGAGTGCTGCCATGCTTGTGATGATTGATTACGGAAAGAGAGACCTTCGATTCATCTCAAAAGCAATATTCTCCACTTTGTAAGTTTGGATTTTGCCATGGCCATAGCAGAATGAGCGTAGATTCGATGCTATGTCCAAGAACTCAATGTATTTTTCTCTGAAATGCTCCGAAGTTGATTGCTAGTTTAAGACACCTATCTTCAATTCGGGAATGTAAGCAGGTTCTAAAGAAACAAATAGAAAAATGTTATCAATTATCCAATTATCTTCTGATCATTTTTAGGAGCATAACATATGAAAACTTGTGTCAAAAACGAAAAAATAAAGGAATTTATGTAATTACTTGCACAATCTTGAAGGACTTTCTCAAAGTTTTCAATATCCTTCTCATCTTTGAGCTCATGAGATTGCTATCACAAATCACAAATCACAAAAAGAAACCATTTTGCATAAGAAAAAATATTAATAAAAATCTCTTTTTTAATTCTTACAAGGAACCAATATTAATGCTGTGTATTGCTGTCATCTGAGTTGTTTTTGTAGCAAGTTTGGAGTATTTTCTTAACTGTTTCTTCGGATATCTTCTCGGGAGATATTTCTAAATTGAAGAGATTACAGTATAATTGAGTCACAATTGTGATAAATCTCAATATTGCTTTGTTCTCCGGGTTAAAGGAGATAATCTATGGCACACGTTTGTAGCCAATCCAGAATTTTTCTTCTTCAGAATTGTCAGCTGGAATATGACTAGATACTAACCGAAGAATGCGTTCATTGTAGTATAAATCGAAGATTTCCTTGGAGAGCTAAACGATGTCTTTGAATTCGATTCGTTGCTTTTAAGTCACCATACAATGAATGATCAAGAGCTTGGGATAGGTAAAAATAGGAAAAAAGATAAGAACAATTAGAAAATAATAAAAAGAATTACAAAATTGAAAAAAAAAGGAAATAATTAATGAATGAATCTACTTTTGTCCTGTAGTTCATGTTGAGTTTGAAGAGTGCTTGATACTGATGAATGTACTACTAAGGATGATTGAGATATTGTTTGAGTTCTCTGATATTCTCAACGAAGAGCTACTCGAATATTTCCTTCGCCCAGATGATATCATGAACTTGCAAATACGGATAATTCATGATAACATCCTTATCAAAATCGAATCTTCCAGAGATAAAATCGTTTTTTTATAGGTCAGGGATATCCGAGATATTTGGGATAACTGAGTGAGTAGCTCCTTTTAACGCATCCAAGGATTAGTCTATTAGTACCTTATTGTACCATAAGGATTTCTCCAATAAATATGCCTTTGCTACTTTCTTGTCAGTGCAGTTGAATATCACGTCCACTGTAAAAATTCATAAAACAAAATTGAAGTTGTTTACTCATAGATATAGATTAAGCTCCTATTTTGTTAATAATAAAACTGTTACTGTTCTGCCAATAATCTTCTCCTAGATCATTTTCAGATGACTTATCTGCTAGTTTCTGAGTACACCTTATTTTAATGTTCGGATTGAGTTTGTTGATGGCTTGCTGAACAACTTCAACTTTGATCTTATCCACAGATTGCTCTCTTTTGGCGAATAAAAGTGGTTTAAATCGTTTGAAATGTTGAAATGGTACTTTTTTAAGTTATGCTTGTAGATAATTTGTTTGCTTTGTTACGTGATCCATTGATGTGATCCAACATTAAACTGCTTGAAAGTGTCTTAGTCGAGAATATCCATGAGTCCATTCTTTCCACTGCATGCCCCCATTAAAACTAGATTTCTAGCTAATTCACATCCATTAGAACCTGCTCCCATCAAACCAACTCGGAAATTAAATAATTTCTCCATTGCTTACTAGCCAATCAAAGCAGCTTAAGAATAGTATCTGGTGTTAGCGAATGGGCTAATTTCATCTAGTGTAACATCCGTTTTCGGGCTGACTTCAAAGAAATCAAGATGAAATAATTACTAAATCGGTTCGAATTTTCCACAAAAAGATAGAATTTCCTTGGACATCAATCCTGCCCAACCAATTGTCAGTGGAGCAAGCTAAACCGACGTATATTTCGACAATAATCTTAATTATTTCTCATCAATTTCTTCCAAGTAATATCCTGGTAGTTTTTCTTTATTTTCTGTATTTAACGCCTTAGCTATCTCAAGTATTTGTCCATACGACTCTTCAGAGAGCAATTCAGGTAATTTCTTATGAATTTTTTTATATTTAATGAGAGATCTCCAGAAAAGATGTAAGATCTTAACATTCTTGTATTTATTATTCATGATCTTCGGATCTGACCCAAGAATCACTGATTCGAGGGAATCAAATTTCATTTTTGAAGGAACCTTCACAAGTTCAGCAAAACCTCCCTTTTTGTAAGCAGCAAAGAACGATGTATCTTCAATGCTAAAGCTGAATTCATCAATAACCTTAACTGGTCTTGGCTCAATGCCATTCACCTGGTACATCCCTTCAACCTCAGTTATACGAACGAAATCACCTATGAATAAATCAATAAATAAAAAAGCAAATCATTTAATATGAAGTTATCATTTATGTCGGTAGTGAGGTTTAATTTGATCTCTTTAAATTAATCTGGCTTTTTAATAATATTTGCGTGTGTGAATCTATCTGCTGAATAACCAATTATCTTTTCACTCCTCAGTTCAATATTGCCAAGCTTTTTTGAGATGTTTCTCTCACCTGTATAGAAAGGATGTTTATGCTGATTGATCAGACTCACAACTCCAGGATTAGCTTTAGATATTGACTAGATCAAAAATGGATAAGTATCTTCTCCATCTCTATCATGCAATTTGTGATTCATTCCGAAATCAACAAATCCAAAGCAATACAATCCATATGTTCCAGCCATTATGAACCCTTTAGAGTTATCTCTGCAATATTTATTAATCTTTATCATCTCCTCTTCATCGATTAATTGTGTCAAGATGAATAAATCAATATCTTGCAGGCTTTCCTCAAGATTGAACGACTCGCAGACTGAGATATCGCATGAACTAGAAATACTCTTGAGCCATTTTTAAGCTACTGTTGCTCTAGTTGCTCCTTCAGCAATGTCTTCTTCTCTTGCGAAAGTACTGCCCGCTAAATCAGAGTATGTTACTTTCTATGGATCATATACCACAAGGTGATCGATTGAAAAATACACCACGTTTCTAGCTATCTCAGCACCTAACTTTGTTAATAATAGTTTTTCAAAATAGGGAAAAGAATCTCAAAGAAAAGCTCAAAAACATCTTCAAAATTGATTTTTTACTGGTTAAGTTCCCCAAATGAAGATACGTAATTTCTTCAAGCGATCGACAATCACTTTGCCGAACATCGACATATCATTGTGATGAGCTTCTTCTTTTGTTGTAGACATCTCTATTTCTCTCTCTCTTTGTTTAAACGCAATGCTATTTACTATTAAAGATCTTATTAATAGTCTTAGATATTATTCGCAGATATTTTTCCTCCAAAAGAAAGGTCAAATCTCTCTCTCTTCCCCCCCCCTCATCTAATCCTTTCATTCTCACTCTCCTCTTTAAAAAGTCACCTAAATGCTTCCAAAATAATTTTAATTTTAAAATCTTTCATAGGATAAAAAAGCAGACAACAATTTAAAAATATTTATATAATCTTTTCATCGTCCTTCTCTTCTGTATCTAGCAATATGACGATTTAAATAAACAGCTTTATCCCTTTTAGTGACCATTAGGATATCAAGAAAGCTATTGTCTTGGAAGTGTTCTTGGTTTACTTAGTATTCCTGGCAATTATCAGTCTCGGCACCATCAAAAGGAAATTCAAAGAGAGTAAACTTGGTTTAAAACTGAATATTAGTTTTGATTATTTTTGGTATTTTTAAATAAATTCCTTTTACCTTCAGATTCTCCTAAGAAATTGGTTGATTCTGAGCCAATACCTCTTCCTGCTCCTTCTGAAGAAGAACAAGAAGAATAAGTAAGTTATCATCCAAAAAAAAACAAACAATAATAACCAAGTTTTGTTCCAATTAATTACTATGTTATTCATGAATATATTTTTTCTTTTTAGAAGTATCAAGATGTTTATCTTCCTCCTCCTCTACCACATCCTACTGTTACCCTTGGTGCCCTTCCTCTTTGGGAAAGAATTGACTATGAACTATTTGATAGATTCTTCTATCCTTACTATGGTTTCCACACTATTTCTGTTGGTACAGTATTACTGTATTCTCCTTTTACTTTCTCACTAGCTGTAGTCTGGATTCACTATTTATTTTTCCTATCGATGCTTCTATTCAAACATGCATTCGGTAGCTAATACAAAGCAATAACCTTAGGATTCTATGCGGTCTGTTAAATACTCAACATTACACTCATAATAGCATCGATTGTTTCTCTAATAACCAAAAACTGAGGAAATTGTAATGTGACGGAAGGAAAATCAAAAAAAAAGAAACAAGGAATAATTGGGTAAATAATTATCCAGTGATAAGGTGATAGTAATCTGCATGTGTTAAAAGTAAAAATAAAGTTATAACACAAAGAAATATGCTTGAAAAAATAATGACTGAAATTAATTTGAAAAAGAAGAATAGTAGCATGGAAAAGAATTCTATTTTGGTTGTTCCTTTCAAAACTTAGAAAAAGAGAGATCATTTTACTATCCTTCAAAACAATTTTTTTTTTAAGTTTCTTATTCATCAATAGACTATTTCTTTTTGAACAATTCATTTAGCAACTTATAAATCTAATTTAAAACACCTTTCGATAATACCATTAAGATCTGCTTGTATGACAGTCAATCCAACTTTTGTTATTAAACCTACAAAATTGAAATAGAAGTACTTTGACAAACCACTTGTGCACAATTTATTTAACTTGGGAATAATTATTTGGTTATTGAGAAATTTTAACTCTAAGTAAAATGTAAAACAGTTTAACCTCGAGTGTGATGCAGTAATTTGTAAAATAAGAAAAAATAAAAGCAACGCTGAAAACTTGCATTTGATTCTTAGCAGAATAATCAAACGCATTCACACGCAGACAGACACACATTTGTAATATTGTCACATCGAATTATTTTTAGCTTTGAGAATAAAAGAATGAGCAGCGAATAGTAATACTATGCCCGTCCACTAACATCCTTAAGTCGACGGACACTTTAGAATTCGAATGCCTTAAAAAATGGTTCACCTTAGTTGTCATAAATGCCTCAAAGACCTCAAACCACTGGAGCATAGCCGATTGAACATTAAGATTACAATTCAAGATACAATGCTTCTTCGAATTTCAAGTCTGATTTAATTATTGTTAGTATTAATTCCAGCTATTTCATGATATCTGCTGGCTTCCTTTAGTTAGCTTTAGGAAATGACAAGTTGCTTTTGTTTGTTGTATTAATAGGAAAGTCGATTTGAATAATACAAACAACTAAATCGATTTAGGATTCACTAGCACACAGTTAAGTTAAGGTTCCATCACGAAGATGCCATCAATTAAGTATTTCTATTTCAACAAAAAGCTTATTACTTGCTTGAGAAATACTAACAAAATATTCTTTAACCTAGGTAATAGCGATCAGAGGTGCATTTAATGGATGTAGGGAAGATTATGCCTAGAAATATCCTACAAGATTAAGAAAGACTCTATGAGGAACTTATCCATTCGAAGCAGCTTATCAACTCACTCAAATAAGACAACCACAAATTGTAAACACAAGCATGGACGCTGAGAGTAATTCACATATTATTTATCAAGGAAAAATTGAATTCCAAATAAGCGGAAATTTTTTTATTTATGATGGAATAATAAATAAGAAGCCTAGATTTGGAAAATAATCTAAGCTTTACTTTTTGTTTCTCTTTTTGTTTGAAGTAAGAAATTAGGAAATATGAAGCACATCTGGAAGAAGAAGAACATACCAAAACATAAAGTCTTGTAAATTCTCTTAACATGAGAACATCAAAAGGCCCTTCAAGTTTATTGTCTAAGTCAGATATGGTGAGAATTTAATTCAAGTTCATTGAAGAGCAGATTCTGATTGTGTTTCACTTGTTTATTTTAAAAAAGAGCTCAATAGTACCGAATTTAAAGAAATAAGTTGCAGAGTTGACTCTACAATTGACGCAAAAAGATAAAGAAATGAGTACAATCAAGCGAAATGTAAAGCTAACAAAAATATCTGAACTTGAAGTTGAACTCAAGACATATATGGATGAGACTGTACGTCTTAAAAGACTACTCTAGCAGTCACTTTCGCTAGGAATAAACCAAGAGTAAAAGAGATTAAATCTGTAGCTATGTTACATGATATTTTCATTTTACTCTAGAAAAGAGGAAGGAGTAGAAGAAGAGGGTTCAGCAGAAGAAAGGTTTCTGATGTAGTTAAATTAAATAAACAATTTAAAGACCGAGAATCAGAAGCTAGCAGAGTCATAAGAATAACTAAAGCTTGAGTTAGAGGAAAAAGAAGTAAAGATTATGAATTTTTAACAGTATTTTACATCAATTTCATATTGGTTTTTTCTTTATTATCACAAAATCGTAGAGATAAATCAAGGAAATGGAGAGAAGAGAATAAAAATCAGCTAAAGATAAAACAGTTTTTAAGAAACTACTTAACGAAAAAGTAAACTTCAAATTGTAGTTTTGTTTTGTTGGGTTTGAATTTTTATTATTTTCGGATAAAGGAACGACAATTAGATAAGTATCAAGGTGTTGATCCGATGTAAGGGAAAAAGAACTTTGGACCAACAGAAGGATAGTTTAAAATACAGTTAGAGAAGAAAATCAATGAGTGCAATGATCTGAATATGAGAGTTTAAGAGAAAGAAAAGAAAATAGCTGATTTAGAGTCAAAATAGAAGGACTTACAAGCTGATTTCTAGGAGAAATTAAGCATCGAAACTAGAGAGAAAGAGTCGTGGAAATTGAGAAATGAAAAGGAGCACTTAGAATTAGTTGAGCTGAAAGAAAAATATGATTAACTCTTCCCGATTAAGAGAAATAAAGACAGAAGAGCTGAAACTGCTAAGGAAAAGGTATTTTAAAAACATATTTGATGATTAGCTAATGATTTGTACTTGTGAAATACTAGGGATTTGGGAGTGAAATACAAAGTTTTGCTACAGAGACACCTTAAAATAGAACAGAGAATATCATTGGAGGATAGGTTTAGAATCAATTAAATTACCAAAGAAAGAGAACAACTGGAGAAGGGTTCGTTTTACAAGCAATTGGAGCTGAATTAAGAGCGAGATTACGGTCCAAGAAGATAAGCTTTTCAGACATCGATTAAGTAATCAAAAAGATGCTAGGAAATTGAGGTAGATATGAATAATATTTTCTTTATTTTTCCATTTTAAAAACAGTAAATGTTTTCGAATGCAATCTACACTAAGCAAGTTACAACCTTTGAAGAAGTCAGGAGTATCATGAAGCGGTAGATAATATTTATTCAATCAGTTAAAACGAATTAATTATTTTTATTGATTTTAACAAGCGATCCGTTTAACTTGACGAATGAAGACGAGCTGAATGTAATCAGCCATTACCTGACTGAGGCTGAAAGCTAAGAGGAAAGCACGTTCTCTAATGAAGAAGAAAAAACTTATAAGGTCGATAAAGTCAAAAGTTTGTTCAAGAAATGCATCGGATATTACACGATTTATTCACCAGAAACGCACCTAGAACAATTCTCAGAAATCAAGAAGGTACAAACTATTCATTACCATCAAGTTTTATTGAAAAAAGAGAGGTTTCTTGTGTCTAAAGATCAAATTTTGAGATAATAATTATCTGTATTATGTTCTGCTAATCATTAAAAAAGTACTTATCAGAGAAAGAAAAGGTGATCCGCAGTTAGTTCGTACATGAAAACCTCTAGCATGTCGAGCGTAAGAAGTTTGAATCATTCATGAAATTCAACGATGCAGCAATAGATCCGTGTCTACTTGATTTCATGTATCAAGTAAACTACGAGAGCACTAAATCACCGAATTAACTGAACTTTGAGTATTTGTTCAGTTAATTCTCTTTGCAAGTCCCTTAGATTTAGCCACCTTCAAGTGCATACTTCAACAATGAATAAGATAATACTCCGAATTATTTCCAGTCTGCTACGCTGTAATAGAAAAACACTGTTCATTTTAATGCTGATGGGCAAAATAATCAAGATGATTACTAGAGCAGTCATTCAAGAGAAGATAAAAAGCTAACTGATCTTAAGAAACTACAAAGCTAAGAACGTACAACATTTGTTATTTTTTTACTTTTCACAAAGTATTTCATGGAAAATTTCATATTTTAAATCTATTTTTTGATTATTTCTTCTGTTTTAGCCGACAGTTCAAGTAGCAATAGCAACAGTTACAGTAATTATCCTACTAACAATAATCACAGCAATAATAATGTAGATCTAAATGTACCTGTGACGTTAAGTATGAATTATCAACGCAGTGAGGAACCAGATAAACAGACATCAAGTCATTCTAAGATTCCAATGGATAAGATAGATGAAGAAGATATATTAAGTCCTAATGGGTAAAAGTAAGGTGCGCTTATTGCTGGAGGAAAAGGAGAAAAGCATTCAAGTTAGTTTAAGGGATAGCATGATAAAGAAATTGAAGAAGATTAATAGCATCTACGTGAAGATTTAGAAGAAGAAGTGGAATTTTGAACGAAAGGTGGCAGTCTTAGTTGATGATCAGATAAGATATTAAAGAATTGTGCTTTTGTGTAATTTTGTAGGCTGAAAATGTAGTTTTTATGAAGTCTTTAAAGACATTCTTTGATTTGTTCAGTCATTTTTTGAACATTATTTATATCAGAAAAAAAATCATTTTTTTTTGTTTAAATTTCTCCCTAATATTATGGGTAGGTTTATCAATTATTTCCCTCTTATTTTTTGATATCATAAACAGAAAACCATTCAAAGTTATCCATAAATTAACTAGATAATATCTCTCAGCAATGGTTAGAATACCCTTTAAGCATAATATGATGTCTCAAGGATCCAGAAATATTAAAAAAATGTGAAAAATATAAATTTAAATTGGTGTTTTTAATTTATTCCTATTTTAGTAACTGTTGTTAAGCAATCCAATAAAATAGATCTTTGTGTTTTTTACTCTAGTTCAATACATTAACATGAACCTCACTCATAAATCAAGTAAATTTACTGTTGTTCCTTCAATTTTAGGCTAAACTTGAGTTTAAATAGGTGCTTGCTAACCACCTGTATTGCTATTATTGTTGTTGTTATTATCTCCAAAAGCCCATTCATCCATCATGTTCTGCTAAGGCTGTTAGAAACCACTGAAGGGTTGTTGAGTTTATCCCTATTGAGGATTATAAGGTGCTTAGGTATTTCCAAAATTCGAGAAATCAGAAAAATCATCAAAGAAATCAGTTTTCTTTTGCTATTTTTCATCCTATCCTCCAAAAGCATCCCAAGAACCCCAATCATTAGTGTTTGTTTTATCATTATTCCCGCTATTAGCGCTAGTAGCCTATTGACCTGATCCAGGCATCCCGAAGTTAAAATTCGATAAACTTATTTGTTAAAAACCAAAAATTATCAGACAAAGAATAAAATAAATAATGCTCTCTAATAATCCTTCTACTCTCCCTTTAATGGGAAATTACTTTGATTATTCAGAGTGAGCTCCAATATTTGTGTTCTTGTGAGCTATTCCTCCCATCGAAAATGATATTTTCTCTCCTTGTTTCAATGAAAGATCATCTATTTTTTCGAATTCTTTCTTTGCGTCTTCCGTATTCTCTTAGTTTCTCTCATAAAAGTCAATAACTCGAGAACGGAAATCAAATGCTGTATTCCTATCTCTGAACCCTAAACCTGATGAAATATTCATATTTAGTGCCATGTTTAATGCGACATTTTTAAACTAAACATTATGCATTTGTGAATATCTTACCTATCCACGTATAGCCTCCTTTAGGGTTATTCAATCTTAGAGCGTAACCTCTAACACTGTCGTCACATTTTACAATCGCATCATCGTACTTTTCTGGCACCTTAAGATATTTTTTGCAAGATATTATTCTAATGTTTAAATCAGTTCTTTAATAAACTTACTTAAAGCTAAGCGAACTGCTTCCCATCACCTCGACTGTAGAATCTAATAACTAGTTTGTTATCAATTGTTTCAAATATTTTCAGTCCTCCTTCCCATATCTGCTGCTTCCAGTCTCCAAGATTGCTTCAAAAAATCATATTCAATAATATTTATCCATTTTGATTTGGATAACTTCAAAAAAAAAGAAGATAGAAGCAAGATTGAAAATTCTATTTCTTTAGATTAACGTACTATCCTTTTGATGTGGAGGTGTTAGGAAGCTAAAAGATGCTTAGTCTATCTGGGATATCTAGTCTAATGATTTCCATGTTTAAAGTTATTTTGTAGATTTCGTTTCTAGTTTCTTTTTTTCTTCTAATTAGTAATAATATCTTGTAGAGTGATTTATTTGCCAATAATTGATTGGCTTTTTTTAAGAAAAAATAAGGAAATAATATGATAAAAATTATTATGAAAAAGAGAAATTAAAACAAACAAGAAATTACCATGATTAATGATTAGAACACATTTTGAGAGTTTTAAATAAACAAATCTCTAACTTTATTAGAAATAAACCAATTGTCTGATATGTTTTGTTTACTTAACAATTAATTTTTAATAAGATTCCAGTGTTTTTTATTATTTTGAGTTCCCTGTGAAAATACAATCAACAAAGCATATGCAGATATGATTGATTGATTTAGTTATTTGGTTAAGTTAAAATATCTTTGTCTTGCTTATTTATTCTTCATTTTAAATATTCTTTCAAAGCTGATAATTCTTAGATCTTTATGTTGATTAAAACTGAGATTCTTTGCATTTATATTTTCGAAAACATAAATAATTCTTAGCTGCGATTACAAAAGAAAAGACCTCTATCTTATTCATGGGAAACTCCTCTCTCAAGACATTCATAGTCTTTGTACCTCAATAGAGCTCATATGTAGTTGAATATCTGGGAAAGTACAGCAAGGTTTTAAACCCTGGATTCAACTTTTTGATGCCTTTCCT
>Ga0302271_10003936_pt1 | contig 12153 bp, 2 predicted proteins | sample III_Bog_N1_1_FD_198767 | JGI IMG/M metagenome (GOLD analysis project Ga0302271, IMG submission 198767) | Peat permafrost microbial communities from Stordalen Mire near Abisko, Sweden - III_Bog_N1_1 | ecosystem: Environmental > Terrestrial > Soil > Wetlands > Peat | place: Sweden: Abisko... | reverse complement strand
ATTACACACATATCTTACTTATTATATAATATTCACATTAACTGCATCAACTGACTCACTCACGCACTGTGTTGCATCACTCTGCTTACTTTCAAATTAAAACATTAATATGTGGCCAGCATTTTTAATCATTATGCTTTTTGAAACAGCTGCTAAGAAAGATTCGTGAAAGCCCACTGTTGATTCATAGGACAGTCCGATTTATGTGCACTCATGAAGGAATTGCATACATACTAGGCCATATATGCTCTTCTCACTACTTTGTGGTTGGGATACTCTACATAATCAGTCCATTAGATCTACTTCCGGAGTGTATTTTCGGCATTTTCGGATTGTTAGATGATCTTGTAGTCATGGGCATTCTCGTCGTCCTGCTGACTAACTTCTATTACAGATACCTTCTGAGATAAGACAGAGATAATTCTCAGCAAGAAGAAATGTGAGGAGGATATTACTGAATCAAATGGCAAGCAAAAACAAAAATGGCATTGAAATATCAATCTACCACAGATTCATCAGAATCATCTACTTTTTCAATCAGAACACTTAGTCACTTAAAATAAACTGATACATACACAAAGAAAGTTCACTACCTACAGACAGCACTAAATACAATCATCAAATACACTCTCTGCTTTTAGAAGAAGAAGCATACTATTACTTTTAAATAATTAACACATTAATTGCCGCTTCAGTTAGTCTTGGCTTTAAATGCTGTAAATTACGTTTTATTGTTGGCTTCTTTAAAACCTCTTTTCTTCATTTTACTTTACATAATCATCCAGGAACAATTACATCTTGCAAAACAACTGATTTCAAACAAAGAATTATTTGATTTATCTATGCAAAACGAAAGAGGAATTTATATGATTTGATGTTTCTTGACTGATCTACTCTTGCTTTTTCTCCTTTTGAAATTTTTGCTTATGAAGGGATGAAATAGAAAGAGAGAATAGTTACAGCAACTGTTTCGTATTTCCAAGCTGCGAACTTGATACTATTTAATTGAACAATAATTTGAAGATTTCAAAGGGAAAACAATAATAAAAACAAAATTCATACGGCCCTACTTATTTTTACAATTAACCAAAGCAGTAGTCTAACTAAACCATTCAATGAGTGCCTAGGATAGGGAGAAGTTTCTGGCTCTGAAGCAGCGCAACAAGGAACTGGAAATGCAAATGGAAGGCATCGCAGAAGTAATTGCTTAGCTCAAGGCCAACGAATCAGCCGCTGACTCTAAAATTAAAGCCCTGAATAACATCCACTCCGAGAAAATACGCTCTCTCATGAATTCGATTCAGCTGCTCAAGAAGGAAAACATGCAGCTCGAGAAACTGCAGAAAGAGCACAAGAGAAGCGAGTTGATTTCTTAGCTCCAAAAAGATGTCTCAGACTAGGACACCATCATAGAAACACTCAGGAGCACCTGCAAAATCAGGAACATCACAGAGGAAGTTCTCGATGCTGCTATCATTGAGGCTTTAACTAAAGGCCCTCCTCGCATTCGTGCCCTGACAAGAGAAGAATTGAAAATCGAAATTAAGAAGTTGAAGGCATAAGTTGATGGCCTGAAAAAGAGCAAAGCTAACTAGTCTAATCCTGCCGATAACAACAACAAGCAAAATAATCAAAACAAGGACTAAGAATAGTTAGATGATGACGAAAACGAGCTCAATAAGAGTCACAATCAGAACAACCAGTCGATGATGTCTTAGCAGCACGAACCAGCTGACTCAAATGAGAATCTGATCCGCAGACTGGAAGAACTAAAGAGTGAGAGTGACGAGCTAAGACTGCATCTCAAAGCCAGTGAGCAAGTCGTTGAACGATATGAGCAGCAACTTGAAAGTAAGAGCGAAGAGCTGAACGACCTTAAATCTGCTAAAACAGATTTCTTAGTTCTCACCAAGAAATACGAGACGCTTTAGCTTCAGTTTGAACAAATAAAGACTGAAAACAATAAGAAATTCATGAGTCAATACGATAAAGAGCTGAAGCTAGAGGAAATGGAAATAGTCGCCAAAACTTAGTCAGATAAGCTCAAGATGCAAGAGGAGAATCTGCAGCTGGAGATAGATTCTATGAGCGCTAAGCTTGAAGATGCAGTCCAAAGACACGATTAAACAAAAAGAGATTACGAAGACCTTCGAATTAGATACGAGACTCTCAACACTGCTCATCAGAAAGAACTTGCCAAGAACAAAGAACTCAATGCGAAGTTTAGCATTCTTTCAGCTGAACATGAAAAGCTGCAAGTTAAGTATCAGACAGAAACCAAAGCCTTGACAAAACAAATCGATGTTCTCGCATAAAAACTATCCAAATCAGAAGAACAAACAGTAGCCTTGTCTGCGTAAGTAGAAGGACTACATGAGTAAGTAAACTAGCTGACTATCGAAAATGAAGATTACAAGACCAAGATCATTGCAGGATAAGGCCTTAAGTTTGAGGGAAGAAACTGGGCCTTCGGGAGGGAAGGTATTAACGATGCGTCTGCAGAGACGAAAGAGCTGCGTGAGAAAATCAGGGCCATGAGTGATAAGGAAGTTGATCTCCTTGATGAATTGGAAAATCTCAAAGAACAGAAGAGATTCTACGAATAAAAGCAGTTGGCATAAAACATCCTCAGCCAAAAAGACAAAGCTGGAGGAATAGATAAAAGCTTAGGCTAAGATGCTTTCAAGAAGCAATAGATCAATATTGTTAGAAGGGAGTATGAGACCAAACTTACAGATTAAAGGCTCAAAATTAAAGAATTACAAGAGCAAATTGAACATCTAGCTGAGATGTTCACCTGGGTTGGATAAGAATAGTAACAACAGGCTGGACGATAATAAATGAAAGGTTAAGAAGATGCTAAAAGTATTATTGTCAACGAAAGCGACTTAGATATCTCAAGATAGTAATCCAACGGTGGAGCAGCAGATAATAGCGGAATATCGGATCTCAAATAAATGGAGGAGAAAATAGCACAAGGAGAGAACAAAGCTCTTAAACTTAAGCTCACCGAAGCTGTCCAAAGATAAAATGATCTCCAGCGACAGATAGAGTATTACAGACAGTAATCAGGTCAAGACAGCAACAAGAACGATTAAAGTAAGCACTCAATCAACTCTTTTTAACACTATTATTTGTTTGTTTGATGGTTGATTCTAACATTTGGCTATGTTACTTGAACAGTTCGAGATGAAAGGCTCTTAGAAATGAAGATCGGATATTAAAAGAAGGTGAAAGATTATCAAGAGAAAATCACCTAACTTGAACTCAAAGAAATCAATTTGAACGAAATCAGTTCACAAATATCGGATATCCTCTCCCAAAAAGACCACAACATATCTCCTTCTATCCTCCACAACCTCTCCTCTGATGTCTTCTCCCTCTCAGTCTTCATTAGTTATCAGTTTGACTATTTTCTACCATAGATCTGCATATTTGTTGTCACTCTCAAATTGTTTCCAACCCAAAATATTAACAAAAAAAGAAACATTAGTTTATTATTCTAAGTTTATCAATTGAATTTGTAGTGAGTTATCATTTATTGAAGAGAATTGCTTTTGGATAGTTAAAATTTTCTTAGCATAAAATTATTATTTTTCTTTGAAAGTCTTGGAGTCAGAAATATTGAGAATGTGTTGCTATTTTAGAAGACATATTCATGTCATTTAGGATTTGGTAAATTACTCAAGATAATGCGTCGATCTAGATCAAGGAAATGTGCTAATCAAGAGTTATTTTCAGAGTAATGCTGCAATGATGATGAATATTTTTATTTTGATTACTTTGTTTAATATGTAATTCAAAGAGGAGATCATCGGTTTGTTAGATGAAATGCTTTGAGAAGCAGCAGCTAATAAATACGTCGAAAATTAACAGAATCAAAAACAATAAAAAAGCGCTAAGCAGTGTTTGTTTCTAAGGAATCAAAAGAGATCAATTCAAACAATACATAGATTAACAAAGACTACTAATCGTAGTTGAGAATTACAAATGGAGAAGCTGGTTTAGACTTCTCTAAGACTTCTTGGAAAGGTAGATCTGTAGAAGTACGGATGGGTGATAACTGCAGCTTCGATTGTAGCTTATGTGTGTCTGCAAAGAGGAGACAGATCTAATTCAGAGGAAGATAGTAGTACTAGCAAAGATGGAGAAGATTACAATGATGCTGATGGTAGTTAGGATAATAATAAAGCAGCTGAAAATGAAGAATCTTCAGATAGAAGCAATAACAAAGGAGCTGCGAGCACAACAGATGATTCGAGTATTTAAAACGATCGGAGAACGAAAAGAAACAAGGGATCAGTTGAAAGAGAATATAGGTAGATGTAATAGATAAGTTAAACTGGTAAAGATAAAAGTAAGTTAGGGGTGTAATAGTAGCAGTCTCAAGTGAAGAAGCTAGCTCTGGAAAAAGATAGGAAATTTAAGAAGGTTTCTAATGGAGTTCTACGAAACAGTAGAAAAGTTGAATTTGAAGATTCTTATGGTGACTAGCAATATGAATAGGAGAGATATGCGCTTTCAGATATTGAATCTAGATAGTTTGCTTAGGTGAAGTAACATAATGCGTTGAAGAAGTAACGAAGGTATACTTCGGATAATGAAGAGACATCGTAGGGTGATGATGGCTACAGGAGAAATCGAATTCTCAAGATTGCTAAAGAATCAGCACCAGGAGATGGTATTTTCTTTTAAGTCTTAGCATCTCTTGCAGAAAACGAAGAAGAAAATGAATGAGAATATAGATATATTGAGAGATATTTATTAGGTTAGGGATTAGAAGAAGAAAAACGATCAAATGGAGTATGGATGTTTATTTAATGATAAGAAGTTTTTTAGAACTGCAGTGTGATGTTGTCTAAAGGATATTTACAGTGATTGACTCATTTAATAAATGGAAAATCAAACCAAAGATAATATGGGACTATTTTACTTCTTTTATTGTTCTGTGACATCAGAGTTTACTGTTGCTTTATGATTGATTTGTGGTGGTGCCTGTTTTAGTTGTGGATTTCAATAACAAATAGATTTTTCTCTTCTTTTTATGGATGCTTTCATTTTCAATTTCAATTTCACATTTTTTGGGAGAAATCAGCAGTTAAGAAAGAGAAAGGGATAAGAGAGAGTCAGTCATTAAGGAAGAGTAACAGCATAATAGACTATTAATATTTGAAGATATTCTGCAAGATTTATGAATTCAAAAAGCAGATTTTAATTTTGAGCTTCTTTTTCTCGTTATTTACTAGTATTTGAAGCACTCATTTGTCAGAACTATTAATTGCTTATTTTGTGTGTTGGAAATTACATTAATAGAGCTAATTGTTTTCAAAGGAAAGTACCTTGGGATTTGAAGCATTCAGAATAGGCAAGAAATCAGTCAAAATCTTATTTCTTTATGAATTCGGATTATTAATAAAGCCATCTCACCAACCAAGAGATCAACAGCAATCATCAGGTTAAATTGCTCCAAGGGGTGTATCAATTAATTAATTTTTTCAATTATCGTTTAAGTTTAATTGTTTTTTCTTTTCTTTTTTCAAAATTCTTCTTCATTTTCATTTTATTATTAAAATTTTCGAGTTCCTTTCCTATTGAATCTTCCTTCCAATAATCTTAGCATTTTTCTTTTATTATTTACCCATCCTAAACTATTAATAATCCTTCCATTAAGCACAACCCAACTGAACAAGAAAATAAAAAAGCATATTCCGCCGCATTAAATCACATTATCCAATTCTGCGGGGACTGGATTGTTAAAAATTCAAAAACTTTGATATGTTTTCATAGTTTGAACCATAAGGCGGGGTATGTGTGTACTGGAGATCTAATTTGAAAGGTTTAAGGAGCTTCGAATGCTGATCGGATAAATAATAGTGATAGAAATTATCAAGACAGAAAACCCGCGGGGGTATTTGAATTCCTGATCAAACAAAGAAGAAAGAAAAAAAAATAAAGAAAAACAAATATTAGAATTACAATATCAGACACAAAAATATACTGTCTCTCTCAGTTTCACATAGTCATCTTCTATCTCTACAAATAAATGTCCTCAGAGAATTTACTTCATTCAGATTTACCTATCTACGATCAAAATGCATGCTTAGTCTTCCTAAATCACTTGCAATCCAAACAAGAACTGATAATATTGGCAACTCAGCAAAGTTGGTAGGCTAAATTCTTATCAGAGGATATTGCAGTGGTTTCAGAGTCTTCATCAACTCCAAGCAGTGATCGCATATCTTATGAGCTGATAAACTAAATCTAAGGAGCTACTGCTGGTAGACCAAATAAATCTATTTCTATTAATGGCTCTAAATAGCTGTTAAATGAATTCATGTTGTGGTAAATAGACTCTGAATATAAAATAATCCATGGAGATAACCTGACAGAAATGGTGTTCACAGATGTTTCATCTAAGTTAAGATGCCTTGCAGAGATACTGAAAGATCCTGTGATTTATGCATCAGTTATTCGTAGTTCCCTTGTTGACAAAGAATTAGAAGAAGAAAAAAATGACACTAAGAAATTTGAATCAAATGAAAATAAATCAATCAAAGACGAAACAAGCTGTGTTGATATGGCTAATCATTAACTTATCAATATTCAAGAAATCGCAATTAGAGCAGAATAAAACACACAAATAATTCAAGAAGTTGACATTTCTAATCCTGCAGAACTTATTTCAGCTCCTCTGGCTAACAAGAGCATCTTCAGCAGCACAATTACACCTCAAGCACTCTAGCTGAATAGAAAGAGAAAGAGCAGCGAAGTAGTTGGAATCAATGCCGATAATGGAGATAATCTTAGAAAAAAGACACATCCGTCAAAACGTAAAATAAAAAGACAATATTTTAAGAATTTATTCTCCCTCCCCCCCCCCAAAAAAATTTTCATAGATTCTAGAAATCATGCAATTTAAAACCCATAAACCATATCGATATTAGGGTGTTGAGTAGTTCGTCCATTATTATTGTATCTGCTAGATTGATCTCCCCGTTCTAGCAAATGAATGGATAATTCATTTAGTATTTTATTATTCCTTAAAATTCTTCTTTAATTTTCTTTTTCTTTTCTGTTTAGTTCGCAGTGTCTTCACAACGGTTGTGTAATACATTGCATTGGCAGCAATATTCTCTGGGATTATCTTTGTTTTCTCACAACATTTCGGTTAAGAAGACTTACAAAATCTCCGATAGTTCTTTTAACTGGACAATGTAAATCCATTTTCAGGGAATGGAAACTGAGAAATAATCATATCAACTCTAATAATCATTACAGAAAAGAGAGTTAGTTAAGGTAAAGGTATCTTTGTTGTAAATAGATATCTGATTAGAAGTGAAATATCAATTTAATAGTTAACACATTATCACTATGTTTTTGTGGAAAAATAGCTGTTCGATAATTATTAAATTCATTAATAAAGACTATTAATTTTTAGAGGCTATTTCTGCAGAAGTTAGAAATCCTTTTTGATTTTAGAGGGAAGATAACTCAATATTGAGAAAAAATAATTGTGTTTTGGCATATGTAGGATGAGAAAGTAAACTTAAATAGTAAGGATACAATTAGATAATTGAGATATGTCAAATGAATGAAATCTAATTTAGATTCATGGAGTTCATAAGCACAGATCTAAAGCTAAGAAAATTATCAAGAAAGAAGAGAGAAAGAAAAAAACGTCAATGAAAGAATAACTAGGGTTTGGTTTGTTTATTTAATTTCTCTCAAGGATAACTAGCTAAAAAGTGCTGTAAAAACAGAGCAGTTTCATTTTTGCAGGAATATTAAGATTATTTTTAAATATATTTTTTTGAAAGATCTGAGAAATTAATCACTTTTTAGTTATTTTCTAGTCTTCATTCAGGATTGTGGTTCATCAATGATAAAGGCTATCTTTTGCCAAAAACAATGCATAATCCTAGGAGACATTTTTTCAGGGCTTTGAAAGGATCCATAGAAAATCGATTCCTGCATAGTTAAAATGCCACAAAATATTAAAAAAAATGAAACAATAAATGGAAGAAAATAAGATTTTTGGTCTAGCAAACTCAAATAACTACTTTAGGAGGAAAGAAAGATTTTGCTATTTTTTTGTATTTCTGGAGGAGTAGTTCAAAGTGTTTTAAATGCGCGCGATGACGAAGATGCCATTTAATTTCAAAGACTTTTATGTTGCTATCTTAAGCAGTTTTATTCATCCATTTTGAGTAGGTATTGACTTCTTATCACCCCCCAGAGAAACATTCCAATTTAAATAAAAGTCAAAGAATCCAAAGAATTCACTTGTTTAATGATTTCTATCTAAGATCCTTTTATATAAATATCCTCTTATCTTACATGTACATAAGTAGTTGGTTTAAGCTTTGTTCATTCTTTGAAAGATACTGTATTCGTAGAATTCTTCAATTCTAGCTATCTACAATCCATACAATTTCCCTAATTTTACATTAGTTCGAGAAGAAGTAAGGAATGACACTGAAACAAACTAAAAGATATTTTCCAGACCAGATCTGAGATCGCAGCTTGGGAACAATCGATAAATACTGGATGTATTTTTGAAGAATTCGATAAGTTTTCACGAGCTAGAACCGAAATAGACAGTCTAAGAATGCGTATCTTTTTAAATTAACCGGGTAAGTCGAATAATCAATTAATGATTCAATTGTTCCTAATTAATCAACAGAAAGAGTCGATGAGGAGGATTTAATTAATACTTATGAATGTGAGAAATAGAGAACACAAGGGAGGAATAAAGAAGTTAGACGAAAACTATTTTTATCATTCAAAAATACACATATTTTCACCCCCTATTTTTCTGACAGATAATATCTATTTAAAGAATATATACTTATTTAAAAATTATCTATGTCAATCTCATTTCTCTTAGATTTCTTCATCTTATTTTCATTTTGTTTTTTCTATCTTTTCTTGTTGATTTGTTGATTTCTCGATAGTATTTCAGACAATCTCACTTTTTCATTATTTCTCTCTCTCTTGAAAATAAATAATTTTGTAAAAATTGTAAATTCGACCTCTCTTTTTATGTGATTAGTTCATTTCAAATTTAAAAAAAAGGAAAATTTTACAGATAATAACTCTTTTAATTTCATTAATGTGCTTGAATAATTCCAAAATTTAACGAGGTGAATCCCAACTAATGGACTTGATTGTCTAGATTGCTTACTCAGTGAAATCATATGGTCTCACATTTAAATACTCAATTAATTTCATAATACAATTAGGAGTTTAGAATCATGGTACTACTTGTGTGTGTGAATGAAATAGAGGAACGATAACCAGATCGTTTCTGATAGGGAATTTAAATAGTTTACATATTTCTAACTTCATTGTTACAAAACAATATTCTCCAAAGAGTTGATAGAGTTCCACAAATAGATCCAAAAAAGAGAAATTCACTACAAAATATGCTGTTAATTGATGAAAAGGAGAGATTCTACATTTAGATTGTAATTTTAGCTAACTCATCCCAAATCAAAACAAAATAAGAGCAATTCCAACAAAGGATCTTAGAAAATGCTCTTTGATTTTTCAAGCAATTTCTGAGAAGTTACCATTTAATTTCACTAATCCTAAGAATAAGGAGCATTTTATATAAATAATCTAGCTTACCGATTTAAGAACAAATATTACTGTCTTTTTTTTAGTCCTTCTAGCTGAAAAAAAATAAAAATACAATTTCGACTGAATTAAAAAACAAGATTAAAGTAAAAATAATCCATTCAAAGGAGGATATTTCCAATCTTTTTTGAAAGAACAAACAAATTAAACAAAATTTTGCACAAATGAACGGGTGGGGTGATTGAAATTAATCAATACTCGCGGTGTAAGATTTCTAAACGCTCTTCTTGAAACTCGTTTAAGAGACAGTGGGGAGGACGGAAGAAAAGAAAAATATTGAATAATTTTGTAAAACAAACATTTTTTAAATTTTGAGAAATCTAGATCATTAAAAGAAAAACAGAGAAATCACCCAAAACATATGCGTAAAGATCAGTAATATCCATACTCTTAAGAGTCTTCTTCAGCATAATAGAGAGCTTCAGTCAAGAGAATAACTAAAAAACCACGTGTCTGCAAGGTATCGGATAAGCTTAAACTCAAACTCTAGAAAATCTTCACTCGTTATAGAAACTCCAATGCATTCTCAGCTCAACAAATAAATGGATTAAAATTACATATGTACACTGCTGCTCATAGGACATAAGATCAACTTCAGACTGAGCTAACTCTTAACAAACTTGAAACGATTGATTGCTCGCATAAATGGGATCTCGTTGCGAGAGTCGCTCATGGGAGAACTTTCGGGAAGATTATCAAAAAATGTCCGACATGCAGAGCTGGCTCATTAGTGCTTGAGCTTGATGAAGGCAGGTATATTTGCTAGTTCGATAGATTTTCTAGTTCAGCAATCGCACTTATCACACATGAGACACTAGCTCATGGTATACCGACGTTGAATTGTGGGCTAGCTTTTGATTTCGCTGAAATTGAACATATTAACTGGATCAACTATTGTAATACTAATAGTAATAGTAATCTTCATGAGGTGCAGTGAAAAGAATAGAAAAGACTGCAAAGGGCAGTAGGAACGTAATTTAAACTGAAACTCAGTGGTAGATTACGTTCTATTTCTTCTCTAGCCTTTAAGAATTCTTAACATATTTAAAATTGCCTCCAAGTAGCTTACGTTGCTTAATTATGATGTTTCAATACTCCTAGAGTACATTCTAGCCTTTTAAAATCATACATTTACTCTAATTACTGCAGCGGGAAATCATGAATTTCCTTGCATTTTTCTATAAAAAGAGAAGAGAGATAAGAGAAGCTGCTGATTATGTCAAAATAGCAAGTTGAAGTTTTAGATTCTTCCTTCTTAGTTAGTTCTCATCTCTACAATCAACCCAATTTGTATTTATGTTCTTTTTGAGCGTATCTTTTTTCTTCATTTCATTCAATGTTCTTTAAATATCTTCGCTATCTTTCGATATTTTGGTTTTGTTAAGAGACCATTACTAAAAGAATTAATTTTGTATGATTCCTCATCATTTTACATACAGCTTAACGAAATTATGACACAACTCGAAAAAAAGGGTAATTAATGTTTGTATTTTTCGAGAGAGATAAAGGCTTATGAAAAGATTAAGAAAAGGGTGGTTGGGATTGGATTGCTGGAGGTTAGAAGGAAAGAGGAAGAGATTAAAATAGATAAAATACTTCATTTTTTTTTAATCATAAAAATCTAGTGCAATAATAATTTTCTAGTTGATCTTCTATTTTAATTGGAAGGAGGCGCCATGATCTGTGGGTGAATGGGATTTTAAATGAGTTAGCTGCAAGAAAATTCAAAGGGGTAGAAAAGGTTAATATCAATAGGGTGATTTAGTTGCTTTTTTAAGTTTTGAGTAAATCTAAGATTAGATTACTCATCTGAATGTATCTTCTTTTTTAGAAGCATTTTTCTTGTTTATTTAGGACAAATTGAGAAACAATAAAGCAGCAATTCTATCCAGTGAGATCTTGATGCATTAATTAGCAATGGATTAGAGAACATCAAGGGAGAGAGAGAGAGTGAATAATATTGATGCGTACTGCTTGGAGTCCATTGTAAAGAATTGATATTTCAAGATGATTATGTTATCGAAAAAAGAGTAAATTGCGCGAAAGAGATAATTCAAAGAAGAAGATCAAAATAAGGAGTGCATATTTTGGGAAGTTGCAAGAGTGAAAAGTTTGATTATCATTTAGAAAGACAGTCAACAGTCTCTTCTTTCTTAGTATTTCAGTAATGGAAGAGGTTTATTGAGTGTTTTTGACAAATTGAAGCTATTTTTTCTTGAGTGTACCTAAATCAGGAGAAACAGTTTAAATTTCTCCTCTTTTTTGGTACAAAATTATTGAATCTCATACGAAAAGCAACATAAGTTTCTTCATCTCGCCGATTTGTACAATTCGGTCTGATGCATCATTTCGAATTAGCCCTTTAAGTTAACAAAATCAGTTTCTATTCTGTTTGTCCTGGGATTATATGACTAAGAGAAATCTGCAATTAATATTCAGAATATTTTAAAATGCATACATCATTTATCCAAAAAAAGGGAGTTTTAGTGCAAAATATGGAAAGAGATAGAAGAG
>Ga0302271_10003934_pt1 | contig 12157 bp, 6 predicted proteins | sample III_Bog_N1_1_FD_198767 | JGI IMG/M metagenome (GOLD analysis project Ga0302271, IMG submission 198767) | Peat permafrost microbial communities from Stordalen Mire near Abisko, Sweden - III_Bog_N1_1 | ecosystem: Environmental > Terrestrial > Soil > Wetlands > Peat | place: Sweden: Abisko... | reverse complement strand
CCCCAACCCCAACCCCAAATTAATTGACAAATAAATGCAAGAATAATTATGTAAATCTTAATTATCAAAATAAAGTTTCATCAAGTTTAATTAAAAAGATTATTTGGGATTTCCTTTCTTTTTACTGAAAATTGTAAGCAACAGTTTTAAAGAAAAATTGAGAGTTTTCACATTAAAAATTACATTAACCTAATTTATTAGATTCCCAAAAATAAAATAAAAAAACAAATAAATAATATCATTATCCCCAATTAGATTCCTTTCAAGAAAATAGCTTAGTTTTTTTTAAAAATCAAGAAGAAAATCCAGATCATAATGGCTGCATTCATATCTTAAGTTCCATAATAGAAAACCTATCAATATGTCAGAAACAAAAATAAATCAAATAGATTTGTTAGTATTTTATTAGAAAAGTTAATAGAATATAAATTGTTAGTTTATTGCTTATTTGAATTAGTTGAAATATAAGCATAAAGTATTTTTTTTAGTTTGATGGGTGCTATTGTAAAAATAAAAAAATTCATTTTGTTAAAAGGAAGTTGAAAATTAGATTTTGATAATTAAATTTTTCATTCAAGGAAAAGGAGGGGGGAGGGCACTAAAAAATGAATATTGAATTCCTACAGAAAAGAAGATTTAACTTGTTTAATTGAGTTAAGTTTAAAGAATAAAAACTAAGGATCGAATTGCAAAAATTTTGTCATCAATTTTACAATAAAACTGTGATTTGATATCAAAAAGATAATTTTTAAACAATACTTAACAACAATTTTGTCTGTGTTTACATGACAATTATAAATAACAAAAATCATGAAGAATGCCTTCTTTTTTCAAGTGATTATATTCCACTTTTCGATTAGCTTTTCGAAATGAAAAGTGAAACAATTAAAAAGAGGAAATATTATTTAATAAACAGTTTAGTAGAGAGCGCTTTGAATATTAGAATCAATATACGCACAAATATCCAAATAATAAAATAAGAATAACTTCTGTGAAAAACAAAAAAAAGTATCTACCTTCAAGAGACAGTTTACAATAAGATACGCGCCATCTGAAGATTTCCAAGATGAATTTTGCACACTTTTAGAGTCTTGCGCACTTCACCTAATCTTCTAGACTAGATAAGCCAGTATTTTTGGACATTTTTTTTAGAATTCCTAACTCAAATAATTGACATTTTTAAAAATAATAAAAAATAGAATAAAAATGAAAAAATCCTTGACTCTCTGCCAACTGAAGACGAAAGAGAAGTCGATGATGATACACTTTAGGCATAACTTGAGAATTTCACCACCCTTACTGAAGAAGAAGATTCAGATCTCTCAAAGTTACATTAGGGAGACTTTTTATTCCAATTCTACCTTCTAAAACTAGAAAAGCGCATTGCAATCATTCGCAAAACATACGAGGAAGGACCTTGGACTGGCACTGAAAGTATCAAACTCATTGAGAAGCAGGACATTGGGATTATTGTTATTTTAAGAAACCTTATCAGTATCTCAGAGACTTTTCTTGAGCTTTTTAATGGAAACACTAAAGCTTTAGTCATGAGTCCAAGTCGTCTTAGCAATATGATATCGCTTCTTCTCTACTGCGATAATCTTGAAATCAACTTTCTTTTCTTGAAGTTCATTAATATCATCTTACAGTAAATAAACAAATAATTCAAGGAGTTATATTTATTTACTTAATATTGGTTATTTAAACAGGAATTAGGATTTGAAACGATTAGAGAATGCTAACATCCTTCAACTCTATTACTCGTTCTTTGTTAAAGCATGGAGATTGAGATATCAATTTATTGCTGAAATCTTCAAGAATGAAAAGTTTTATAAGGTATTTCGAATTTTCTTTCTCTCAAAAAATCAATATGTATTTTTTGTTGCTTTCCTAAAATTAAATTTCTGTTTTAAGGACACTGGAGCAAAGCCAGTTGGGAACGAAATATAAGGTGATCAAGCAATCTTCGAAAACTTTGAAGCTCCTTATTTTAAACTCGAAATCGCATCAGTGAAAAAAGAATATTCTGATTTCTTCTCTAGTTTCTATTAAACACAATAACTTCTAGCAAAAGACAATGTGTAGAATACTAAAACCATCACTCCTTTGTTTGTGAATATCATGTTAAGCTTAAGACTTGCGAAGAATTTCACAGCAATCAAGAATCGTGCTCTTATCGCTGCGATTCAAGTTAATTTTATTTTTCTAATAATTTGAACAATTTTTGAAGTGATTTTTAATTATTGTTTTGAATTAGTGTTTCTCTCTACTTGGATTGAAAGAATTTGAAGGTGGTCCTGAGGAACTTCAAAAATGGAATCTACCCAAGGATCAGAGGATTATCTATGCTATTAGAAGCTTTCCTTATCCTGATTATCAGTTAGATATGATAAATTGCATATCCAAAGCAAGAGACTCTACTCAAGAGTTTGTTATTGTCGAGGATGATCTCACATTAGAACCTGAAAACAGATTCATTGAAGAGTTCAACTCAAAGAATATCAACGAAGAAGGAAATGATTTTTCAGAATCAGCGAAATTTGAAGATTACGCTAGATACTTCCAGCAAGTCTCGTTGATCTATCGATTTATCAAGAAGGATGTTCTTGAGAAACTAGGAAAGAAAAACACATCGAATGCCATAAAACTAGAGCAAGATGGCAATAACATTCTAAATTAAATCTCTAACTAGCTTAGATTAGTTATCTCTCGCTTGACTTTTGAGCTGAACTAAACCAATGGATTATCATTGAGAATACTTCTGCAGTTATTTCACAGCTAATAAAATTTCATTAATCTAAATGGAGACATTTTATCCCTCGAAGCAAAACCAATAATCGAGGAATTAAAGTTGTTTTACAAAGCATCCAGTGAATGGCACTAAAAAGAAGAAAGATGTGCCTAGAATATCTTTAGTTTCATCGAATTCTAAACAAATAACATTATTACAAAAGCAGGAGGGTTATTCTCTGAAGAATTTACATAGATGCTGCAAGATAAGGAATTATTTGATAATTGTTATATTGGATTCAAAACTGAATAAGAATCACTGAGAAGATCTAGTTAATCAATAATATTCGCGCATTGTGATGTTATCGCAAAAGGATTTTTATAATCTGGAGATGAAGTGAGATTTATCCAAGTAGTGGAAGTTATTGCTGGATATTTAAAATAAAATAATAGACAATTAGTGCCATCTCCTGCAGCTAATATTGTTCTAAATTACTTCATCAAGAAGTTTGGAGATGACATGAATCAGGCTACATTGGTGAATACTGTGAATTACATCAGATTCTGCTTTTCTTACCTTTCTGTTGGATCGGAGTTATCACCAGAGGAGACTGATTAAAGAGCTAATAAACTTTTGTTGAGCTCTAAAAGTCGTGATAATTCATCTATGCTAGATAGTAGTCCACATATTGATGACTCGTTTTTAAGATTCGGGAACGAGTTTGTGGGTTACTTTTAAAGATTTTTAGATGAGAAAATGGCAATTGTAAAATAAGATTAAGAGTTTGAAAATACAGTAATCGCTAGGTTCCCGAATTACTCAAGAAATAATTTCATTCGATCCTTCATTGAATCGTTACTAGCAACGAATGCCTTCAGAGCTATGCAGTTTTAACTAGCTTTTTTACAAAACTTTATCATCCTTCTTTCAAAGGTAATTTTATTTCTTAGATTCATTAACAAAACAGTCAACTTTTCTTATTTTTTTTTCTTTCAAAAAGACTTAAGTGAAACTAAAAGAAAAAGATGCTAGACATCTAATCTAATAGTCCTTGCAATTAGTCCACAATTGCAGTATCGACTTAACCTTAGTCTTACCCTCGTTAATACAGTCTTTCATTGGACTTAATGGGATTACTGTCATAGACCATTCTGAAGAAATATCGATTTTACATGTATTCTTAGATTTGTTTATTTCCTTACTCGAAGGATCCAGCAGCAGTTTAACCTTCTTCCCCTACATGGGGGTAGCCAAAGATTGGCCTTTGTCTTACAATGGACAACTTAAAATATCAGACAATGCAATAATTCTTATGGCTAACTTCGATGAGCAAGTTTAAGTCAGTTTAACAGTAGCTAAAAAACTCACACAACTTTATGCATTATTTAAAACTCAAACTTAATTTATCAAAAAGAACTCAACAATTTCACTCTCAAATTAGAGTCTCAATGCGTTTTTCATCAAAGCCAAGACAATACTTCCTAGCCTTATTTCGTCTAGTATTGTCAGCAAAGTTAAGTTTTATTTAGGTAAAATGGAAGCAAACTATGATAATTGTTTTGCAAAAAATAACTAAAATGCAAACGTCAAATAAGCAGTGCTATCATATATCCAGAATGCTATCAAGAAACCTTCAAAAAATTAGAATAAAGCTGACTCTTAGATGTATGTTCTTTCAAGAATATTTTTAGCTGACGTAGATGCACTTCAGATGCCAAATAAAGGACTTGAAAAAAGTTTTGTTGGTAAAATATTTTAAATTTTTTTTATTTTGTCTAATAGTTGTAAAATCCTTTTTCTTCAGCATTACCTCAATAGCTTCTGAAGTTAGCTTACTGGGAACTACCTAATTAGTTACTTGTGCATGACTTCTACTCGTTAGTTTCAACAGCAATTCTTTAAAACGCATTCACAGGAACTATTAGAACTTCAAACATCAGAGAAGGTCTTACAGATTTAGCAATAAATATCGTTGCAGAACAGGAAATCCGTAAAAGTCTTAATTTCAAATAAGTTAATCCACCCTTCGATCAAAGTGAGTATTACCGCAAACTCGCCGATCTCTCTGCTGGGATAGCCTCTGGTTTTAGGAAATTCAAAATTGGCTTGGAGTGCTTTTCAACTCCTAAAGATGATTCTTCTCTTACACGAGAAGGTTGGATGAAGCATCACTTTTACCTTCTGAGCATGTTGTTCCTAAAATCTTGGTTTAATGTATTTCAATCAGCTGGTGCAATATCTTTTTCCTCTACTCAAAATGAATAAGTATTGTTTTTTTTTACACATTTCAATGGAAATAAATCGAAAATTGACTGAAAAAACCTCTTTTGATTTTAGTTATCCGTCGAGTAGATGCTGATGGGAGGTCCTTAGAATGGAGATATCCCCATTGAGAAATGTCCTGAAATGCTGAAAGTCTTAATCATCGATAACAAGAACATGGTCAAGAATACAGCAGCAAAAGAATAATTCATGCAATTCTTAATCAATTCTCTTAATCTTCGACATTTCTCATTCGTGAATGCATACAAAGGATCAATGCAGCTAGAGATAGCTAATTCTTATGTGTTAGAAGGGGCAACTCCTGCTGCTCGTATTTTCGTAGCATAATATATCTCAAGAATTTTTGGGGAGATATCAAGGTAAATTCATGCTTTTTGTTTCAAAAATTCTATCCTAAAATTTAACATTTTTTATTATAGAACTGGGATAGCCCTCACAAGTGAAGAGTGCTCGACGATAGCTGATTTAATACCTTTACTTCAGTAAAAAGATGATAGATCAAATATTGCAGCTGTAATGGCTTAAGTTTAACTCCTTGCAGTCGAACTTTTCAAGGATTACGATAGTGACTTCAAAGCGAATTAATTTCCAGTTACAGACCTGTTTGTAGCAATGAAGATTCCAAGAACTCCTGAGTAGTATCCTGAGGGATTAAAAGCATTCTTAGAATCTTTAAGAAGAGAAGTATCCAACACACCTTAAGTGAACAAAGCAGCATTGCTAGGAAGCTTAGTTTTTGTGATAATCGATGTGATTAATAAATGCGAAAGTTGGGTTGTGAAATATTCCACTTATGACAGCAGAAGTGTGATTTAGTTTTTCATGATAATATTTGATATTTATCTTGAAAACCTAACAATCTCCCCTCAGTCGATGAAGCAAGCAATAAGCAACTTCTCTAACATAATGCGGATGCTTAATGTTTGGCTGATTCAGCTGAACATTTACATTAAAGAAGCAGTCAAGCTTGCTCCCAACTATCTTCCAAGTGAGAGAATTTAAAAGTTCAATTTAAACAAAATAGAAAAGAATAATTGATTTTTTCTAATTATTTTGAAATTTGCAGAGAGACTATTCGTGGAATTACTGACGAAATGCAGACTGACTTTTAATAAGTTGATTGATTTCTTAGAATCTCCTGCTTTTAAAGATTTCTCTAAGCTAAGCTAAATCTTCACACCTTCTCCGATTCTCAGAAATTTACTCGTTTTAGCAGCATTTTGCTTGGGAAAACTTAAGTATGAGGAAGTATCCCTTGATGAAGAATTAGAATAAATCACAAAAGTTCTCTTCAGGTTCTGCTCAGTATCTTATGAGGATATTTTGCAGGAAAGGTGAGATAAATTAAATACTTTTGATGATGATAGTTTTAAACTGTGTTTTTTGCTTCTTCTTTTTTGCAGATTGAGTGGCTCTAAGAATACAAATGGTCTATGGTTACCACTCATGAGATGCTTAGAGTCGATTTTTATATTCCAGCGAGAGAGCTTTTTGAAGAGTTGTATGGAAATCCGTCTGAGAAATGCTCTGTACATTCCCGCGTAGAAGAGATTCACAAAATATCTGCAATTATCTGATTTTGCTGGAAAGTAGATCGTCAAACGAGATATGCTAGAGCATGGCCGTTGCTTGCGTTAAGTTATTTCGATGCTTTTTGAAGGAATCACTGAAAATGATGGAATAATTGAAGAAGATGAATGGGAACCAGATGCAGAAGTGCTACCAGAATTGATACTCGATGAAGATGAAGTACCTGTAAAAGAAAACGAAGAAGAAGGTGAAGGTGAAGGAGAAGATGGTTAAGAAAAAAAGGAAAATCATGAAGAATAACCAGAGATAATTGAGGAAAATAAAGTTGTAGAAGAAGAAGAATAATAGGCTGAACCAATCTCAAAAGAGAATGAAGAAGGATAGGATGAGGAAAAGGAAGAGAATTTAGAAGATGTTGAAAAGATTGAAGGAGAATAAGGTGAAAATAATGATGCTGAAGAAGAAGAAGAAGAAGAAGAAGAAGAAGAGGAAAAATAAGATGAAGAACAAGAACGTGATGCCAGTAATTATCAAGAAGGATATGATTCACAAGTCCATGAAACAAATAATTCACATCCTACATATTAAGATGAGTAATAAACCGGAGAAGAACATCTTCCTGTGGAATTAACTGAACAACAACTGCTAGAACAGCGACAACACGAAGAAGAAAGCAAGAAAGTTTTATTTAAATTCCATAGAAGTCTAGCTTTAGTAAGCTCAAAGATCGTTAAACTAAATAATCTTCAGAAAGCAATTGTAGATGGCTTGCTTGGTTTATTAGAAAAGAGAATTAACGATACCTACAGTTAAGCAAAAGAAAAGCAATCCACAAGCAAGTCAGCTTCTTTCAATATTTTCTATGTCGAATTCCCATTCATCTTTAGATCTTTGCAGATGCTAATCTAGAAATACCCACTGGTTATTCCTTATATCTTAGAGCATAAAATAACAATCCCTGAGTTTGCAATCTTCAAAAAACCTAGCAATATCCTTTCGTTTTTGGATTTCCTTATAGTTGCTGGAACAATCACGGAGTTTACTTCAAATTCACTTCTTTAATCGATTTTAGAGACAAATTACACGTATTTTGAGAAAAAGAAGAAATTAGCTGAAGGTGAGGAAGAAGAAGGAGAAGAAGAACCTCCTTAAGATGTTCCTCCTCCAGAGGAGACAGACGAAGCTAATCATGCAGATGCTAAGCCCTAGATAAAGAAAAAACCTAAACTTCCTCCTATTATTGGAAGTGCCAGTTATTATCTGGATACAGTCATTGAAAGAACAATATCTTGGACAAAAAAAGTAAAAATATTTAATTCTAAACATTTATTTATGAAATTACAGTATTTATTCATTTTTTTTCTAAAACTCTAAACGAACAATCAGTTAATAGAAACGAAGAATTTCATGGCCACTGAGGCATGCCACACAGTCTTATATGGAATGCTGTAGAACTTTAAATTCTTAGTTCAAAGTTATTCTCAAAATATCACCAGTGAATAATTCAAGAAAATGTTATCAATCATTATTGTTCTGATCAAACGATCAACAAACTAAACTGATCTATTTAAGCTTATTTCAGTCGCAGCTTTTGATATTGCTACACTTTGTCTTGAACAGTTACCTAGAAAGTTACTTGAAGATCGCCATATCTTTACTGATTAAAATCAAACTTTACAATATATTACTTATTATTTAAATAGATTTGGACCGCAATACTTCGAGAAAGAAAAAGGACTTGAGTTAGAGAAATCATCGATGTTTAATTCCTAAGACATTTTCACAGCAATTAGCTCAAATTTGAAACTTGGAAATCCAGAGATTCTTCAATGCAGTTATTAAATATAAATTTCAGGTCGAATCGAAGTAGCTTAAGAATCAAATGAATCACGCTTAAGTAAAACTGCCACAAATGTAGCCGAAGAGTTATCACCTGAAGAAAAAGGTCTTGAGGGGTTATTCTACAAACTAAGTGTAATCTAATCAAGTGATGATATGGTTTATGAACACCATTAATCGCTTTGCTAAGGACTTTAAACACTTTACGATTATTATTCTAGATTTCCAAATATTTTCGCTAAACGAGAACACACGGCAACATTCGTTTATTGCTTGAGTCATTTGTACGCTGTGCTACGAAGACAAATAGAGTTTGAAACATAAGACTATAATCTTCTTGAAACAATCTACTAACAGCGACCCTAGTCATTCACCCAATTCCAACTTATTGATCAAATCATCTTCAAATCTATGAATCACAATTTATTGCAATCTTCTTTCGTCCAGGAGAGACTGCATTCCGCCTAAGACAAAAAAGTTAATGGTGCAAGAAGCTAAGAGACTCTTCGTTTAACAGTTGTTCAAGAAACTTTTTCACCTCAAGCCTTATCTGCAGATAATAACCGCTTGTAGATTCAGTTGAATTCAAGTACTATCAATGAAATGCATCAACATGGTAGTTAATCTGCTAGCAATTATAATTCTGAGAATCTTATGTTCCTTCATCGGGCAATTCGTTCCACGCAAGAAGCAGTTCATAGTTTCACAGATAAAAATTCTTTGAGTCGCACAACTATTGGATCTAACTCACGAAGTGTCTAATCCAACACTGGTGGTACTGTAGATTCTCATGTGAGCGTCTTCGATGTAACCTCCATGGGATACCCTTAAAATGCTCTGGAACTTTATTCCATTGACGAATCACTTTTCGCTGCTGCTTCGTTAATGCGTAAAGCAGAATTGCTGAGATAAGGGAAATAAAAACATCTCCAAATGGCAAAACTTACGTTCACAGTCGAAAGAGAGAAGGAAATTCTTTCTAATTTTTTGCAAAAAATCAATGTCCAGATTGCATAAGAAACCTAACAAGATCTTGGGGTATTACCTAAATTCAAGGAAGATGGAACTCTACTTCATGATGATGAGCAGTAATCTCTCCCTATTGGTGGATAAACAAGAAATAAATGTGCACCTTAGATCCCAAATTCATTGAGAATTTTTATCTAGCAGAACATTATTGATTTCTTTAATGGGCTTTCTCCTAAGGACTAGAGAGTGAACGCTCTATCGTGGGAGGAAGATCTACTTGAGATAATGCCATCAGCAATTAAATTTGAAGTTAACAATATTAAAAATGAAATCTCGGAAGAGATAAATTAATTTGAAGATACAGATAATGAATCTGCTTTTGAAGAAGCCTTTAAAGCAAGTTTTGCCATCACAGATATCCAAACTCTGGAGGAATAGGCTCATGATGAAGGAAAAATACAAGATAATTTACTTTTTAATGATTTTGAGAAGATTCCTTCTCTTGACAGAGTGATGAAACACAAGAATCTTCTTTTAGAAATGGTTCCTACTTTTGAAGATGAATTCATATTGAAACTCTTTGAGTCATTACATATTTACACAGATAAATAGAAAAACTAAAGCTCTTCTTCAGCATTAAAGTTGCTGTCTGTGATCTGCTCGAATCCTTACAATGCTTTCAGGATCGTCGATCTGTTCTCGTTTCTTCTTTTTGTGTATCCGCGTAGATCGAAAATAACAGATCCTCTGAATTAAAATGGACTGGGTCTACTTGTGGAAGCACCAGTGTTTGCTCTCGATAAATCACTCTCTTACCAAGCTGAAGTCGATGGAAAATATTGGAAACTTGCAAATTATGTTGGATTTATCAGTGAAATTATCTCAAAAAATAAGAATTCTGCTCTGTTTATCCATCAAGATTATCCCCTGAATGTTCTAGAAGAATGTAAACTCCAAGTTGGAAGATCATAAGAAAGATCAAGAACACTAACAGTTCCAGTATCCTTCAGAAGCTTTGATTAAATCAAAGATATCAAGCTTTCTAATCTGATTAAAGGATAGAAAGATGGGTAACAATATCACAATATTTTTTTATTATTCTTTTTAACTGACTCATTCATTTAAAACTAGAATCTCTTTAAGCAGCCTGGTTAATACAGCTTACAAATGGATTTTGAGTGACAGAAACATTTAATCGACTATCTTAGCATATAACCTCCCATAATCTGCTCTCTAAACCTTATCAGCTCCTTTCGAGAAGTTTAATAAAGAATTTTATGAACATGTTGATTATTCAGGAGAATCTAAGGCATTCTTTGATAACAAATATCCTGTTGCCATCCGTCCATACAAAGATGTGAATATGGAGGAATTCATTGAAAATATCACAGTTGGTGCTACCAAAAATTATGAAGAACACAAGAGACTTGCTGTAAGATACTTAAATCGTTTTTTCTGTGGGTTAACATACTAAACAATCTAATGTTTTTTGTTATTAGAGCTCAGATATTTTCTGTGGAATTAAAGACAAATGTAGATAAGTATCCTTCTTTGTTGATTTCTCTAAGATTTATCTTCGAGTACTGATTAAGAAGATGTATCCTGAGCTAAGAAGACTTAAAGCTGGGTTTATGCATAAATAGGCTCAAATCAAACAAAAATGTATTTGTTTATTTCCCCAGAAACAAATAATTTTCTTAAATATGTTGCTGTGTTTTTTGAAAAAGAAAACCTCGATGATCTAAATGATCCTGGCGTGGCACTGAGTGACATTCTTGGATACCATGATTTCCTCTCTTAATTCAAAAATTTCCTCTAAGAAGACATGAAAATGTTTAAAAAGAGTCTCAAGGATATTATTGGCCTCTACAAAAGTTCTGAAAAGCAAGAACTTAGAAAACTGCTTGGAGAGTTCATAAAGAAAGTAGCAGAAGAAGGAGAAGAAGCTGCGAATTAGTGGTTTGAGAGTGAGAAAGCTACAGTAAGAAAAATATGTCTGATTTTTAGTTATTTTATTTCATTTTTTTTAAAATTCAGATTATCTCGAAGTTAAATACTGATCTACGAAACGCTTATCTTGTCGAAGATCCCTCAATTCTCAATTTCTGTCTTGATCTGACATAGTTTATTATCTAATCAGTCAATTTTGCTTGGTCTCTTGAGGAATTCGTAAGAAAAATATTAATATCTTTTTTGTTCATTAGTTAATCAAAATGTTTTGTTTATTTTTTTCTTTTTCTCAGATCATCCCAAGCTACTCTTTCTTCGATTATCCCCTTAAGAGTCTATTATCTCTGTGTGAGTTCTTATATCCTGAGGAGATTAAGAAATTACTTTTCCCAAATTAATCGGATGATTTTGAGTAAAAACCTGCTTCCCCATAAGGTTCTTCAGCCGCTGTTCTTTACAGCTCGATATCTAAATCTCCTGATTAAATCATTCAAGATGTGAATTCAGGCTTATCAATGAGCAAAACTATGGGTGTTTTGAATGCATCTTAACCTATGAAGCAATTCTAGGGGGCTAATCTTCCATAACTTTATGAGATCATATTATAGGATCTTGGGAGGCTCATCCAGTATTTGATTAACAGCTACGATGTAAAATCGAAAAAAAAATGGGTTGAGATATCTAATATCATTGCCGTCGATGTTAAATCCTCGAGAAGATTAGATGCGGAAAAGAAAATGGCACAAGCAGCGTAAGTCTTTTTTGTTTCTATCAAAAATTTTGTGAACTTTTATTATTATTTTTTTTTCATAGTGCTTTCGCTAAATTCATTGCTAAGAAGAAGATAAAACATCC
>Ga0302271_10003932_pt1 | contig 12160 bp, 3 predicted proteins | sample III_Bog_N1_1_FD_198767 | JGI IMG/M metagenome (GOLD analysis project Ga0302271, IMG submission 198767) | Peat permafrost microbial communities from Stordalen Mire near Abisko, Sweden - III_Bog_N1_1 | ecosystem: Environmental > Terrestrial > Soil > Wetlands > Peat | place: Sweden: Abisko... | reverse complement strand
CCAACTCCAAACTAGCCATAAGATCATCTGTCTTTTTCGCTGAAAGGAAACAAATTCAGTAGAAGATTCAAATGGTTAACGATTACTATTTTTTTGTTAGAGGGAAAATATAAAAGATATAAATAAGCACATGTTGAGTGTTTTTGTATTATTAGTTTAGTTGTTCAAAGGCTTGTCCTCTTGCAAATACAATTAGAGTGCTCTCTCTTTTGAGAAATGTGTTCATGCAACATCAGGAGAAATCAATGATTAAATCAAGTGAGCAGATAGAAAGTACAATGGAAATTACTCCATCGCTGACGACTCAAATACTGCTATTTCCGGGTTGCTTATGCATATTTATCGATATTGCGCATATTCTTTGATCAAATACTTCCAGAAATACGATTCTTTTACAGGCTTCGTTGCCATTCTTCTCTCATAAATCGAATCCTCTGAGATATCCAAAAATATCTTGACATCGCATACCTTTATCAACGCTGCATTGTTGAATAGCTAAAACCCTTCGATCAATATCACTTAGTTCTTTTTCTCAGATAGCATTTCTTCGTTGATCTCACTAAGAAACTTTTCCCAATTTATTGCTTCTTTACACTCCGCATTTCCACCTAATCTCCCAGAAATAGCTTCATAGTCAAAGAAAGAGTCCTAGCAGATGTGCTTAGCTCCATAAAGGATTTGTAAATGACTGCATAGCGTGCCCTTCCCTGATCTAGTCGAGCCAGATATCCCAACAACTACTGGTTTGGAGCTGCTAATTCCATTTTGTTTCTGCAACACCAACGCTTATTCTACTTAGGACACAACAGCGTTAAAATGCTAGTTATTTGATTGCAAAATAGTATTTAGCTATTCCTACTAGCATTTCAGTTACTCAAGTGGAATTTCCTATGATATTTAGCCTTCAGATGGTGGGTTTTCGATGAATGAATTATTCCCTGGAGGAGTTAAAATGAGAGAAGGTACAAGGATAGGTGCTACTAATGTGAGTATCTTAATAATCTTGACTTTATGCTATTCCGCTACTGTATTCACAGGCTGATAATCTTCATCAAAACAAAAAATATGTATTCTCTGAGACCCTCCATAGAGCTAGCCAATAGCATCTTTAACTGTTTAGAAATCTGCAGTCAAAGGAACCAGCGAGGAAAGTGAAATCTTAGCAAAAAGTTAACTTGTAGGATCATTCAACGAACTTAAAATCACCATCGATTAGGAGTCTGATATGCTTCTAGCTTCTATATACTCTTAGATATTAGCTTTCATTACAGCTTTATCTAGCAGAATATTATCTGAAATCTCCCTCAACCAAGTTAATTCTCCCTTTGATACAATTCCCCTCCAATTCTTGCAGAACTACTCAAATGACTCAGCAGTTCTTTTAATCTGCAAGACAGTTTAGTTCAACTCTTCCTCAAAAGAAGCAGCACTAACTTAAGCATAAGGAAAACGAGTTTAGACTTCCTCTTCCTCTTAAGGTTTGTTTTCTAATAAATTAATTAACCCTCTTTGATCTTCTTATCCGCTCTCTAAGTTTAATCTTCTGATTTCTCCCTTTTCAGACCATAATCCGCCCTTAGGATAATTAATCTCTCCAGTAAGATCGTCATATTAACACTCATTCTTATTATATAAATTATCATCGTAATTATCTCTTATGATTCTGCTGTTTATCTTAGGGTTGCTGATTAAAATAGATTCTGCATATTCTCCCTTATCATTCAATCTCAATCTCTTCTTGATTTTCCTTGCAGCTTCTTAGAATTCCTCACTGCTTTTTCGGCTTGAGAAACTTTGTTTTCGGTTATTTTCTTGTCTGCGCTCTTTATCGATTGCCTTGTGTAGCTAAACTAGGAAAAATGGAATGACATCGTCTAGCATTTCTCTGATTTTCTCTTTGGATTGCTGTTTTTCTGATCTATTCGAAGACTTTTTCAATCCATTGTTTTTGTCGTCTTAATAGAACTCCCTGCATGCTGGCAGGAGTTGTTTGAGAGCTCCTAGAATTCTTGAATATCTCTTGAGGTATTTTTCACAAAATATGCGATTTTCAGCTTGCTTCTTTTCAAGGATTATCTCTTTTGCAAGTCCTTGCATGATAAAATCGAAATCTAAGGATATTTTCCTGTTCACGTGGATGAGTTCTCCTAGTAATGTATTGAAGCTTTCTTCAAAGGGCATGATTAATTCATAGAACCATCTTAATCTAATATCCGAACTGTTTCGTGGTTCGTTGCTTAGTTTATTTCGTTCGTTGCTCTCTGTGCAGATAAATAGATCATTTTGGGAATCATTGTAATCGATTTGATGCTCTTGTCCTCCTTAGGCATAGTTTTTAGGTATATTAGTTCCTCCTCGCAGCATTCCTAGAAGTGAATTGTGTTTATTTTTTAATCTAGAGAAAATAATCCTTTTTTTGGTTTTGTTTTTCTTCTTCTTCTTCCCGATAGCATACACTAATATTAATAATCTTATTATGAAAGAAAATAGCACTTGAATATGATTACATTATATTATTTATTCAACTATTGAGCTCGTTTAAATCAACAATAAATGTGAAATATATATTTAAGATCAGAAACATTTCCCACATCGGTCAATGTTTCAAGCTACTACAGTATCAAAATAAGAATATTTTATCGTTTTATTTTCTCAATTCAATGTATCCCAAATTTCCATCATTTTTCTTAATTTGATGCTATCTCCTCAAATCCATATTTTTCTTATTTTTTTGAAATAACCCAAATTACAATTGTATAAAATTTCCGCACAGTTAAAAAATATGCCATTTTAGTCCTTTTTGAGAGAAGGATAGTCAAATAATTGAGAAGCTTTGTAAATTTTAATTAAATTAATGAATCCATGGAATTCGCAGAGTTTGACTTTTTTTTTCTTCAAACTTAAAATATAGCATAAAGTATATTCAATTTTACCTTTTTCTTTTATTTTCTTTTATTCTTTCAATTAATACTTCTTCACTTTTATTCAAAAACTATTATTTGATGCACCCTATGTTTGTTATCCTTAGAAGAATAACTCAAAAGAAGAAACTGTTCAGCAAATAGGGGGAGTTTAGTTGTTTAAGTTTTCAAAAAAATTCCTTTTTGAATCTCTCTCTCTCTCTCAAGGGAGACAAGCAGATACTGCAGTTAGAAAGAATAACAGGATAATTAATTTCAAAAAATAAATAGTAATTTTGAAGTTTGTCTAAATACTTACAAATCAAAAGAGAGAAAAAGCAACGAGTAAATGGCATACGCTTCAAGAGGACACAGATCGAGTAGGGCATTATTAAAATAACTAGTTTGAAATACATGAGTAATTCCTTGTAATGATATTGATCAGGTATCAATTTGAGCTCAGCCCAAGCCAAGTTTGACAAACGAGCAAAGTTGGAGGAATCTGATCTGGCGGCGAATAATTAGACATTTTTGAAGGAACAAGTTATGGAATTCTACGATTTGTTTGAACTTTATAGCAATCGTTAGACAGATAAAGTTGACTTCAAGGATATCCTAGCCACAGCGAAGACACTAGGTCTTGATGACAAATATAAAATGGTTTTCAAGGTTCTCACAGAAATAGAGGAGTCCAATCAAAGCGAATCTAGATAATAGAATATTTCCGATAGTGTGGATTTTCAGACATTCATTGCCTTGCTTTAGCAGAAACTAGTAAGAGCTACGCTAACATATTTGCATAAAATGAATATTTTCAGTGAAATCATTCATTGCATGAAAATTACATGGATCAAAACGAAAGTTATTAATAGAGATAATTCACATCGAAGAATGGGGAAGGATTATCTAATGGTTGTTTTTGGATGATTAGGGCGGTGTAAGTGATGACGAGGGCAGAGAGGCTATATTCAGACTGCTTGGAAGTGGATAGGAGTAAATTGATTTGAAGCGATTACTCGAAGTCGCAGAAGATTTGAGATACACACTGACTGAAGAAGAAGCTAAAGAAATAATACACAATGTAGCAGGATATTCCTAGACTCAGTTTGATTTCGAATAATTCAATAAATTTGTGGAGAAAAAAATACTCAAAAGAAAGCAAGATCTACTATCTTGAGAAAAAGGAAATTAATTAATTATCTCTCTCTCTAATGCATTACATCTCTGGCTCTTGCAATGGATAATAATATTCCAAAAGGATTCTGAGATTTCATATTATTATCTGTGGTGAAATTCTATCAATCGTATCATGAAAAATAAAAATAATTAGTTTTTGCCAAAGTTAATAAAAATTCAATTTAAATTGGGAGTTATGTATTATTTAACCAGATTTACATGCATGTATTTGAATAAAAAATAATTGATTTGAAACTCCAAAACTCCGATTCACCTTGAAATCTCTTTGAAGAAAAATAAAACCAATTCATTTCTTTCGGATAATTGAAAATATTTGATTGCATGTTGAAAATTCATTTCTTAGAACACTCCTGAAGAATCTATTCAGTGATGAAATACCTAGGTTTTTAATTGTTTTGTTTCAGGGTTGACGCTTTGAATAAGGTATTGAAGATTACACTCGAGCTCTCGATAAAGCTTGCAGGATTTGTATATTTTAGGTGTAATGTTGGGAGGATAATTGAGCTCAAGGCATTTGACAAGGATAGGCAAGTATCCAATCACTTATTGCGCTATTTTTAAGGAAACCAGAATTTAAAAAAAGATAAATGAAGAAAAACAGGAAACTCCAAAAAAATCATGCAGACAATGTAAGAATAGTAGAGAATCTATCCTTTTATGGATTTATTGATCACCATCCATCATGAAGCTTTGTTAGTTTCCTAATTCCACTTTTAACACTTACAAATATCCATTCTTCAAATAGAGTAAATTAGTTTTTCTATTTTTCTATCCTCAAATTGAATTTAACAACAAATATGAAACTTGTAATGTTATTCACAAAAGTAGCTTGTGCTAAAAAATCAAAAAATAATAGCTCTTTTTTTTCTTCTCTTATCTCTTTCTCTCTAAATGTTTCACATACTATATCTATGATTTTTTTATTCTCTTCATTCCGAAAAGATATTTGGAATTTGTTAGTTTTTCTTGATTGTTTGTTGAGTCAACTCTAAAGCGTCTCTGACTCTTCTATCTAAATCAGTGGGGATTTCGTTGGGATTTCCCTACTGTTGCTGTTTGTAAGTTGATTAAAAGTTGTTTTCATTCTAATATTATTAGTTCCTAGCTAACTAACCATTCCCATCTTGCTATTGGATTTACTAACCTCCAATTTCTTGCTGGAATCGAATTGTTGATGTATTTCCACTCCTAAATGCATTTTCATTGATGTCCACTTGCTTTTGAGTTTAAAAAGTAGACTCAAAACCTGATTGAACATTCAAAGCTAATCCTCTTTCACCAAACCTAGTGCTTCCTAATTCACTAGGGAACAGTATTCTTTGCTATTAAGGGGCTATCTTTTCAGTATACTGCTATCTCAAATGAGAATTCTGTAAATATGGTGCATTCTATTAAGGAAATATCCTCAAAGATGACTATCTAAGATTTTACTATTGCTCTGGGAACTAAGCTGTTTATATTATCTATTGGCTTACCAGTGTTCCTTTAGATTAAGGTAGCCTTTCACCTATTCCAAAGCTGAATTAGACATCATTTCTAGGAATAGGGAATTAATATGGTATTTACGGTTGTTCAATTACAACGGGATTTGGCAATGGAATAATAGGAAAACCATTCAGGATTCTTTACGGTTATTGCACGACATGTAGAAGAGGAACTTACTAGAGAATTACAGGAGGCTGAAGTATTTGGATTGGAGGTAACATTCGAATAATTGGTGGTGGTGTTTGTGAGATATTTTGCTAAATAGTTGTCTGTGGTTAGATTTATTTTTGTAGTGGAGCTTTATTTGGAATAGCTTAAGGCTGCTGCTGCTGCTGTTGTTGCTGTTACTATTTTTCTTTCATTTGTTTTTTAAATTCTTCTTGTGACTATGGATTATTTGAATCTTATTGCTGATTCTAGATTTATGCCGATTATTATTGTTGTTGCTGCTAGATTTATGCTGACTATTATTGTTTCTATGCTTATTTAGCCATAACCTATTGTGCTGAATGCTATGATTGTTGTAAATTACCTTAATCTTACTCATGTTCTTGATTTTACCTGAGATTGTCTAATATCTTTTGTTCTTCTTCTTGCTGTTGTTAAAGTTAATTATTCTACCCAAGAAGTTAGTTTTATCTTGATTATTCTAGCTATGCCTGAGAAATACTCTCCTATCCAGAAGAGTTTTAGAAGCCTTTGGCTGGGATATTCTAACTATTTTGTTATTAACTCAAAACTGCAGGAACATCAGATAATTCAGTTTGAATGTGTGCCAGCAGTTAAACAAAATCAGGTCTGAAGGAATCTTCAAGCTATAGCATGAGATTGAGGATAGCGATTAGCTCATTCGAGTAATTTTCAGCTGCTTGAGCTAGCAAACTATTTAGCTATTCCTGATTGATGACTAGTTTATCCCAATCATAAAGTGCTTCGATATTTTGAAGACTTGCAGCTTCAAGCAAAGTGAGTCCAAGTGAAAACACATCTTACTTAAACACATTATATTTAGCTTCGGTGAGTCCTTAGCTGAGATAGGAAAGCTAAATTGGACTCAAATACGAATGCTCCCTTTGAATAAATGCCTTGTAGAAACCATTTTTCAATGAATTTATTAATCCATGATCACCAATTTTGACCACTCCTTCGTTAGTTATTTTGATACCTTATGGTCTCAAATCCCCATGGAATAAACCTTGCTGCTAAAGGAAAGCGCATACTCCCACAAGTGATTTCATTATGTACTAAAGGTCGTTTTCACTGAAGTATTCTGTTGGCTAAAACAAAAAAGATTTTTTACAATATTTTATATAGGTTTTGTTGTTTGTTTATTAATTTGAAAATTACCTCGCAGGATGCTCTTCTCTGGATTTCCTTTTATAGATCATGGTAGTGGTACTCAAAGAAGAGTCTACCGTGATTGCTCTCACTGCAAAAATCCTTGGCGTTGATGAACTCATACCCAAGGAAAGATAGATAGTTTGGATGTTGAATCTGCAATCTCGCTTGGGCTTCGGCGGAAAGATTAGCAAATTCTACCTTAGAGCTGCTGATAATTTATTTTTCCATGATGAAAGTTGGAGTCAAGAGAAGATCTCTTCGTTTAAAAATCTACACTGGTCCAAATGATGCGTCAGTGATTTCCTAAAAGAACGTTGTTTCATGCTCGAAATCTTCGAGAGACTGATCGATGAAGACTTTGGTTTTGTTTGAGGTTTCAAATAATTGGGAGGCTTAGTTACCCATTTTGAATAATGCTTATTAGTTTAGATGTGATTATTATTATGTTGTTTTGTTTCCTCCCTTAGCTTTCGATGCAGCCAGTTAATTCTAAGATATTAAAGCTTTTTATTTTTTATGATTAGTTTAAATAAAAAAATTATTGTTTGAAAAGATCTATCAACAGAATACTGTTGCTTTCTTTATTTTATTGTATTTTTTGCAATTTCACAATAAAATTATTTGCCTTTATTTACTAATTTCTTTTCAATTCTAAGTATTTTTAGTACAAAAATGCTCTTAATATTCCTTGTAGTTTTTTATTCTTTTTTTTGAACATATTAAATAGTTTTATCGGCGAGTGGAAGGAAGATTATGAGAAAACAGGGATTTTTAATTAAAGTTACATCACAATTCCATAAAGAATACATTAATTCCAATTTGAATTGTTATCATCATAATTCTTTTTTCATGCAACAATTTTGAGAATTTCCCAACAATATATTTTTCTACTCTTTTCTAAGTAAATAAATGATAATTATTCCTATCAGTTCTTATGAAATAAAGAATTAAACCAATAATCAACTTGTTCTCAATTCTTGGAGCTAAGTATGACATATTAATGTTATTGAATAGTAAATATTTGTCAATAATGAATGAGACTTTTGGGTAAAAGAATGAATTTGAATCTTGTTTGTTTTTAAATCTGCTTATTAAATCAAAAAAAGATTTGATTAATTTTGTTTGCATTTTCGAACCGAGTCAAGTTAAGATATTTATTAATATTGTTTCATTCTCTGATAGTGTTTTTTAATTAGTATCAGGTTATCTCCAAAGACTAAACAATTTCACAACAAATCTTACAGCAAAATGGATAGCGCTGAGTGGAGATAGGAAGAAGAACAGCAATCAATTTAATATTTTTAAGGTCTCCAAAGAAGGAAACTAGAGTTAAATAGAGAAAACAACCAAAATAGTAATATTGTTTTTTCTTCCAATAACATCTCCGATCAAAAGAAAAAGAGTATTCTTTAAGAATAGCCTTCCCGCCAAGGAAGTGCAGAATAGAAGAAAACAGCTAAAAACCCTGTCGTTAATAGGGAGCGCAAGGAAGATAAATAACTAATTGTACAGTAGCAATCATAAGTAACTAAAAATGATTCAAACAAAGCAAAATCAACTCGATCCATGATGTCTCCACTAAACATCTAAAGAACAAGCTCCGCGAAAGGATTTCTCACTTGCAGACAACAAGGTAGTCTCTACAATAACTTCATTGAGAGCACAACTAAGCATAATTTAACTACTTAGCAGCAATACTAATCGAACCACACTTCCAAGATGTTTAAATAGCAATCTTAGTCATCGCTAAATCAAAAGAAAACCAAAAACACTCAATAAAGCATGTTAGGTTATTCCAAATAAGAAAATACTAGTCCTAGCAAATCCACAATTGATCCTGGAAGTGCTTCAAATTTATTGAACGTTTAGTCAAATAATCTACCTGCATCATTACAGCGCAACAATATCTAAACTAGCAATAAAAATAACCAATAAGATCATTCTTCAGCTATTTAAAATGTGAATATTAGCTCAGTTTTGCAGAATGTGAATCTCAGTGAGATTATCGGAGTAGATAACTCATCTTCTCAGCGATCTATGATTCAACGATAGCAATCAATTGTATCCTTGATCAAACCTAATTCTTCCATATCTTCTTCTGTTTCTTTGTGCCCTGGAGTAACGAATCTTAAGGGCGCAATTTCCAATGAAAATTGCATAGAAACTGATGAAGTTTCAGGACAGTAATCACATCGAAAATCTTCCCGTCAAAAGAGTTAACTCGATTTACTAATCCTCGCAAACCCTCGCAAAACAGAACCACTTATCAGACCTAACTGCTAATACACCTCGTAGCAATAAACTACTAACATGTTCAAGCAATATTCTTCGCCTATTAGGGAAACAATCAAAGATGCAACAAAGGAAGCTGCTTTGAAATAGCAAGAGAAATTGAGAAAATGGAAATAATTACACAAACCTGGTGGCGATTCTGAGTTAGAATCTTCTCTCTTTTGCACTAAAGAAAAATAAGAAGAACAAAGAGGTAGTAAATAGGTAAGTCTGAGAGACACTGTAAAACATGCTTAGATACAGAGCCGCAATAGTAGTGGCAGTGTTTAATATTAAGATAAGAATCAAACCAAGATTTACGAGAATGCATAGAAATAAATCGATTTAGGATAACAATTCGATAAAGTTAAGGCTATCTCCTCAAGAAGCAATATCAACTGTGCAGATTCACAAAAAGAAAATAGGTAAACAGATAATGACATGAATATTAGTATCACCAATAGCCATGCTAACCTAAAAGGATGTTCGGATCCTTCAAAAGTTAGGTAAGATTCCTCCAAGGAAGCTAATAATTTAACAAAAAGCAAGGATTTCTCAAACGAGCGTAATGAACAAATAAATCGCTGTTAAGCAAATTCTTTGCAAGGCTCTTTCGGACGAGAACATCAAGAAAAAATTATCTCAGAAGACACTGAAAACACTGTGGAAGTTAAACGATCATCTGGCAGCAGTCAGATTCAAAATCTCAAGGAAAGTTTGAAGATCTCAATAGCTTCAGTGAACAGCCTTCACAAGAGATCTGAAACTCATGGAGGAGGCAATCTTAGCCCAGACATTTCCTCGGGGCTTTATTAAATCTAAGAAAAAGATTCCCAACAGAATACCCAGAGACAGCAAATAACCGAATAGCATTTCCTTACTAGCGTTGACTGGAGAGGCATAAATATCATCAAAGAGGAGTTTTTCGGTTTAACTAAAGATGAAAATATCAAATGTCCGATTCACGCTGAGATATTATCTCTTTACTGCGAGAAAGACAAGCGGCTGTTGTGTGTGAGCTGCTTATTTGATTCTGACGAGCATCAAAAGCACACAGTGTTGCCTCTCAAAGCGGCTACAGGAATTATGTTATCTAATTCTAACCTGTTCAAAGCGTAACTTAAAGAAAAAGTGAATTTGTTCGACGCAGGATTTAAGAAATGTTTAGTTAACCGAGCGTAACTTGAAAGAAGCTTCGAAAAGAACCTGGACATGCTCAATAAGGAATTCTAAGCACTCAAGAATGCCATTAACTAGCAGTAGAAAGTGCTCGAGCAGTAAATCATCTCGACATATGAAGCAGCGTTATTTAAATATGATGCGCTGATTGCAGATATTAAGGAAATACAAATATGCACGATGGAATCGCAAAAGAGTGCAAAGGCACTGAATGCTACAAGTCCTTTGGATATCATAGCGAGAGAGCATTTTATATTTAATACACTCTTTATAACTCTCTAGCACGCGCATTTCTCAGTTTCAGATATTAAAAAAACTGATTTAGACATCTTCACCGTCAAGTAAAGCTAAATTCTATTGGAAATTTATTCTTCTTGAAAGGATTGCGTGTATTCATTGTGTTATTAGAATGAAATAGGAAATGAAGAATTGCATACAAGAATATGGAAATGTGAAGAATCTGTCAGATAGGCACATTGGGATCAAAATTCAAGAGAATCCGAGTGTTGTTCCATCAGGGAATATCACTAATTCCAGGATTACTTCCCCATAATAGTAAGACAAAAGTTATTGCCAAACAGCGCGGACGCATTATGCATCGAACAAATCTTCAGCAAGAGACACGACTAATTCCATAAGTCCGTCAAGATACGATTATGTTTAGCGTACTCTTCAAGCTCACTTTGGTTCTTCCAAGAATCTTATGAATTCGCAGGAAATGTCCTAGCAACAGAGATCGAAATCGAGATTAAAGAGCTAGATAAATTCGTAGAATTCGTAAAATATCCAAGGTACTAAATAGCATTCTCAGAATAATTGGAAGGATGAAAATACCCATGGAGGAAAGTAGCTATTAGCAAGCAATGTTAAACAAAGTCTAGATGATAACTATGCAGCCCGTGGGAATAGCTAAACTATTGGAGTTAATGATGTTATGAACGTTTCAAATAATTATGCAACAATTAGTAAATCGATAAATTCATAACAGCAAAACAGTAGCAACAACAACAATAACACAAAATAGAATTCAATTCTAACATAGACCATGGATAATACAATAAATCTAAGCCACTACGCAATCGACAATCATCTCAGCAAACGGTAAAATAGCAATATCCCTTCAAATAGTTAAAGAAATAATTCTTCAATAACACCTCAACCTGAATAAATTCGAAATAAATACCACTCGAATAATCATGAGGAGAAAATGCAGAACTCTTATTAATAATCATCAACATCATAAGCAGCGGCAGTGCTATCACAGCAACAAAGACAATCTGCATTAACTAACACAGTGATGTCCCTTTAAAGTAAAAGATTCAGAGAATTACCGAAGTATGCAAGCACTTCAATTAACTGATTTAGCTATCTTTATTCAAAAAGCACAAGAATAAACTGTGGGAGAATAAACTTAAATCTTATTTCTTTTAAAAGGGTTGGCATATTTCGTTTTTGTATTCTTTTTTTCAGAATTCAGAAGATCCGAAGTATCAAAAACAGATGAATTCTCTCACAAATATTTATTCTTTGTGCATATTTTCTCTCCCATTTCTAAAAAGTTTAAATTGATTTAAACTTCTCAATGGAATCGCTTTGCCAAGAGAGAAGGAGAGAGGGGGAGGGGGAGATTGATTATGATTAATATTAGTTTTGGCCATGAATTAAGCAGCTACTCGATATCAGAGTTCATCAATTTGTTTTCGAGAAATCATTTTTCGAATGTAAAAATATCTGTATAAAACTGTTCTATCCGCTTAGTGGCTTCACAATACAAAAACAATATTAAT
>Ga0302271_10003931_pt1 | contig 12169 bp, 6 predicted proteins | sample III_Bog_N1_1_FD_198767 | JGI IMG/M metagenome (GOLD analysis project Ga0302271, IMG submission 198767) | Peat permafrost microbial communities from Stordalen Mire near Abisko, Sweden - III_Bog_N1_1 | ecosystem: Environmental > Terrestrial > Soil > Wetlands > Peat | place: Sweden: Abisko... | reverse complement strand
ACTTATCATACCAGTATTATACCTTATTATAATACCTGTTTTTCTTGCCAGCTCGGCTAACTCAAAACCTTGCGGAGGCATAATAATTGATATCAGTGATTCGTCAGATTATCATTTTGTTACAAAAAAACAACTGATAAACCTTGCTTATGGTAATTCATCACGTATAGCCGGAAAACCTGTTAAGGAAGTTTCCATATCAGCTATTGAAAACAGGATAAATATTCTGCATGAATTAAAAAAGGCAGAGGTTTATATGTCAATTGACGGAATGGTACATATTTATGTAGAGCAACGTACTCCGATAATGAGGGTTATGCCCGGCGATGGCGGAGATTATTTTGTAGATGATGAAGGAATAGTAATGAGAAGAAGAAATCTGTATAATCCGAGGTTGCATATTGTTGAAGGCAACGTTAGCATAACTTCCGCTATGCTGAGCGGGGTGAGTGTACTGGATACAGTTATTAAACATTCAATTCTTAAAGATCTGTACCAGCTTGTGAATTATATAAATGATGATAAATTCTGGTCAGCTCAGATAGATCAGATTTATGTCGACGGAAACGATGAAATCGACCTTATACCCAGGACAGGTAACCAGGTGGTTCATCTTGGATCAACTGAAAATTATGAGGGGAAACTAAGAAACCTTTCTGCTTTTTATGATAAAGTACTTCCAGAAGTAGGATGGAATAAATATTCAGTGATAAATCTTGAATTCAAAGATCAGATAGTTTGTAAAAGAAGAGATAATCAGAAATAACCATATGAAAATTATGAACAAAAAGGAACAGTATGTAGCAGCTATCGACATAGGAACCACAAAAATTGTGGCAATCGTCGGTAAGAAAAACGAGAATGGCAAGATTGAAATTCTCGGACTCAGCAAAGCTCTTTCAAAAGGTGTAAAGAGAGGCGTTGTTCTTAATATCGAAGAGACTGTTAACGCCATTCAGACCACTGTAACGGACGTTCAGAAGAGATCAGGTATCATGTTCTCGGAAGTATTTGTCGGTATTGCCGGCCAGCATATAAAAAGTATGAAGAACAGAGGCTATATAATCCGCGATGCATACGATGATGAAATTCAGAAGGAGGAAGTTTTCAAGCTTATTGAAGATATGCATAAAATACATATTGACATAGGTGAGGAGATAATTCACGTCATTCCGCAGAATTTTATTGTTGATAATGAGACAGGGGTAAAGAGTCCCATCGGAATGTGCGGCAGAAGACTTGAAGCTAATTTTCATATCGTAATAGGACAGGTTGCCGCCGCAAAAAATATAGAAAAATGCATAAGGAAAGCAAACCTCGTAGTTAAGGATATGATCCTTGAGCCACTGGCTTCTTCAGATGCAGTACTTACCGATGATGAAAAGGAGGCAGGTGTTGTACTTGTTGATATAGGCGGAGGGACAACTGATGTTGCTGTATACTATGATAATATCATTCGCCATACAGCAGTCATTCCTTTCGGCGGGAATGTGGTAACAAAGGATATTAAAGAGGGATGTGCAATTTTGCAGAGACATGCAGAACAGCTTAAAATCCAGTATGGATCAGCCCTTGGAGATATTGCACCTGAAGACAAGGTAGTTTCAATTCCGGGCATCAGCGGCCGGGAGCCTAAAGAAATTTCTTTCAAGAGTCTTGCCTATATTATCCAGTCAAGAATGGAAGAGATTATTGATGCTGTTAATTTTGAGATTCAGAATTCGGGTTATGCTGATAAGCTGGCTGCCGGTGTTGTAATCACAGGCGGTGGCGCGATGCTGAAACATCTTCCTCAGCTGATGAAGTTCAAAACTGCGATGGATGTAAGAATCGGTATCCCGAATGAGCACCTGGCCGGTTCTGCCAGGAACGAAATTAATCAGCCAATGTACGCTACCAGTGTCGGGCTTATCATGCGGGGCTTCGACTATCTTGAAACCTATAAAAAGACATTTAATGCAGGCAGCGCAGAAGATTTTCAGCAAACCGTAACCGTACCTGTGGAACCTGCCAAAAAGATTAAAGCTGAAACCTCAGTTAAAGCGGAAGTCGAAACTGAAGATGAAGACGAAAATGAAGAATTTGTGCAGCCTGTTCACGAAGAGGAAAAGGTATCTCTTACGGACAAAATCAAAATAATGCTTTCAAAAATGTTTGAGGTTGAAGATCAGCCTATTACTAAATAAATAATTGTTAATATAAGCTGTTCATAATCAATTTAATATATAAGCTATGTCAGACGATATAATGAACTTTGATCTGCCCGTTGAGAGATCGTCGATTATTAAAGTTCTCGGAATTGGAGGTGGCGGCAACAATGCTGTTAATCACATGTTTGAGAAGGGCATCACGGATGTGAATTTTGTAATATGTAACACTGACCACCAGGCTTTATTAAAAAGCCAGGTACCAATAAAAGTACAGATAGGAGAGTCACTTACCGAAGGCAGGGGAGCAGGGAGTAAACCTGAGATTGGCAGGCAGGCGGCTATCGAGAACATCAATGATGTTATGGATGCACTCTCCGGAAACACTAAGATGGTCTTCATAACCACAGGAATGGGGGGAGGAACAGGTACCGGAGCAACGCCTGTCATTGCAAAAGCATGCAAGGAAGCCGGGCTGCTCACCATAGCTGTCGTTACCATACCATTCAAATCTGAAGGGAAGGTGCGTATAAGACAAGCTATCGATGGTGTAACAGAGCTAAAAGATTATGTTGATTCACTGCTTGTGATCAATAATGAAAAGCTGAGAGAGATCTATGGCAATCAGTCGGTATCTACAGCATTTGCCAAAGCTGATGACATTCTCACAACTGCTGTAAAAGGAATTGCTGAGATAATAACAGAAGTTGGTTACATAAATGTTGATTTTGCCGATGTTGAGACTGTAATGAAGAACTCAGGCGTTTCAATAATGGGAATGGGCAAAGCCGGAGGCGAGAACAGGGCTGTCAGGGCTATTGAAGATGCTTTATCTTCACCACTCCTCAATTCAAATGATATTACCGGAGCTAAAAGTATCCTGATAAATATTTCATCAGGGAGCGGTGATCATGAGATTACTATGGATGAGCTGGGCGAAATAACAGATTATATGTATGAATGTGCTTCAGAGGATGCACTTATAATAAGGGGAATATCGAAAGATGAAAACCTTAAGGAAGAGATAAGTGTAACTGTAATCGCAACAGGATTTGAGTCTAATAGTATATTCCAGCCTTATAAACCTAAAAAGCCAAGCAAGGTCGAATTACTTACAAATAAAAATGCAATCCCGGCCAGGATAATACCTGAAACAGGTGAAGATGTATTTTCTGTGCATGAAAAAGGCAAAAGGTCAATAATTACTGATTTTGAAGAGGAATCACAGGGAGTGATAGATTTCAGTCTTGAGAACAGTCACGAGAGGGATGAAATTATGAGCAGGAGAACAAATGATAATGATGAGCCGGTCGAAAAGCCTGAAGCTACCCTTAGAAAAGTGAAGCACATGCAAAACCTTTTAAAGAGGGAGGGGCTGTCGAATAAGACTATGAAAGAGAACATAGATACATTTGAAGACGTTCCTGCATATGTCAGAAGAAACCTTTCACTGGGGACCCCGGAAAGCGGATCTGACAGCAAACTTTCAAAATTCACATTAACTTCAGATGAAAACGATGAACCTGTTCTCAGAGAGAACAACGCGTATCTGAATGATAATGTAGACTAGTCAGACTTAACAAAATATACGGGTTATAGAATCGCAATTCATTGTGATTCTACATAATATTGAATTTCAGTCCTTTGTGCCCTTTGTACAATCCTTTGGGTGCTTTGCGGTTAATTTTTTTATTTGGTTATAACCAAACCCCCCTTCATATTTTCTATATTTGCACCTGATGATCAGACATCTTTCTATAATACTGCTGCTGGCAATTTCTTCAGGTCTCTATGGCCAGAAAAAGGATGTCGTTACTTCGGGAGCCAACAAACCTAAACAGGATTCTGTAAAATACGGACGCCCATCATTTACTCATAAACAGGATTCTGTAAAAAAACCTAGGATATTGAAAGAATGGACACTCTCTTCAGACTATTCCGACGAAGTCAGTATCCCCATTGATACAGTATTCTCTTTATCTAACCGGTTCAAAGCTGTTGACAAATACTCTCCTGTTAATGCCGGTTTAGGGAACTATGGCCTTTCTTCCTATCAACTCAGTTTTTTTGACAGGATAACTGATCCTGAAAAATACCTGTATTCATATTTTTACCCTTTGATGCACCTGCCCTCCAATCCGGTTTTCATGAACACCCAGGTTCCCTACACGGAACTTGACTGGAGCTTTTCGGGGCCAACGCAAGTGTCGGAACAGACATTCAGGATAAGGCATTCACAGAATGTCAACAGATTCCTGAATTTCGGGGTTATATACGATATAGTTTTCGACCTTGGACAATATAATTACCAGAGGGCTGAAGACAAGATGTTTAATTTCTACACTTCATATACCCGGGATAATTACAAGCTATATTTTTCGGCTGGGATTAACAGCATTTTAACATTTGAGAATGGCGGAATTGTAAATTTTGCTGAGCTTGGTACTGCGGCAACGGCCAGGGATGTCAAAACAAAGCTTGGTGAACTTGATAAGGCGAGCAGCCATTTGAAGAACAAAAACCTTTTGCTCGTACAGCGTTACACCTTCGGCGGCAAGCCTTTGGCGAAAAACGATACAACATCTAAAAAAAGTTCAGGTTTCTTCGGGCTAAGCGGTACTTTCTCTCATATTTTTGTCATCGAAACAAATGGCAGATCTTATAAAGACCTTTCCCCGGCCTCAGGCTTTTATAAAAACGTCCTGATAACCAATTTGTCTACAGCAGATTCAGTTTATGCCCGATCAATAAAGAATACTTTACGATTCGATTTTACAACAGACGCGTCAAGGAAGTTTACCCTTGGTGGGGGTGTTGGAATCCGGAATGAACTTTTGACATTCAGTTATACAGGATTGCTGGTTCGTTTTCCGGAACCTGGCAGCAATGTTTTATCACACAAAATGAGTAATGTCCTGCTCGGGAAATTATATAACAGCATCGGTGAGAGATTCAGATGGCTGGCAACCGGCGAGCTATATCTTCCAGGTTACAGAGCAGGTGATTTTGATCTGAACGGTGAAATATCAAAAGCATTCAACTGGAAAAAGGGAATAGCTTCATGGCTAATAACAGGTTCCATGAAGAATACCCAGCCATCGTTCTGGTTTGATCAGTGGGGCGGTAATAATTTTGGCTGGAGCAATAATCTGAAAAAGGAATTCAGGATTGATGTAGGCACAGCCTTCAGATATCCGGCAAGGAAGACCGAACTGAAATTCAATTATGCAATTATTAAAAATTTTACCGACTTTGATTCTACCAGGTTTCCTTCACAATACTCAGCCGGACTTTCCGTAGCATCAATCACATTGAAAAATGAACTCAGAGCCTGGAAATTTCATCTCGCCACTGATTTAATTGTCCAAAAAAGCTCGAATGTAGAAATCCTTGACCTGCCCCTTGCCACAGTCAGGGCGGCGGGCTATTTTGAGCATCTGTTTAAATTTGTCAAAACAGGTGGGAAGCTTAATATGCAGCTCGGGGCTGACGTAATTTATAACACACTGTATCATCCTTATTCGTACTTTCCCTCCACAGGAAGATTTTACAGGCAGTATCTGGTAACGGCAGGAGATTATCCTTATATAAATCTCTTCTTAAACTTCAAAGTAAAGAGAACAAGAGTATTTGTTATGATGGATCATGTAAATTCCAACCTCATGGGGAAAAGTATCCGGTATAACTACTATATGGTTCCTGATTATCCAGTGAATATGAGGATGTTACGTTATGGATTATCCTGGACTTTTTACGATTAAAAATATTATCTTATCTTTGCACCTGCATTAATAATTTAATATTTATCTAATAAAGTTTTTTTGGTAAAGAAGCTAATATTTTTGTTCGTCATTCTTATAACAGTAATATTCTACTGTTGGGATCACCACAAACCTGCAAAAAATCTAAATATTTCAGCAATATCCTGTGATTTGGATTCTATCAGGTATAGAGGTAAACTAATTGCTCTGACTAACCTGAATTCAACAGACTACTTCATTTACAAGGGAGAGCCGATGGGATTCAATTATGAACTCCTGAAATCGTTCTCAGATAATATTGGGATTGATCTTGAAATAGTTACGGAGAATAGTCCTGAAAAGACATTCAGAATGTTAAGATCAGGAGAGGCAGATCTTCTTGCAATCAACATGACAGTAGATTCTATCGGGAAAAGAGAAGTGCTCTATACTGCACCTATCGGAGATACCAGGCAGGTTCTTGTTCAGCGTAAGCCCAGGAACTGGAGATCACTGACTTCTGATGCCCTTGACAGAAAAATGATAAAGAGCCCGGAGGGATTGGCCCGGAAAACAATCTATGTTGAAGCCGGATCATCTCATGCTGCTCAACTCATCGCTCTGGCAAAAGAGATTGGTGATTCAATAGGTGTAATTGAAGTTCCTTTTGAATCGGAAAAACTTATTCAGCATGTTGTCAGCGGTGAGATTGATTATACTGTTTGTGATGAAAATGTGGCACTGGTTAATGCCTCATATTATCCGGACATTGACGTCAGCACAGCCATAAGCCTTCCTCAGTCCTTCACCTGGGGTGTAAGGAAGACCAATTCACAGCTGCTCCTTAAAGAGCTAAACCGATGGATAACTTCCTATAAAAAAACAGGATCATACGCTCTGCTCTATGCAAAGTACTTTAAAAATTCCAGGTCAGGTATAATTGTCAGAAGCGATTACTATGCATTGAATACCGGTAAAGTATCACAATACGATGATCTTATCAGACGATTCAGTACTACAATTAACTGGGACTGGAGATTGCTGGCATCACTGATATGTCAGGAGTCTCATTTCGATCCTAAGGTTGAATCGAATACCGGTGCATTCGGATTGATGCAGGTCATGCCTGAAACAGGCAGTAATTTCGGGATTGATATTACTTCTTCTCCTGAGAATAATATAAAAGCTGGTATATGTTATATAAACTGGCTTCATTCGATTTTTGATCCGAAAATCCCCGATGAGAAGGAAAGGATAAATTTTATTCTCGCGTCATATAATGCTGGTCCCGGACATGTTCTTGACGCAATGAAACTGGCAGAGAAGAACGGAATGAATCCACTGGTGTGGGACGGTAATGTGGCAATATGGTTACTGAAAAAATCACAACCGAAATATTTCCGGGACAGTGTGGTAAAAAATGGTTATTTCAAGGGCACTGAGTCAGTGAATTTTGTCAGTCAGGTGCTCACCAGGTTTGAGCATTATAAGAATGTAGTTCCCTCTGATAAAATTAAATAGCGGATCACATTTATGTGGTTGCCTCAGGCTGTATGTCGGCCCTGTTAATGATTGCAAGTAGTTCCTGTAATATCATAGCTGTTGCACCCCAGATTGTATTACCTTCATAGTCAAAATATTTTACATTGATCATTTCACCTCTTATATCGAAAGGTTTTATTTTGATTATTGAAGGATCAAGGAATTTATTCAGCTCAGCATCTATCAGAAAAACAACCTCTTCTTCCTGGCATTCAAACGTTGGCTTATTATCTGTCCAACCAAGTACCGGAGTGACGACCATGTTACTGACCGGAATAAATAATGGAGTGAGTAAACCAAGGATTTTTACTTTGGAAGGGTCTACGCCTGTTTCCTCGAATGCTTCCCGAAGGGCTGTCTGAATTACATTTTCATCATCAGGTTCTTTTTTACCTCCCGGAAAACTGATCTGTCCTCCATGAACACCATCATATTCAGGGCGTTGCATAAAAACTGTATGGATCGAATCCTTCACCGGATAAAGTAGTACCAATACAGCAGCAATACGCGCATCTTTACCTGGAACCCTGGGGAAATTTTTCACAAACCTGTCGGAGGAGGCCATTATCCATTGGGTATCTGTGCCTGGGAGCCCCATTCCTATTTCATTCTGAAGCATGGTTGGGAAATCAATCATAGTATTGTAACCTCCAATTACTTTTCCATTTTCACCTTCTGCACCTCCCAAATGGGGGCTTCAAACATTCAATTCGATATGATTCATAGTATTCAGATGTGCTCATGATTTATTAATAATTTTTTTGCAATAGTCTCTATTATATTTATTACGGAATCAATTTCCATTATTTATTATGGTCTTTAATTCTCTTTAGGTCAACGGCCATGGCGTTTGGGGGTTGAAACATCCCATATGCAGGTTGGAGCGTTTATTCTTTATAAAACAGCATCTCCTTGGGAATTGGCAATGCATCATGTTTTTTCTTTCCTGTCACCCAGCCTAATGTAACTGATTCATCGCCGGTTCTTTCAAAGTAATCAATTTGTATTGGGTAATAACCGGGGTTTAAAGGTACAAGTTTAGCAACAGGGTTTCCGGCAGCATGCAAACCGTCGTTATCCAGAAACAGCTGATTATTAAGGTAAACTTTCGATCCGTCATCAGATGTAATCCATAGGAAATAGAGGTCTTTCGTGGTTATATGGAGGTAACCCTCGAATCTAACGGCAAAACTATCTCTCTTTAGAGCAAATTTGAGGTCGAGGTTATCAACCGTCCCATACGCTTTTGGAGTAAGCTTTGTAAAATCGGGAACTGAATCCCACACCCCTTCGTAATAAGTGTATTTAAGACCCTGCTTTAAGTTCTCAGGAGTTTGTTCTCCATTCATGTAATCTCCCTCTGTAAAAATTCTTGTGATGGTAGGGGTATTTTTGAAGGTTTTTGCGACGCTCTTTACTTTTAAAGTACAGGCTTTAGTTATATCGATTATATCTTTGCACGAAGGAGAATTGATTGTTGGTTCGGTTCCATCTGTAGTGTAGTGAAGATTTGGATTATTGTTCTGGATAAGTGCAATTGTTTTGGCTCCTTTTGGAAGAATTCCTGACAACGGGTACACTTCAAAGTTACCACCACCGTCAAAAATAAAGCGTAAGCCGTCGTAAGTACTTTTAAATGGTACAGAGCCATGATCTTCATTTGAATATGCGACAACTTTCCAGTTCAGCTCTTTTGGTGCGGAACTTTTCAGGACTTTCTCCATTGCGTCAATACCCATGCCTTTCATTCCTCCCCCGTCGCGGCCTGTAATAAAAATTGTTTTATTCCAGTTTTTTGCCTTAGGGAATTCATTCTGGGCAATCTTGACCTGCATCTGGTTCTTATACCAGAAACTCGGATCAATGGCTATGTAAGAATCAAATAGATCAGGTTCGTTAAGCAGAGCATGCATGGCAAATACACCTCCGTATGAATGACCTATCAATACCCTGTAAGGTTCTGTTTTGAAGCTCTTATTTATATACGGAATAAGCTCATTCTTGAAGAAGAGGACGAAATTATCCGCTCCTCCGCCGGTACTTGCACTCTGACTTGAATCAGGAAGAAAATCATGATTCCTGTCGATATTAAAGACTCCCACAATAATAGCTTTTGGCATTTTGCCATTCACAAAAAGAAATCTTGCAGTCGGTACAATATGCTGATCCCTTCCATCAGCATCCAATACATATATAACCGGAAAAGTTGCATCTTTTGCATCATACCCTTCAGGAAGGAATATAGCAAACTTCCGGTTCTGCTTTAAAATATCTGACTTAAGGGAGTCCTGCTTTACTGTATACCCATCCTGGGAGAAGGCTCTTCCGGTAAGGCATAATAGTAAGACAAAGTAGATAATTCTGGTTTTCATAAGTATGGAATAATTGTTAATTGTATAAATGTAATAATAAAGACTAGCTGTATAATAATATGTTGCATACTTATTCTGACTTATCCTTGTAATTTGACTCACTATTCATACTGAAGCGCCTCCACCGGGTTCTTCGTCGCTGCCCTCCAGCTCTGGAAACTGACAGTAAGCAATGTAACTACCATCACGATGAACGCCGACGCTACAAATGTCCACCATTGAATTTCTGTTTTATATGCAAAGCTTTGAAGCCATTTATTCATTCCATACCAGGCAATCGGGCAGGCAACGACGAATGCGACAAGCAGCCAAACTAAAAAGTCAGAATTAAGCATGATCAATATGTCGCTTACCCTTGCCCCATTTACCTTGCGGATTCCTATTTCTTTTGTTCGCCGGGCAACAAGCAGGGATGATACTGAAAATAATCCAAGGCAAATAATAACAATTGCCAATAGTGAAGAGAATGCAGTAAGTTTTGCCTGAGAAAGTTCTTTTTTATTAGATGAATTATAAAGGTCCTTAATAAATTCGTATTGGAAAGGATAATCTGGTAACTCCTTCTCCCAGATTTTTTTAAGGTCAGCTATTGCTTCCTGTTTTCTCGTAGGATCGATTTGTATCAGAAAACATAAATAGAATATCGGTTTCTGAAACATTACATATGGTTTAATTTCCTGTTTTAAAGATGTGAAGTTGAAGTCACGGACTACACCCACAACTGTACCTCCAAAAAAGATATCCGGTGTGCCAAATTTGATTTTAAAGGGACGGCCAATTGCTTCATTCACAGTCCAGCCAAGCCTCTTGACAGCCGTTTCGTTCAAAATATAATCCTCTCCTTTACGTGTAGGATTGTACGATGAAAAGTTACGTCCTGCAACAAGATCAAGATTAAAGAAATCCAAAAAATTATCTTCAACTGATAATACATATAAAGGATTATTCTTATGGCTTTCATCAATTGCAGGTGATTCGACACCCAGCGCGTCAAGCGTTTCACCACTTGGTTCCTCCATTGAGGCTGTAAAACTTTTGATTAGAGGATTCTTTAAAGCCTGTTCTCTGATTTCTGTGTATTTACGACGGATTTCCCAGTTTTGCCTCTTGAAGACCAGTATTTCCGAACTCATCTTTCCCATACTGCTTGAAAGGATCAACTCTTTCTGGCGGTTAATGGTGAATGAAGCGACCAGCAAAATAATTGACATGCCAAATTGGAATGTCAATAGCACCGCATATGAAGTAAGCCCTGAAGGGGAATTACTTGTTTTAGTTTTAATGCCAGGTAGCGATTCTTTATGCATAATTACAAAAATAATTACCGGAAGACTGCCGCACAGGATCGCGGCAACAGAAATTGCTAATGTAAAAGGCATTAATTTGAGAAAGGAATGAAATTCTCCATTTAAATAAATAATTCCGGGAAATGGATTTGATACAACACTTAGTAAATCAATAAGATTCACGGCTATAATCATCGATATTATGATACAGATGATGGATTCAATCAGCGATTGAAAGATTATGGATAGTGAGCCTGCGCCTGAAATTTTCTGAATATGAATCTGCTTCTGCAATGTAAAGATCCTTGCTTTATTCAGATTAAAATAATTGATGAACGATACAAGCAATAGCACAACTGCAATGGCGATGAACAGCCATACCTTTGTAATGCTGCCATTCTGTTCAATTTCACGATCCTTATTTGAATGAAGATGTATCTCAGTTACTTTTTGAAGAAAAGGCTTGTAAAAATCCTGTGTGTCCTGCTTTTCTTCAATATTAATAAATGCAGGGAGTCCGTTAAGCAAATCTGCTGGCTTTGTTCCTTTCCTTAGCAAGAGGTAGACATATGCCCAGCCGGGAGGCTCTTTTGGGTTCGCATAGGAAGTCAAAACATCGAAATGTATGTGAGAATTATCAGGGGAATCCTTCATTACACCAGTCACAGTGAAAAAGGTCTGCTTATCATCATACTCGCCTGATAGAAAGATGATTTGTCCGACCGGGTCTTTATTCTCGAAGCACTTTTTAGCTATTGAAGAGGATATAACTGCAGTATATGGACGGTTCAGAACACTCTCAGTATTTCCAGCTGTTAATCCGACCCCGAAAATGCTGAAAAAGTTGGAATCAGTTGCAAAGACCCGGTCGGAATAGAATTTATTCTCATTGATTTTGAGGGCGGTATGCCGGTATGATTCAAGACGTATTAATTGTTCTATCTGGGGGAAAGAAGCCGGAAGATCAGAGATCCATTTCTCATTGCATCTGGCGAAATGCAGGCTGTTTCCCGAATATGTGGTTTGAAATGTCAGTCTGTATGTCCTGTCTGCCTGAGGTAACTGCCTGTCATAGCTGAATT
>Ga0302271_10003930_pt1 | contig 12170 bp, 6 predicted proteins | sample III_Bog_N1_1_FD_198767 | JGI IMG/M metagenome (GOLD analysis project Ga0302271, IMG submission 198767) | Peat permafrost microbial communities from Stordalen Mire near Abisko, Sweden - III_Bog_N1_1 | ecosystem: Environmental > Terrestrial > Soil > Wetlands > Peat | place: Sweden: Abisko... | reverse complement strand
GTTCTTTTCTTCTCGCCAGTAGCATTCTCCTAAGCTAAGGAGAACTTATTCATCGGATGAATTGGATAAAGTGTAGAATTGCTCGTAAAATTTCAATGCAACTGCTAGCTAGCCATCTTCGAAATGCCTTCTTCCTAAAGCCTAAAGTGAAAGCTAATGGTTAGGATCCAAGAAATGAGATTTCTCAAATGATTCTTTGGCTTGAAGTTTTTTATCTTGAAACTAATAGCATTCTCCTTGTAAATAATGATATGTAGCATCCTGGCTATCAAGAGGTATCTTATTCAATTTACTTTCTGCTTGGTTGTAGTATTTTTGCTGGATTTTTACAGATGCGTATCCTTTCAGAGAACGGGAGTGGATAGGATCAACTTCTAAACAATTACTGAAAATCTCCAGAGCCTTGCTTAGATCTGAAAGCAAGTATTTCTCTCCAATTAGAGATAGAAATTCACAGTTTCCCAGTATTCTCCTAGGCGGGAGATCATCAATACCTCTGGTATGATCAGATTCAGCAAGATATTCGTTGCTCTCCTAGATCTCTTGGCTGTAGGCATTCAAATAACTTTTATTTTCAGGATTTAAGCTCAGCCTCATTGAGAAAAATAAATGATTTATTTTGGAATTCTGCAGTAATTTGAGTAATTTGCTTTTCTAGAACTCTTAAATTGATACATTTCGCAAGCCTTCTTCGGTTTGGGTTTATTCTCTTTGCTGCAGAGAAGCATTTAGTTTCTGGAGAGCTCTCAGTGCGAATCTGAAGACAGTTTGCTCTTAGATTACTTTTGTGTTATATCTTGAGGTGAATTTATAATCTTTCTGGTAGACCAGATTAATCAGCTATTTTAGCTGTTTTGCTTGCTGCAAAACACCACCATTTGAGTTCTAAGATAGTTTTTCAAGAATACCAGTTGCTTGACTAAACTGATTAACTGAGGCATAGATTTCAGCAATTAGCAAATCTGCCGTTTCATTCCAATCAATCATCCCCCATCTTCTCTTCTAGGATAATTTATCCTCAATACTTTTGACCTCCCTTTAATCTCCGCTGCCTTTTCCTGAAACCATCTTCAATTATCCAGCATATCTCTTTTATGCTTTCAAGAGTAATTCTATCATTGTCTCTTCATCAAACTTAGCCCATGAGTTAAATTTGCTCTCCTTATTTGTTCTTTAATTAAGAGCACTTTGAAAGTCTTAATTGCTGAGGATGAATCTTATTTTCACTAGCTAAATCAAACATCCAAAATGAGAAGATTCCTCAACACCCAATAACTCCTTCTTTTCCTCATCGTCTCTGAACAGCAATGGGTCTTTAAACGCTTTTTCAATGTATGGCATGGCCAGGAAAGGATGGAATCCAGTCTACAGAATAGCCTCACTAATAACAGCACAAAGATCTAAATCCTCTGTGGGACAATTGTCTATTCCTCCTCCCAGGAATTTAAAATTCTTCAAAAATATCCTAAGATTGTGGTATTTTTGTTTGTTAAGTTATTCCTTGATCGCGATTTTGAAAGCTTAGGGTTTGAACAGCAGATTTGGCATTTGGAGGCTTCTAAGAAAGTACCCAAAGTATTATTAAACCATTCCACAATAATTCTAGTCATATCTCTGCTACATCTTAACCACTCCCAGGTAGAAGTCCAAACGTAAGGAGAATTTCTCAGTGCTGACACTGCAGGCTTTCCTGAGCTTCTCAAACACTACGAGAGCTTCATTTGTATTGCCCGTTAATATTAGAGCTTTCCCAATGGTGAACTAAACTCTCAAGCGGTTTCTACCATTCGGGTTGAGTTTCTAACTCATTTTCAAGGATTCTAACGCATATTTTATTTTTCCTTGTTTGTAGTAAGCAATCCCTAGAGCATCGTAAATGTCAATATATCCATCATTCAAAATTATACTTTTCTTCAAGTATTTCAGTGCTAGCTTGGAATTCTTATTTTAAAACAGCTCTAGTTTCCCTAATTAATACAGTCCTGCAGAGTGAGTTGGTACGCGCTAGAGAAGATCTTCCAACTCAGTTTAAGCGAAGGTAAAAGCGGAACATTGCATGTAATAGCATGCAAGTTTGTAGCCGCAGAAGCACACATCAAGAGAAGAATTCAATAAATGTTTAGCAATTGATAAGACTTCATGCTTGGAGTGTTTCGTGGCTTCGAAAAGCAGCATGCTAGTGGCGGATATCTGTTGTTAAGCGTATTTTGGATTTGATTTAATGACTCTAATGAAACTAGGGGTATCTAACGATTTAGATGTCTTGGCAGGAATCCTAGATTCAAGAGAGACGGTTTCTTGAACAAATATGTTAATTTGACTACTAAAGCGATTGAGCTATCCTTTCATTATAGAAGTCACCCCTATTTTAATGATTAACTCAGCTATTAGTTCGTAGCATTCAGGGAATAACAGAATCTTGATGAAGCAGCATTCTAGAATTTCAATAGCGAGCAGAAATGCCTTTGAATTCATGTGAATTTTAAAAATTCTAACATAGCAGTCTATGAAATTAGGGTTTTCTGCTATTTGATGCGAATAACTCTGTATGGCTTTTTCGAAATCACCTGCTTCTTCTAGCGATAATGCTTCTTTGTAATATGAATTGTATTTTACAAATGGAGCTTCACGTGTTTCACTTTTTGTTTTTGTTTATTCTTCTAATTCTTAGTTCATTTTTGCCGAAGAGTTTGATATTATTTCTCTCTTGTTTCTTCAACTTTTGATTGTTAATTCTGATTGAATGATCAATAAATCTATCAAACTCGTTTGGATCTTTTAGATCTACAAGTTGAAAAGTGTCTCCTTATTTTAATTGTGATACTTGATTCGAAATAAGAAAACTGAAAATAACAAGAAAAAGTACTTTGATGAAAGATTGAACAAAAAGGCAGAAATTTGAAAATTTTTTTTGTTCATAGTACTTGCCTATGACCCCAAATAGCAAAGCGTAATTCTCGTTTAAAAAGTATCTCTTGTAAAGAATGAATTCATTCATCGATATTTATGAGAAATAATACCAAAGAAGCAAAAAATATGAAACATAATTATGCAAACACAAATTCCATCTTACATACTTGCATAATTTCATTCTAATTAATAAAATCATGATCTTTACCAAAAACTTAACTGCTCTTTTGGTTTCTCTCTTCTATTTACAAATCCCATTCTAAGAAAAGTTTCTAAATACATTTTTTATATTTTTCATGTCAGCGGGCAGCTTCTGATTAATTTTCTTTTGCTAGAAGTGCAGCTATTTTGAATAAGTAGATTCCTTTCTTTTCAGGCTGTATCTGCACACATACAGTATAGCACTCCGTTGATCTTTTGAAGTCTTTCAATCTTGTAGATACGACTGCTAGATTATTGTGTGCAGCCAGAAACTATGGATCCAGCTTAATGCATTTTTCATAGTGGCGAGCAGCATCAGTAAGGTTATTGCAAGCAAACTCAAAATTACCCAAGTTAAATTAAAGAACAGATGATTTAGGATAAATTGCTATGCCTTTCTGGAAGAATTCTAAGGCTGATATATTTTGGTGTATTGCAGCATAGGAAAGTGCTATGTTATTATAGATTTTCTCTGCAAATGATGGATGCAAGGACAAGCACTCGAGAAGGCTCGCAATCTCAAGCTCATATTAATGGACTCTATGAAAACAATCTGCAAGGCTGAAGACATAGTTTGGGTTGTTTAGACAAGCATTCACGGCTTGCTTGAAGAGTCTCAAAGCTTCAGGGAAATCAGGTTTCTCACTGAGAACAATAATTCTCCCTAGCTCATGGAGATACCCTGGATGGTTAGGTGATTCAGTTAAGCACTTCTCAATGAATTAAATCGCTTTTTCATGCCCATGAAGCTTTAAGTAAATTCTACAGATTTAAAGGTTCACTTTAGTGTAGATTGCTTAATTTTCTTATGAATCTTGTTAGTTCAAGTTTGAGTCACTTTAGACTTATGTCAGAATTGTCTCAGATAGTGATAAAGTAGCCCAGTAATCGCCTGCATCAAACTAATAATCTCCTAGTTATTACAGAACTTGCAAGTTAGAAGGAGCGTATTCCAGGCAAGATTAACATATTTAAATAGCTTCTAGGATATTGCTGTTGCTGCTACTCGGGGTATCTCTCTTAATCCTTGCAAGCGTGAGATAAGCAGGCGCATAGGAGTTGTCAGATTTTATTGATAATTGGAGATGTTAAATAGATTTCTAAATAACTCCCTTAGCTTTCCAAGCTAATCCTAAAAGAAAATGTATTTCCGCTGAGATTAACTCAGAAGGTAGAGCCTAATTGAGGTTGTCAATCGCGATATCAAAGCTTTTCTATGCAATATAGCATGCCCCGATGTTAGCAAAGAATAGTTCTTCATATTCAGTTTCTGTTTTTGAGATTATTTTCTGATATGTTTAGATTGCTTTGTTTCTTTTTCCTATTTTAGCATAAGCATTTCCTAAGTTAAGGTAATAGCAAGCTGCTTCTCGCTTATTAGGAGTATGATCTTAATTCTCTTGTTTCTCTAGTTTCAAGAGTTATTTATAGAGTCTTATTGCTTCTTTGTGATTGCCTAATTTTGAGTAAACTAAAGCAAGAGAGAACATTACTTCTTCACTGTATTTATCCAATTTAAGTGATTCAGTGTACGAATACACAGCAGACAAGGGATTATCATTGTATGAGTGAATGTTCCCTTAGAGAAGATGGTATTCAGCGAGTGTGATTCCTTCATCATTGAATTCACTTTCATCCTCTAATAAAAAGCTTCTGCTAATTGTTTTTTTTGTAATAATCCTATGACTTTATGATTATTACTTCAATGGATTCTTCTTTAAGACAACATCAAATAGCCTATCAAGATGAGTCTATGCCAGGAGAATCTTCTTCTGCTAAAGGAACAGCATAGAAGATCTATTAAGTCCTTGTACTGATTCAGGATAATAAGCAAGATGCTGGAGAACATAATGGAGAGCTATCTCTGGCTTGTGGATAAACTCATAGACAGCAGATATCTTCAAGAGTATTTGTGGGAATCTCTAATCAATAGATAAGCATTTCTTCAGGGAAGCAATAGCAGATAGAATGTTTCCTGATCGAATCTAAGCTTAGCCAAGAAGATAAAAGGTTTCTGCAGAGGAATCTTGCAAACCGAAGATATCCGATGCCGATTCTATTGACTTTAAGTAATTTCCTGCTTCGAAATGGATTTGAGCCTTCAGAGCAATTGCTTGAGAACAGCTAGAGCTGAGAGTCAGACATTTTTCAACGGAGATCAACGCATCTTTGAATCTATGTAGTTTCATCTGTGCTTTGGCTGTTGAATACAAGCAATTGAGATGCTCTTTTTGTGATAATGGTATTGAATAAAGAGATTGAAGACATTTGGAGTTAATTTTAAGGCATTTCTCAAAGAATTCGATTGCTTGTGAGTACGATTCTTTTCTGAGAACAATCTACCCCATCAAATAGTAGAAGATTGAAAAAGATGAAGGAGTTGTTTCAAAGTACTCAATAATTAGCCAACGGGCTCTCTCCAATTGTGATTCTTCTCTCTCAAGCAGCTAATAAATCTTCAAGATAGTAAACTCTTTCAGCTCTTAAACTGCGTTAAATGAGTTACTTAACTATCCGCTTTCGAAGTATTTCCATGCACTTCTGCTGTTCTGTGTAAGTAAATACCGAGCCATGATAAAATGCAAGAGTTTTTGTCTTTCTGGGCAGATTCTAAGACATTTCATGAGAAACGATGGGACGTCTGGTAATCCTAGCTGCATGCGGAGTTTGGCTTCAAGAAGAGTAAGGGAATAATCGAGGGTTTGTTCATCGATGTTTTCTTCGTTAGAAGATGAGTTTGGAAGGAACTTAAAGGCCTTGAATGCTCTAAGAACAGAGTAGCTTTGAGAAAATTCTCCTTTTAAAAACAAGACAAAGGAGTATTCATAAGAAGATATTGCCATTGCACTCTTGTAGTCTAAGTTGTTCAGTACTTCTTTCTTCTTTTGAACTTCATTTTATGAGTGAAGAGTCATGATAAGCTTAAGAAATTCTTTAGCTTAGTCGTAGACCAAAGAGGCATTATTTCCCTCATTCTTCGCTGCGGTAATCAATACAGTCTTTGTGAAGTATCGCAACAGCTGAAGTTAATCTTAAAAAAAATGTGGTACCCTTAAGAGAAGCGTTGGGTCTGGAAACAATCCGGTTTCTCTGTGGAACTTAATATATGCATTGAAACTTTCTTTTTTTTCTTGATTCTTATCAAGACTCAGGTGGAAGTACTGCTGTGCTTTCTGTAAGTTCTTTTCTTCTCGCCAGTAGCATTCTCCTAAGCTAAGGAGAACTTATTCATCGGATGAATTGGATAAAGTGTAGAATTGCTCGTAAAATTTCAATGCAACTGCTAGCTAGCCATCTTCGAAATGCATTCTTCCTAGAGCCTAAAGTGAAAGCTAATGGTTGGGATCCAAGAAATGAGCTTTCTCAAAGGATTCTTTAGCATGAAATTTTTTATCTTGAAAGTAATAACATTCTCCACGTAAATAATGATATGTAGCATCCTGGCTATCAGGAGGTATCTTATTTAATGTACTTTCTGCTTGACTGTAATCTTTTTGCTGAATTTTTACAGATGCATATCCTTTCAGAGAACAGGAGTGGAGAGGATCAACTTCTAAACAGCTCTTGAAAATCTCCAGAGCCTTACTTAGATCAGTAAACAAGTATTTTTCTCCAATTAGAGATAGAAATTCACAGTTTCCCAGTATTCTCCTTGACGAGAGAGCATCAATACCTCTGATATAATCAGATTCAGCAAGATATTCGTTGCTCTCCAACATCTCTTGGTTGTAGGCTTGCAAGTAACTTTTATTTTCAGGATTTAAGCACAGCCTCATCGAGAAGAACAAATGGCTTCTCTTGGAATTATGTAGTACTTTGCGTAATTCGCTTTGCTTTTGGCACGGTAAAGTTGCAAGATATTACAAGTCTTTTTCAATTTAGTTCTATCCTCTTTGTTGAAGAAAAATATTCAGTTTCTGGAGAGTTCTCAGTGCGAATCTGAAGGCAGTTTGCTCTTAGCTGTTTTTTGTGTTGTATTTAAAGTTGAATTTATAATCTTTGAAGCAGATCAGCTTAATCAGCTATTGTAGCTGTTTTGCTTGCTGTAAAGCACCAAAATTTGAGCTCTTTGAAGTTATTCTTTCAAGAATATCAGTTGCTTGACAAAACTGATTAACTGAAGCATAGATTTCAGCAATGAGCAAATCCGCAGTTTCATTCCAATCAATTGTCCCCCATGTTCTCTTCTAAGATAGTTTATCCTCAATATTTTTGATCTCCCTTTAATCTCCTTTACCTTCTCCTGAAACCATCTTCAATTATCCAGTATATCTCTTCTATGCTTTCAAGAGTAATTCTATCATTGTCTCTTCATCAAACTTAGCCCATGAGTTAAATTTACTCTCCTTATTTGTTCTTTAATTAAGAGCACTTTGAAAGTCTTAATTACTGAGAATGAATCTTATTTTCACTAGCTAAATTAAGCATCCAAAATGAGAAGGTTCCTCAACACCCAATAACTCCTTCTTTTCCTCATCGTCCCTGAACAGCAATGGGTTCTTAAATGCTTTTTCAATGTATGGCATGGCCAGAAAAGGATGAAATCCAGTCTGCAGAATAGCCTCACTAATAACAGCACAAAGATCTAAATCCTCTGTGGGACAATTGTCTATTCCTCCTCCCAGGAATTTAAAGTTCTTCAAAAATATCCTAAGATTGTGGTATTTTCGTTTGTTTAGTTATTCCTTGATCACGATTTTATAAGCTTAAGGTTTGAACAGCAGATTTGGTATTTGGAGGCTTCTAAGAAAATACCCAAAGAATTAGTAAACCGTTCCACAATAACTCTAGTCAAATCTTGACTGCATTTTAACTACTCCCAGGTAGAAGTCCACACGTAAGTAGAATTTCTCTGTGCTGACACTGCAAGCTTTCCTGAGCGTCTCAAACACTACGAGAGCTTCATTTGTATTGCCAGTTAATATTAAAGCTTTCCCCATGGTGAACTAGACTCTCAAGCGGTTTCTGCCATTCGAGTTGAGTTTTTAACTCATTTTCAAGGATTCTAACGCATAGTTTATTTTTCCTTGCTTGTAGTAAGCAATTCCTAGAGCATAGTAGATGTCAATATATCCATCATTCAAAATTATGCTTTTCTTCAAGTATTTCAGTGCTAGCTTGGAATTCTTATTTTGAAACAGCTCTAGTTTCCCTAATTAATACAGTCCTGCAGAGTGAGTTGGTACGTGCTAGAGAAGATCTTCCAACTCAGTTTGAGCGAAAGTAAAAGCAGAACATTGCATATAATAGCATGCAAGTTTGTAGCTGCAGAAACATACGTCAAGAGAAGAATTCAATAGTTGTTTAGCAATTGATAAGACTTCATGCTTGGAGTGCTTCGTGGTTTCGAAAAGCAGCATGCGAATGGCGGATGTTTGTTCTTAGGCGTATTTTGGGTTTGATGAAATGACACTAATGAGACTTTGGGTAAAAAACCGTTTATATTTCTTAGCAGGATTTCTAGTTTCAAGAGAGACGATTTCTTGAACATATGTGTTAATGTGACTGCTAAAGCGATCAAGTTATCTTTGCATTGTAGAATTCATTCCAATTTCAGCGATTAATTCAGCTAAGAGTTCATAGGATTCAGGGAATAATGAAATTGTGGCGAAGCAGCTTTCTAGGATTTCAATAGCGGGCAGAAATGCTTTTTAATTGATGTGAATTTTGAAAATTCTAACATAGCAGTCGATGAAATTAGGGTTTTCAGCTATTTGATGGGAATAACTATGTATGGCTTACACAATATCACCTGCTTCTTCTAACGACAAGGCTTCTTTGTAAAGCAGTTTTTATTTTGTCAATTTCCTTAATATTTAATTTATTTAATTCAATTTCGATACTTGATTCGAAAATAGAAAAACTAAAAATAACACAGAAAAGAATGAACAAAAAATGCAGAAAGAATTGTAATGTAAATACGGATATTAATGTAAAAATGTACTAAAAAGAAAAAGAGAGGAAAGAAGAAATGATTTTGTGTTAGTAAGAAATTATTGGGATTTATATAATTTAAGGTAAGCGTGTTCAGTGTCACAGCTAATTCAAGAAGAAGGTAGACGCTAGTTATTGATTTGAGAGCCGAAAGATTGATTCGTGGTTTCCATGGAGATAATTTGCTTACATGACTGTTATTGTTAGTGATAGTAGCGCTATTATTAGTTTTAAAAGTTCAGTTATGCTTATTTGTCTTGATAATATTGGAGGATTTGTTATTGCTGTTGGATTTATTGGAATTACTATTGATGCTAGGTTTGGATAGAGTTTAAATACAAAGGATTCATTCCCAGAATGATTTGCATGGGAAGAAGAGCGGAAGAAGAAGGATTAGAAACAGAGATTAATTACTGAAATGGACCTTATTAATGGATAGGAAAGGAATTAAATTATAGATTTTAGGGATATTAAGAATAATATGGAGAATTCATTGGAAGAGAAGTCCCTGTAGAAATCAAACCAAAGGTAGATGGGATAGCTATTTATTAGAGTTGTTACTGCTAATGTGATGGAGATTGTTGAAAGTTAATAACAGTGTTATTTTAGATATTAAAGGCAAGCTGTGGCTGAAGGTTACTACCAGCTGAGACGATGGTTGTGTTGAAAGCCAATTATTGTTTTGATTCCTAGCAGTTTTAATCAAAAGGAGTGAATATCTGCGATGGCTTTGAGGTTTCTTGAAAAGGAGTATTGAGGTTATCAAAGGGAGTTGTTGTAGAAGTCTTTGGTGTTTGAAGCTTTGAGGACATCTATTATTAAAGACAATCACTGTCAAGATTCGAAGGTATATTCTATGTATGGTTTATCTGATGGGAAACAAGATGTTGTTGCTTCTTAATCTTCTTCGTTTTGAAGAGAATACTGCTACTTTTCGCATGATGATTTCGCTTATGGATGCTGTTAATCTTGGCTTCCTCTTTGATGCTATTTAGCTAACCAGGCAAATTAGAGTTTGGTTTCCTTTTTCGGTGAATAGGATCTTCTGGAAAAAGTGAATTCCATATGTCAAATATTGAATTCAGATTCAATGTATCATAGGAATGAGCCAACACAAACAAAGCAAAGCCTTTTTTCCATGCCTAGGAGACATATTCCTAGGATTAGTGTTGATGAGTATTTAGCTGCTTAGCAACAGACAGAAGAAGCTGCCTATACTGCTGAAGTAACCCTAGCTGAATGTGTTTTTCTAAATAGATATTCATCAGAGCCATGTACTTAGTCCCAGTGTACCCTTGAGAGACAGTTTAAGCTGATAAATACCTCCTTACTTCACGGTTGGATTGCTTCTCAAGGTGATCTCTAAGATACACTGATCCATAGTCTTCCAAGAAATAGTTCATGATCGCATTTTGAAAGTGCTTATTAACATAATATCTATTCTAGATGCGGTTATCGAGGATATCTAAAATAGCCGATTTAATAGAAGAAATATGTTCTTCACCAAGAAATGGTCTTAAATCATCTAAAACCATCGTTGCGAGTAGGGAAATGAAGGATATTAAGATAAAGAGCTGCTCTCTAGCTTTCAGAGTGTCTTTTTCACAATTGGTGATACCTCAATTTATGCAGATTTTCTTGAAACTTTCTGATTGAATTCTTTTATACCCCCTGCCTGGTTGTTGTTCTGCTTACAATTAGATTATTTTGATGATTCTTAGGAGATTTATTTTATTCTTTGTATTATTATCTTCGTTCTCGAACCAGCAGGAATTTTACTCCATGAAAATAAGAGCTTACTCCCCCAAAACAGATCATCCCTCCTAGATAATACCTTTTGCACTCTTTTATCGAAATATTCTATCAGCCACTTACGCTTTTTTCTCTTGGCTCTTATTTATCATTCCTTTCATCGAAGTATTCTGACTTGCTCTATTTAGCTGCCAATCATTGTATAGCAAGTTACTTTCTGACTGAAAATCTTCTCTCAAACATAATCTAATCTCAGTCAATTTTATTTATTCATTGAAAATCAGCACTTTTAGTCCTTTTTTTCTCTCTTGAGATTAATTTCTTTCTTTCCCCAAAATAATTCTCTTACCTGAATGTATTCTTCTAGGGCTACAAGATAAAGTATCTAATTTGGATTATTATGTATTTGTTTCTTTCCCAAATTGTTCAAGCACATTTGTGACCATCACTGTTATGTAAATAGTAATCAAATTGAACAATTAAAAATATCCCCCCTCCCCTTCTAATGTAATTATGTGTAATCGCAGATCTTTTTAGCAGCCTAGACACTCTGGGAATCATAAATTACATAATTTTAATTGCTTTTAGATAACTCTTTAACAGATCAAAAGAATTCAAAGTGCTCAATTTGTTCTTCTTCCCCTTCCTTCTTTCACTGGGGGTTACAGAAAATATCCGAAAAATAATAAGAGTTCTTACAACTTTTTTGTAAAATTATACAATCCGCAATTAATCTCATATGCAAAGCATACACAATTACCTTATTTCGGTGTATTTTCTATTAATCTCCGCATCAACTACCATCTCTAATCTTTGACTCTTAAACCCTTCTTCTTTGACATATTGCTGCCAACGAAAGCCGAATAATGCATCAACTTGTCTTAAAATACCCAAGCACTTGAACGGAAAACAGAGAGAGAGAGAGAACAAGATAATTTTATTAATTCTACTGTGAGTTTGCATTCTTCCCCCCAATTAGAGAAGCAATATATAAAGTAACAATTCCAAAGACTAAAAATAAACACTTTCTCACTTGAATTGTATCTGCTAGTTAGCTAATTTTCAATCGCAAGGAGTAATCGTTTAATCTGGAAGTTTTCTTCTTTCTTATCATCTTACTACCAAGTCAGAAAATATCAAATCCGTAGGAGAATAATTTAAATATTCTCTTAAAACATAATTTTTTAATTGATAAATCAAAATGGCATTCAATACTCTTTTATTACTTCCTTTTATAATGCGTAGGTTGTAGAATTATATGCATAGAAAGAGCTACATTCTTTTTTGTAATATCCAGCCTGCAATTCTGTCAGATTTATTTACTGATTTCTATTAATTGCATGATGCTTGATTATCTTCTGATTATGTAACAA
>Ga0302271_10003928_pt1 | contig 12176 bp, 10 predicted proteins | sample III_Bog_N1_1_FD_198767 | JGI IMG/M metagenome (GOLD analysis project Ga0302271, IMG submission 198767) | Peat permafrost microbial communities from Stordalen Mire near Abisko, Sweden - III_Bog_N1_1 | ecosystem: Environmental > Terrestrial > Soil > Wetlands > Peat | place: Sweden: Abisko... | reverse complement strand
TTGCATATTCCTCCAGTGCACTTAAGGAAGGTGCAATAATAGCTGTGACAAAATTACGTTCGTCCCCAATAACTGCGGCCTGTTCGATGTATTTATCCATTGTCAGCCTTGTTTCTATTTCCTGAGGTGCAATGTATTTTCCATTGGATGTTTTAAACATATCCTTGATCCGTTCAGTCATGATAATACTGTGATCCCTGATAATTCCGGCATCACCCGTTTTAAACCAACCATCATCAGTAAATGCAGCTGCGTTTGCGACCGGGTTGTTGTAATAACCGGGAAAGATGGTTTTACCCTTGAGCATAATCTCATTGTCTTCGCCCAACTTCACTTCTACATCGGGCATTATGGAACCGACTGTTCCTATTTCATACCCTCTGTCTTCAAAACAAGTGACTGTTGCCGTACTCTCTGTCAATCCATACCCATAGACCAGGGGTACACCAATACTCTTGAAAAACAGTGTTATTTCATCCGAAAGCCTGGCACCGGCTACAGGCAAAATATTGGCATTTTCTATCCCCAACGTGCGTTTTACTTTCGAAAAAATCAGGCTATCTGCAATAAGGTATTGCACCTTCAACAACGCATGAGGGGGTTTACCAACACGCAAATAATCAATATTATATTTCTTACCAATGGCTATTGCCCAGGAAACTATACCCAGCATGAATGGTGAGAATTGGGATAAATTCTCCTGGACACCTGCATATACTTTCTCCCAGAAACGGGGTACTGCACACATAAGAGTGGGCTTGACATCTTTTATGGTTTGCTGTATTTCAATCGGACGCAGGTTGATATAAATGGTTACCCCCTTGAAAAAGCAAAAATAGCACCAGGTACGTTCAAAGACATGGGAAAGTGGAAGGAATGCTATTGAGGTATCTTTATCGGTGATACTGGTCAGTCGTTGGGTGTGGATGCGCATAGCTTCATTGAAACAGGAATGAGGCATCATAACACCCTTGGGATTTCCGGTGGTACCGGAAGTATAAAGGATACAGGCTAAATCACTTTCCAATGCTTCGTTTTGACGGTGCTCTACTTCAAAGTGCTTAGTTGATTTTTCACCCAATAACAGGAAATCATCATAATACATGGTGTGCTTCGAGTCTGCGAATACCACCTTTCTATCAAAAATAATTATTTCTTTTAAAAAGCTGGAAGTCTTTTGTACTTCCAGGGCAATATTATACTGATCCTGGTCACCTACAAAGATAATTCCTATTTCGGCATCATTGACAATAAATTCAACCTGTGCAACTGAGGAAGTCGCATACAGCGGCACCATGATGGCACGATTGGCATAAAGTGCAAAGTCAACAATCAGGTTTTCAGCTTTATTTTGCGAGAATTGAGCTACCCGTTGATGTTCCACTACGCCCAATTCAACAAAAGCTTTTGCAATTGATAATACCTGGTTCGAATAGGAAGTCCATGAGATTTCCCTCCATTCGTCAGTAAGCTCTTCGCGATGGTACATCGCCACCCGATCACCATATTTTTTTGCCTGAGCAATTATCAATTGAGAAAAATGCAGGTTTTCCATAGTGTTTTAATTTTAAAGTTAAAATTCAAATGAGTGGTACAAAGATATGAATAAAACACATTAAACCTGCACACAGAACAGGCAAATGCGCAATTGTAATCTCTTAATGTTTCAGCTACAATTGATTAAACATCAACCTCCGACAAATGGTTCTCTTGGGAGGTGTGAATTTCAGAGTCTTCTACTGAATGAACAACATCGGCAGGTTCCAGTAATACTTCTTTGAGAAAGTCTGGATTCGAAAGGATCTGATGGTATGCCAACTGAGAAACCATCTGTTGCGATTCTTTTTTACTGGCACCCGTCGCTTCACAAATAGTTTTGCCATGTAAAACAAGTTTTGTCTGAAAAACGTGCTTGTTTGACTTGCTTAAGATCTCATCAACCAATACAAATTCAGGTTCAAGCCGATTCTTCTGACACCATTCAATCAGCTTTGATTTAAAGTTTACTTCATTTTCGGCAATTTTATCCAGGTTCACAAATGTGCGTATCAGGCGTTGCTCTACAAACTGTTTGCACTTTTTATACCCATAATCCAGGTAGATGGCACCCATAAGTGCTTCAAGGGCATTGCCGTAAATATTATTGTTCGTGTGGGCGTTCACGTACTTAGTCACCTTGACCAGTTTATCTAATCCAATCTCCAGGGCAAGCTGATTGAGTGAATCCCGTTTTACAATTTTAGATCGGGTATTTGTAAGGAAACCCTCCCGTTGATCTTCGTAGCGACGGTAGAGGATATCAGTCACAACAGAATTGAGTACGGCATCACCCAGGAATTCAAGGCGCTCGTTACTCAGGGAATGGCCATCTTCGGTAAGTATGGATACCGATTTATGGCGTACTGCCAATTGATAGTAATCAATCTTGTCGGGATAAAAACCCAACACTTTATGAAATAAAAAATAAGGCTCTTTTCGAGCATTCGAAAGGAGCCTTATTTTTCGTAGGATATTTTTAATCACAAACTTACTTTTTGTATTTTTTCATGATAACACTTGCGTTGTGTCCTCCAAACCCAAAGGTATTGGACAATGCAGCATTAACAGTTCTTTTTTGTGCCTTGTTAAAGGTAAAATTAAGATTGTAATCAATGTCAGGATCTTCGTCTCCCGGAGTGAAATTAATAGTAGGAGGAACGATATCGTTTACTACCGACAATACTGAAATAATTGCTTCAACCGCACCGGCTGCACCTAACATATGGCCAGTCATTGATTTGGTTGAACTGATATTCAGTTTGTATGCGCTTTCACCGAATACTTCTTTAATCGCTTTCGATTCAGAAATGTCGCCTACAGGGGTAGATGTACCGTGAACATTAATATAGTCAATATCTTCAGGATTCAATCCGGCATCTTTCAATGCGCGTTTCATAACCAGGATAGCACCAACTCCTTCGGGATGAGTAGCTGTCAGATGATATGCATCAGCAGACATTCCACCTCCGACCACTTCGCAAAGTATATTTGCTCCACGGGCAATGGCATGTTCCAATTCTTCAAGAATCAGACAGCCGGCTCCTTCACCCATAACAAAACCATCACGGCTTTTGCTGAATGGACGGGAAGCGCCGGTAGGATCATCATTGCGTGTTGACAAAGCAGTCAGAGCATTAAAACCACCCACACCACCCGGTGTAATGGCAGCTTCAGCCCCACCGGCCAAAATCATATTAGCTTTTCCTAAGCGGATATTATTAAATGCATCGATGATGGCATTCGTTGAAGATGCACATGCCGAAGCTGTTGAATAATTTGGCCCACGGAAACCATACATGATTGAAATCTGTCCGGCTGCGATATCCGATATCATTTTTGGAATGAAGAAAGGATTAAACTTGGGTCCTTGCTCAATGTTGGAATAATAATATCCGATTTCCTGTTCGAAAGTCTGGATACCACCAATACCAGCAGCAAAAATTACACCTACTTCGTCTTTATCTATTTTTTCTAAATCTACCCCGCTGTTTTCCAACGCTTCCTTGGCAGAAGCGATAGCATATTGCGCGTAAACATCCAATTTGCGGGCTTCTTTGCGGTCGAAGTATTTCAACGCATCAAAATTCTTAACCTCACACGCAAATTGTGTTTTAAACTTAGAAGCATCGAAATGAGTAATAGGTCCGGCTCCGCTTACTCCGTTCTGGACATTCTCCCATAATTCAGGGATGGATGATCCAACAGGAGTAATTGCACCTAAACCTGTTACTACAACTCTTTTCAATTCCATAATTAATGAGGGAGTAAGTTTATTTCTGTAAAGCTTCGATGTGAGCGATAGCGTCACCTACAGTAGCTATTTTTTCTGCTTGTTCATCTGGAATAGAGATACCGAATTCTTTTTCGAATTCCATAATCAATTCTACAGTATCCAATGAATCAGCACCTAAGTCGTTTGTAAAACTTGCTGTTGGGGTTACATCTGCTTCTTCAACACCTAATTTATCTACGATAATTGCTTTTACTTTAGCTTCTACTTCTGACATAATTTTTGTTTTTAAGTTTATAAATAGAAATTGTTTTATAATTTTGCGGTGCAAAGGAAACAATTTTTCTCGACATAACCTTGTATTTCGTGAAAAAAAATGCTTTTTTTGCACAATAAACTTCATTTTGTGCAACAACAACTCATTCATATGCCTTTAAAAATAGCTCTTTTTGCCTCAGGTTCCGGTTCAAATGCTGAAAATATAGTTCACTATTTTTCACATATCTCCGATATAACCTTTCCATTGATAATTTCAAATAAACCGGATGCCTTTGTTCATAGCCGGGCAAAACAGTTAGATATTCCTTCTTTCACTTTTTCACGCGATGATTTTTCGGATGGTGAAAAGATACTGAAGTTACTAAAACTATATAACATTGATTGCATTGTTTTGGCTGGCTTCCTACTCAAAATTCCACAAACTTTAATACTTGCGTTTCCAAGGAAGATCATCAACATACATCCTGCATTACTTCCAAAGTATGGTGGTAAAGGAATGTATGGCATGAAAGTTCATCAGGCCGTTGCTGAAGCCGGTGAGAAGGAGTCAGGTATAACCATCCATTACGTCAACAGCAATTACGACGAAGGCAATATTATCTTTCAGGCAACATGCCCGGTATTATCCACAGATAGCCCTGAAATGATAGCAGAGAAAGTACACAAACTGGAATATGAACACTTCCCCAAAGTGATTGAGAAGCTCTGGAAGGGATGAGCCTGTGCCATGTGCCTTAACTAATGTAATTCGTCAAACCTTCTCTGGAACGTTCCGTTGGGAATTTATGAATTACCTCCTTGCATTTATTGAATTCATTGATTATGATTCAAATGCTACAAAGCTGGAAGCACTCAACATTGTTATCAAGGAATTAGAATTATCCCAAAGAATAGAAGAAGTAACCTACAATAAAATCAGGAACATCAAATCATTTGGTTATAGCGTATTGTTCAAACAAAAAATTAGAATTACATTAGAATATTAAAGCCTTTTTTATATTGTGGCAGGTCATATGACCTGCCACTTTTGGTTACATAAAAAATGGCATTATATTTAACATCTAAATTTTATTAGGTTAAATAAACTTTATAAGCTACAATATTGTTCTAATTACAATTTTTATAAAAGCACAGAGCATTGCGGATATTTTCAATAAAAATGTTCATATCACCCTCTATAATAGCTAACTGTAATAAAATAATAATTACACATTTATATTAACAATCTTAGGTGTGAAGTTTCTGATTTGTAAAATCAAGAACCCAATTGTGAATAAAGAAACTGATCAAAGCTGTTAAATGATTGAAATAGGGTTAATTTAAATCATTTAATAATTTTAAATTTTCAACTAACTTTATAAAAAATCATCTATGATTTCAATTGAGGCTTTCGAAGGCATACCAACAGCATATGAATCTTATTTAATCGATAAATACAGTTCATTTTTTACTACTTGTCGCTATATGGAAGTATATTATACTTCATTTGATATTCATCACATGCTTGTTTATGAAAATAACACTCTTATTGAATTACTGATCTTTGGAAATAAAGGAAATACTTCCTGGTGTTTTAATTCTCTAGTTGCCATCGACCAGAATGTCATTAAAATATGCACAAAAGAATTATTTGAGAGATACCCGGCCATAAAAAAAATCGAAATAGTGGTATCCTATAAGGAATATGATCTAAAAAAAGCTATTCTATCTTCAAAATTAGATAATAACATACTGGAATTGCCTTCAACGATGGCTGATTATTTTTTGAGTCTTGGGTCAAGTACCCGTCAAACCACAAAGAATCGGAAAGCAAAGTTATTGAAGGAACACTCTGATGTTAATTTTATCACCAAATATGGAGCTGAGATTGACGAGAAAATAATTGATGAAATTATTTTATTGAGTTGGAATCGAATGAAAAGCAAAGGAATCATACCTGCTGAAGATGCCAGTTATAAAAAAAACATTTATAAATACGCGCAGTACTACGGATGCGTTGCCTATATTGAAATAGATGGTGTAATTGCAGCAGGTTGTATCTGCAGTATAATCAATAAAGAAATATTCGGTCATGTGAATACATTTGACAATAACTTCTCCCGATACAATCCAGGTGAGTTAATCGCATTTTATATCATTGAGACTTCGATAGAAAAAGGATTATCGACATTTCATTTTTTATGGGGTAAAAGTGATTTAAAGAAAAGATTATTGGCTAAACCTCATGTGTTGTTTTCTTACATAATTTTCAGAACATATTCTTTTCATTATATTTCCAGCAAAGTAAAAATAACGTTATCCGAATCTTTTAAAGAACTCATCCATTCCAGTTACTTCAGGCCAATTAGAAACAGGATTAAATCTTACAGAAAACGTAAATGGAAGGTGTAATTTGTTCAATTTATATCTGTTATTTTAGAGTAATTGTAATTGAAATAACTGAATGGAAGTTGAGTACAAACTACTGATATCCAATTAAGAACTTCCAAATCATCTTCTTGCAACCTCCCTCCGATATTTTTTTGTACCTTTGCACTCCGAAAATGCAGGACATGGAATATATGTCAGCACTTCTAACTTTTCAAACTTCAAACTAAAACATCATGGCTCTTCAATGTGGTATTGTGGGTTTACCCAATGTTGGTAAATCAACTTTATTCAACTGTTTATCAAACGCAAAAGCTCAGGCAGCTAATTTCCCTTTTTGTACTATCGAACCGAATGTAGGTGTCATTACTGTCCCTGATGAACGGCTAAATAAATTATCCGAACTGGTACATCCGCAACGGATTGTTCCCACTACGGTTGAAATTGTAGATATTGCAGGATTGGTGAAGGGTGCAAGCAAAGGAGAAGGATTAGGCAATAAGTTCCTTGCCAATATCCGTGAGACGGATGCCATCCTGCATATATTACGATGTTTTGACGATGACAATATCACCCATGTTGATGGTAGCATCAATCCTGTCCGGGATAAAGAAATTATCGATACAGAATTACAGTTAAAGGATCTGGAAACTGTTGAAAGCCGTATATCGAAAGTACAAAAGATGGCACAAACAGGTGGTGACAAACAAGCCAAAACTATCTACGACATACTAATCCGTTACCGCGAAGCCCTGCAACAGGGAAAATCTGCCCGTACCGTAGAAGTTGATGTACTTGACAAAAAACTGGTGAAAGACCTGTATTTGTTGACCGACAAACCGGTCATGTACATTTGCAATGTGGACGAAGCATCAGCTGTAAAAGGAAACGCCTATGTAGAAGCAGTCAGGAAATCGATCACCGATGAGAACGCTGAGATATTGGTAGTGGCAGCAGCTACTGAATCCGATATTGCTGAACTGGAAACTTACGAGGAACGCCAAATGTTCCTGGAGGAAGCAGGATTGTCCGAATCAGGTGTTTCACGCCTTATCCGGGCCGCATACCACTTATTAAACCTACAGACCTATTTCACTGCCGGAGTGCAGGAAGTACGTGCATGGACATTTGAAAAAGGCTGGAAGGCTCCTCAATGTGCCGGAGTCATTCATACTGATTTCGAAAAAGGCTTTATCCGTGCCGAGGTTATTAAATACCTTGACTTTATCACCCTGGGTTCGGAAGCTGCCTGTAAGGAAGCAGGTAAAATGAATGTGGAAGGTAAGGAATACGTGGTGCAGGATGGCGATATCATGCACTTTAGATTTAATGTATAATATACCCCCCTAACCCCTGAAAGGGAATAAGAATAAAAAAGGTCTGTCGCTATATTTGACAGACCTCTTTTGTTTAAAAGGAATAATACTCTTATTCTCTAATTCTCTTTTGTCTTGGATCTTTTATCTTAGATCTTGAATCTACCTGGATTATTTTCTCAGGTTTATTGTTTTGGTTACCCCATTGATCGTAACAGTTGCCTTAGCATCTTTTGTTCCATCTCCATAATCAAGCAAGGCTGTCCTCTTATCCGAAGTGATAAGCACCGCGCCACTTACAAAAAACTTAAATCCGCCCACGGTGGTCAGTGGTTTTGTTTCATCAATCTGCATAGTATAAGCTACACCTTTAGCATTTATACCGCTAGAACTACCAGTGATAGAATAAGTATCATCCCAGTAAATAAGCGGTGTGCCGTTGTTGCTCGAACGAGTACGGGTACGATCTGAATTCCAGATAACAGTCGTGCCATCTGTCCGTACAATGGTATCACTTGCAACGATGCTCCAAGTTGGTTTGCTTAATGGATCTCCGTTATACGTAACTGTCTTTGACCCTTTCACAGCATTGTCATTGATATAGAAATTGGAATATAACACTTTACGGTACGAGCCTTTTATTGACATCCTGTTGCTTATTATCAGATAGATCTTCCCTTTAAGGACATTGCCACGTTTATCGGTGAAACCCGTTGTTCCAAAGTCAATGCTCATTTTCTTAGGAAATACGGTCAAACCGGGTTTATCAATCTGAACTACAACGCTATCAACGGTAGACATGCCCATCGCTGCTTTCACTGCACTTGGTTGTGTAAAACCGTTTGCATCGACTACATTGGCATAGTCATCAGCCACGCTGATCACCTGATCATTAACATTTGAAGCCTGGGCTTCATCGGATGCGGTTGCTGACAAAGATGCATCAGTACCCGTAAAATCTTCGGTAGTACAAGCAACAATAGAAGTCAGGCTGAAAGAAATAGCCAGGATGGCAAATAAATTTACTCTTTTCATACGGATAATTATTAATGGATTTGTTTAAGAATTTATCTCTTTATACTCTTATGACAGGAAGGAAGGAAAGTACCACTATTCAAACTGAAAATATTTTCTGAATACTTTAGATTTGTTTACTCCAAAGGCTTTTCAAGTCCACTTTTATACCCATTGAGAAACCGACACCTACTATTGCACCCAGATTCGTTGTCGAAACTGAATTGATATAACTTGAATTAATTAAGTTCACCGTTGGGCCGGCAAATACCTTGAACACATTTCCCAACGAGTAATTCAACATAGGCAGGATTTGTGTGTTGGATGCCCTCACCTGTAACAGATATGATTTACCTGCAATAATCGCATTTCGCAACAGGTCAAAATTAAGGCTGTAATGATTGTCAATCCTGATATGGATTCCAGCGCCAAAACCTAACAGATAGGATCTATTATAATCCGATCCGATTGATAAAATGGCATACACGTCATACAGGCCCGGGCGAATAGATAGTGATCCAAGTTGTTTGTTTAATGACAGGGCTAATTCCAGGAATCCTTTTTTACTGATAAAGTTACCAGATTCAATTGTTGTCACTTTTATCGTATCAATTCCAGGTAATTCAGTTGCCACCTGCCGACTGACAGGAACCGAATCAGTTGTTATCGGGAGAGTTAAAGTTGAATCTGCTTTTTGTTCGGGGATTACATTCTGCACTAAACGAACTGAATCAACCGGTAGAACCAGTACAGTATCTACCACTGTGGATACAGGCAGAATTTCAACAGCAGGTTCTATTGGTGGTAGTACAAGGCGTTCAAGAGCCAGGTTCTTGTCAATGGTGCCCCTTCCTTTTTTAATCTGGATAGCCGGTTTGTTCTGTTTAGGCTGTATTATGGCCGGTGTCTTCTCATTCACAGCAGCCTTTCTTTCTACCGCCTGTAACACAATATATTTTCCGTTCATCTTAAACAGGACGTTTTTTGGCAATATTTCCGATAATGCGGCATGAAGGCTTATGCTGCCTTTCGATGAAACAGTTACCAGTTGTTTATCTACTATCCTGGTCGGATCATATGAAAAGATGCAACCTGTTTGCGTACTGATGGATTTTAATACGGCTTTAAGCATTACCTGTCCGCCCGGCAGGTTCACCTTTTTTTCTAAGTAAGCATTTTGGCCCTCCAACAGGATAGAATAAAAAATACAAATACACAACAGAAAAAAACGATTCAATTGGATCATTCGGCTCATTTACTTTTCTTATTACTCAACAGGTATCCATTACTCCCTTTTTCCAGCCTCAGATCCAGTGTCTCAGCAATAATTTGCAAAACAATATTCACATCTTCCCCATCAAAATTCACCGTAATTCTTCGATTTTCTATTGACTTATCCGACGTTTTTATGTTCACTTTATAGGCATTGCTTATAATGTCAAGTGCATCCCTTAAAACGATTGCCTGAAAATCAACATGCATTGATCCTGTTTCCAGCGAATCCAGCTTTTGGGCCAGCACCTTGAATATTTTGCTTTGCTTGTAGTAAATGCCCGTTTCGCCTGCACTGATTTTCAATCCAGCATTGCTTTTGGTATAAAAATGTACCAGGCCCTTGCTTACTTTAACACTTACATAGTTACTATCCGGGTAAGCAGTGACTTCGAATACCGTACCGATATCATCAATGAAAGTTTCACTGGCTACCACCTGCAAGCTGCCTTTTCCTAAATGACCAACATTAAAATTTGCTTCTCCCTCTAACTGTATGACTTTATTGTTTTTTGCAAATGTTGACCGGTATATGATTTTACTGTTCTCCGATAGATTGATTTGGGTCTGGTCGGATAATACTTTCTGTTTTGAATTCATCTGTGTGGCAAGAATCATTTCCCGATCCGAGAGTACAAACTTCCAGAAAGAAAATGAGAGCACAAAGAACAACGCAATGCTTGCCGCCTGAAATATCCGGCTTTTATAAAAAGGAATGCGTTTAATCGGTACTATTTGTTTTAGGCTGCTTTCCCTGTGGGCTGATATATAAGCCATGACCTTTTCTTTTGCCATTTTCGTATGTGGACGTGGAATCTCTTCATCAGCTATTCCCAGCTTAGCATACAGACTCGTCAGTTCATCAAAGTGTTTCTGATGATCCGGAGAGGTTGAAATCCAATCCTCCATTTCCTGCATTTCAAGTTCAGAAGCTATACCCCCAAAATATCGCGCCAGCAAATTATCAATATCATTTTTCATGGCTGTTCTATTTTAGGATTTGAATTAATAAACAAACTAGTAAAAATTCTTTCAACTCTATCCGCAGCAGTTTCAGTGCTTTCGAAATATGATTCTCTACGGTATTTGTTGAGATATTTAACTGACTTGCAATTTCCGAATAAGATAACTGTTCCATCCTGCTCAATTCAAAAACCTTCCGGCATTGCGGAGGCAGGGTTTCCAGCGCATTGACGATGGCTTGCTGCAATTCTGATACAGCTATATGGTCTGATACCGATTCTTCAGAATCATGTAAGCCGGAAGAATATTTAAAATTATGTTCCTTGTGGTTGATCTGTTGATGAACCACATTGATGCTATCGTTATGAACTATCCGGTATAAATAAGATTTTATGGAGCTTTGAATGGACAAAGTCTCCCGTTGATCCCATAATTTACAAAAAACCTTCTGAACCACATCCTCCGCTTCGTCCATATCCCGCAATATCGAGTACGCATACCTGCATAAAGGTTCATAAACGCTATCGAATAGCTGTTCATAGACCAAATGATTTCCCTCACTCAATGCCTTTATCGTATCTGTCATGAATATTTCATTGAAAATTGATCCGCACAATGCGAAACGACAAAGGTAAAAAATTTTGTGATAAATTTTATTTCAGCAGCATCTTAACAATAATAAGACAAACAGGGAGCGGAGTACCACTATTGAAGTATTGGTTAATGATGAAAATTCTTCAAAAGCAATGATTTACAATCCTTTTTCCGGTAATCTCGTAATGATCATTTAGGGAGTTGTGATGGAGGGGATCAAAAAAGGTCTAATGCCGGAAGTTTTATCTTTCAACATTAGACCTTTTTACAGATACTAAAACTTACCCATACTCCAAGCTTTCCTGATAAGTACCCTGGGTATTGTTTACCCAAACATGTCAATATCTTCCCGGCTAATAACATATCCTCCGAGGATAATCAACCGTTCCACCATATTGCGTAATTCACGGATATTCCCGGTCCAGGAGCGTTGTTTCAACGTTTCAATGGCCGATTCTTCAAATTGTCTTGGCTGAATTCCTTGTTCGCTGCAGATCATTTCACAGAAATGGGCTACCAGCAACGGGATGTCTTCTTTTCGTTCATCCAGGCTGGGTACATGGATGGGAATTACATTCAGGCGATGGAACAGATCTTCCCTG
>Ga0302271_10003926_pt1 | contig 12177 bp, 7 predicted proteins | sample III_Bog_N1_1_FD_198767 | JGI IMG/M metagenome (GOLD analysis project Ga0302271, IMG submission 198767) | Peat permafrost microbial communities from Stordalen Mire near Abisko, Sweden - III_Bog_N1_1 | ecosystem: Environmental > Terrestrial > Soil > Wetlands > Peat | place: Sweden: Abisko... | reverse complement strand
CCCCCCCCCAATTCATTAGTAATGATGCAAGTTCTTCATTTCATTAACAATTTTAGCATCAGAAATCTTGAATTCGAAGGACTCCACAAACTAAACTCATTCAGGTAGAAATTATTCAATTATGTTTTTATTAATCAACCACGACTTTTGCCAAAAAGAAATTTCTTTTAATAATAAAACATAGAAACTACTTCGAACTCAAATTAGTAATTATTGAGTGTGTCTCGCGCTCTCTTTGTCTCAAATATTTCTATGAGCCAAAACCCAGCGCCTAGCTGCGTAAAGACTGATTCCTAATCTTAATAACTACAACTTTATTCAGAACCTCCTTCTCAACTTCGATAAAAATATCTGAAACAAGTGTTGATTGAAAGCTTGTCCTCTTTGGATCGAGTCGACAACTCAGCTGAAAAATTAATCTTTAAAATATTTGATCGAGCGATTATGCAAGAATGCTCGAAAAGATGTGGTTACTTTGATGGTAAATTCCTCTCATTTGAAAGGCCATAGTAAAATTATTGTTTTTAAATAAAAAACCAAAGAAACAGAATATGATAAAATGAAAATAACATTGGAATACAACTTTCATTTTTATTTACAATAATTTATATAATTTCAAGTGGACAGCAGACAAAGCGAGAGTGTCTCTTAATATCTAAATATATCCATTCGAAATGTCTAGCTGTTAGATCACTTTCAATTCTCCTACCTGAGTTGGATGTGCAGTAAAAATAATACTTTTTATCTTTCCGATTGATCTAAAACGCATTGATCGATTGAAGTAAAAACTAGATTGAAGTGGATGATGAGACAGTGGAAAAGTTATTTTAAAGTGTTGGAGAGATTGGAAGAAGCAAGAAACTTTAATTTCTAGAAATCGATCTCAAAAGGTATTGTTAAGTGAATTACTTATTTTCAATGTTCTGTAGCAGTTAACTTAAACTCGAACAGATGGAGGAAATGTTCAAATGCAGCATTAAGAAGTATTTCAACAGTTTTGTCTGAACTATTTATGAGTGGGACAATCCTTTATTAATTTACTCTCAATCTTGATAAGTAAGTTGCTTTCTTTTCTCTATTGTTAACTTAAAATACTCCTGTACTTATCCTAGCTGGAAAGAGATTAACGATGAAGATTCTCTGCTTTTATCTAATTCCCTTCATAAGTTGAGTCTTAGTGCTTCTAACCTAACCCATATTTCCCTATCATTTGAAGAGTAACTACTTTCATAAATTATCTCAACTTCTCATAATCTTTTTTAAAAAGGTGGTAATTATGCTCTAGTTCATCTGCAGAAGCAATAATCAAGGCATCTTCGTAAATAGTAAAGAATTCACACTAAGTTGAGACATTCAAACTGAGTCTTTGGAAGTAATCTTAAAATGTTTTTCTTTTTTGTTGTTTTTTTCTTAATAAATTTACCTGGATAGCTGGACTAAATGTGCCGACTAATGCTGTGCTTTGGCTGGATAGTTAATGATTGATCTTTCAGAAAACAATAAACTAATCAATCATGTTAGTTTCAATTTTTTCGGGTATATTGTTTAGAATCCGACTAGCTTTCGATGAGTTTATATGCACTTTGGTAATAGTTGGAGTAAGAGCACAGACACAGGAATGTAATCAATTTGTGATGGCGTTTCAAGTATCTTCAAGAATGTCAAAAAACTCTTACAATTTTCAATGAATATTAGTAGGTATGCCTTATTTTAGCTCTGTTTAATTAAACTAACTAATATAATTTGCTAAAAAGCTGGCGAGATGTCACTTAGAAAGGAGTTGATCTGATATCGACTACATTTTAAAATAGTATTTTTAATCTGCAGCCTTATTTAGTTGAAGCTAATGTCACATTTGCCAAGTAACAATATCTTCTTCATTCAAGTCATTCACTTTCATTGCTAAGTATATTGTTTTATTTGTTTTTCAAATCAAAGATCAGATAAAATCATGCAAATATGTAGTAAGTATTTAAGATAAAGGTACGTTGCGAGAATGCAATTCTTGGCTTTTTATAAAAATATCGATTGGCATGTTAATAAACCAACTGAAATATCACAAGATCTCTATTTTGATACACTGAATAAATCAAAGACAGATGTAGATTAACTTGAAAAGCAGTAGATCGCTATTGAGTTGAAAGCAAACCTTAAAATGAATGCTTATTAACGCCACTAACAATAAAAATATGCTGGTAAGGAAACACTCAAGAGACTCAACTTTTGAAATAACATAACATAACAGGCAGCGACTACTTTTACAAGATAAACTAAGATTTGTTCTAACTAATATGCTACAATATTGTCTTATTTTCTATTTTCAACGTTACTAAATGCTTCAAGCATTAGTAAAAGGATTGTTTATATCATTATTTCAATTTTTTAAAAAAGAATTAAAGTTCTTGAGTTGGTAATGTTGTGTAATATGATCAATTATCAAGTGACTAAAACATCAATTAATTGTTTGTTACCTGGCAGTTTCCAAAATCTAAATAAATTACATAATTTTATTGTTTAAACTGCTGAATTGCTAGCATATTCAAAAAAGATGTTAAAGAACTAAGGACTCATTGAAGCTCTTGGAGCATACAAGTTACCAACTTGCACTCAAGAACCACATCATAGCGATCACTAGCTCGCAGAATTCTGCATGGAAGATTAATGTCCTACATAATTAGTTCCAGTTTGCGCATTTTGCAAGTTCATCAATCATAAGAAAAACAAGCATGATATCAAACCTGTCAAATTAGTCTTTGGAGAATTAATCAAGGATTTAGAAGATGGCGTAGGAGGTAACGTGGAAGATGAAGTCGAGACAGAACTCAAGAGAATAGCAGGAGAGCTAGCTGCAACAGCTGAGAAATGCAATCAGATGATTGAACACATCAATCTCAATCTCGAAAAATACAGAGCTCTTGCCAGCAAAGAGCCTTATGAGCGAGGAGCCATCCGGAAACTACTCCGAGAGATTTTCAAGAGCAACGAAAACGAGCAAATCCTCAGGAAGAATATCGAAGAGTTAAAGTAATATACACGTGTTGATGAAGATGGTCTTTTGAAGGTAAACGATGCGGTGTCACTGACAGCTTTGAGAGATGCCCAGGCAAAGACGCAGCTCTTCATAAAAAACATGCAACCACCTCTCAAAAACATGGAAGAAATCAGAGGCTATCTTGATGTGAGCATGCAACAGTTCTTCCTTGAATATGATGCAGAAGACCTTGTCAGCGAAAAAGGAGGTAAAATAGAATAAATGAACAACATGTGCACATAAATGTGAAAATAATGTTCTCCTATTAGCTATCATTGCTCAACTAATTCTTACAACATTAATAGACGCATCAAGTGGTCCTATGGAGTATCAGAAGTCGTTCATAAAAGGGCACATGAAAGACAAACTCGTGAAGAAAGAAGAACGTAAGATATTTTATGATTAGGAATAAACAATGTTAAGTCAATTATTCTGTAATTAGGTAAGAGGGAGTTAGAGAAGCAGAGAGATGTAAGAAGATCAATACAAAAACGAGCCATAAAATGGTATGATTTAAACTAGGCGATTAAGGCTCTGATGGACAAGCACGTTGACGAGACCGTAATATTATATTTCAATATTTTCAGAATATTGTATGAATATTTCTTGAATAAAGTGTGACAACAAGCACTGCAGCTTCGTCGACGTAAATAAAAATAACTCTCTTGATAATATTAAATAGCTTTTATCTTTGAAAATGCCTAGATTGTAAGAATTCTACTCTTCGAACCGCTGCTAACACTATTTTCCACATCAAGCCAGTAATTTAATCGAATATTTTTATATGGCTTTGCTTAACCTACCCATTACTTGCCTGAATCAAGTACGTAAGACTTACACTTATCATGAGATTCTGCTTCACAATTCCTCTTCTTTTGATCATCTCTTCCTTAGAAAGTACGATTCTTATCATTTAATGTATTTCGTTTTCATTAATATTATCGTTTCCTTTTTCAGATCAAAGTAAGTTAAGTTAACTATCTCCTCTCTCCCTCACTAACTAGAAATGTATTTCCAGTACGTAAGTCCTTATGTTTCTGTGACTCACAAGAGAATCAACATCTCATCTATCTCAATTAGTGGGTAAACAGTTTATTCTGAATTGATTCATTTCACACATCTGTTTGTTTTAACTAATTTAACAGAAGGTAAGCGCATCCAATTACTAACATCCCTAGCCTCTCCTATTTCGTCTAGACAGTAACTAACTTATTCGCTCAAGAACAATAACAAATAATAATCTATTTTGTATTTGCACAGCTGGTAATTATAATCATCTACTCAAAACTGCTTGAAGATTAACTGTTTCACAGTGGTTCGTAAGGATACTAAACATATGCAGTCTTCGCGAACAATTTGGTGATTTTGTTTGTGTCTTCGTCTCCTGGAACAATCTCAGAAAGTAAAAACTGCTTTCTTACAAACATATTCAACTTTATTAACTATTTTTGTTATTATGATAAAACACAGGAAGTAAGAGCTTTCTCTCTCTTATTCTATTTAAGAGTGCTTTCTAACTTCATCTCTTGACATCTTCTAATTCAGAGGGTAAGGATCTCATTTTCTGGATAAATAAACATCTAAATACTCACTAATCGTTTTTTCTCCACTAGACCGTAAACAAATAATATAACAAACCTAGAAAATTAACCAAAACTAATAATTTCTTTGTTTAGGACGTAAACAACATCTGCATGGTTTAGAATTAAGTTAGACATTAACACCCATCTCATATGATTAAAGTGCGCAGAAGGGAAGAAACTCAACTACGAAATGGAGGGTGTCATCCAAGAGCTTAGGAGATACAATTGAAGAATCACGAGAACAGTAATGCAAGCATTATTTGCACTGAATTCCTCATAATGTTATTTTATTGTTTGACTACTTTTAGGAGCAAAAGAAGAAGCACTCGAATTGTTTATTTGTATTTGTTTGCTTGTGTTTAGTATTTGTATCTTTTCTTGTATTTTGCATGTAAAGTCTATGTCTAGTAAGCAATACTCTTGTATCAACATGCATGTATTTAAGACGCTCTCTTTCATTTTAGAACTTCTCTCATCAAAATACTCAGACTCATTCATATAAAGAATATGTAAATAAAAACATTGAATATTACTCCCCCCTCTTTGTCTGTCTAATCATCTCAATTTCGCATATTGTACTTCTTCTGAATAACTTTGACTTCCTCCTAACAAAATTAGCAAATATTGGTTTACAATTCATTTATTGGAATAATATTTGAGTCAAATTAATGCTTACATCTGAGTCTGAATCAAAGGCATAATCGTGATATTTAATTGTGGGAATCTCGGCTTTTTAGTCTTTGCCTTTCAGTGAAGCAGTCTTTCCAGAATAGTTTCCTTTAGGCATATTTGGCTAATCTAAAAAATCTAAATTCATTTTTGGATGGCTTTTTTCGTCCATTGTAAATGTCTCCTCGCTGCTGTCTAAACTAGCCTAAAAAACAGCCTTCCTTGCGAGTTCTAATTGCATTCTTTAGTCAATTTTATTTTCTTTAGATTATGATATTTCCTTAGTTTAAACTGGTCCTTTGTTGTATGATTAAGTTGATGATGTCTGCATAGATATTGTTGGTGTATTTTTATTAATGAAAGAGATAGGAGAGATTTTAGAGTCAAGTTCTTTAGGCTCACTACTGAGAGTGGACTTAGAGTTATACTGCTTAGTTTAATACTAATGTTTTTATACCTAGTCATCTTCTTCTTGACTAGAACTGTGTCTGCTAAATGAAACAAAAAGAACATTTATTTTTGTTATGTTAAAAATAAAATAAATAATCAACAATTAATTACTTTTCACAGTTATTTAAGCTGCTGTGATTGGATTCCTTCAAATTATTGTCGATATGCTCGTATTTTTACTATTGCTGCTAGTGCTTTTTAAACATATTTTACTGTTACAATTATTGCTAGGAAATATTTTGCTTTCCTTATTATCCTTCAGGAACTTAGCATTTCTTAGGTTATTATTGTTAGTTTTATTGCTCAAATGAATCTTAGGTTTATTAATTAAATTCTCCAGCAAATGAGTTTTATGCGAAGCTAATCTATTCTCCTGGAATTTATGACTATTATAGCTATTTCGCTTTCATAATGTTAATTTATGCATGAAAGGGAGCATAATTCATTTGCTTAAAGGATTCATCCTCTGCTTCTTCTTCTTTATTTTTGACTGATTGCATATCTTCATAGTTATTTCTTATCGATTAGACTTCACTCATAGCAAAGTCACTTGCATTGCTTGGAATGATATGCTTGTTATGATTATTTCCATCTTGATACATACTTTTCTTATTTGCTAAATGAATTGAATCGACACTTCTATTGCTCTTCCCATCTCCACTAATAATTGATTCATGCATTAAATATCCTTGCTGCTATTATTATTCAAAAACAAGCATTTTCAAATGTAAAGTCAAAAAGATAATCATTTGATGTTACTCCTCCTCTCTGATACATTCCATAAGGCTCTTGGACACCCCCAGGAGGGAAAGGAAAGTATTAATGTTGGTTGTATGGATCAAACATATAGCCTGGAGGGTAATATCCTTGAAAAGGATAAGGTGGATAATGTTAGGGATGTTGATTTGGTGAAAACATCTGCTGTTGTGGATGAAGATATCTTTAAGGAAGAAGCATCATTTATTAAGACTAATTAGTGAATAGTTACGATTGAGAAATAGGGCTTTATGTTTGGTGAATGTATGATTGGGACATTTGAGAATGTTAAGATTGCTGTTGCTTCACTGTCATAAGTGCATTCTAACATTCCAAACAAAATCAATTTAGTTTATCAAATTAAATAGTAAATAATAAAACTGCAAATATTAGGATCCTTACAGTGAGTTATTGTATTTATTCTTTCATCTGATCGATTTGTTCTTGTTGTTACTTAATAATCTTCTCAGCTACTTATGGTAGTCCATTATGCGAAAATTCTTTTTATTCTGATTATTATTCAATATTTGAATTTTATGAAAATGTCTAATTATTCGCTTGAATATGATGCTTCTCTCGAGAACATTCTTCTTGCTGCTTGATCATTTCAATTTAACTTCTCAATGCTTGCTTTGATGTCTGCATGTTTTCGAATACCTTCGCTGCTTTTGCATGCAAACTTTCATCTTCTTGTATTTAACTTTTATTGTATTTCTGATTTCTATTACCAATCATTTTGACTGTTTCATTATTATTAGATCCTTCTTAGATATTGGATAGTCCTTTCTAAGATTACTATTTAATGTGCGCCTGTTATTTATTTCTTGGTTCTTCTTAAGGCTGACAGAATTCTTCATCATCAAATTAATCAACAACCATTTTAGGAGAGAATCTAAAAAGAAGTTCCTATGTCAGTTTGGATGTACCATCCTAAGGTTGATTGTATTTCTTAGAGCCTTATTACTACTACTCTGGCACTGAGTAGTTCTTAAGCATGCACCAAGAACACATAATTCCTTCAGAGTTGTTATCAGTAGATATTTCTTCATTTTCAGATTAAGAGAGACAAACCTCAAAATATTTTGCACTTTCATCAAGATTAAACACAGCTAGAATGAAGCTTTTCTTTTGTGAGTCAAAGCTGAATCGCTGTGCTATCGTTGTGTTCTTTGAAAACTCGGCTAACAGACTCCAAACGAATCTCCTTGATTCTTAGTCACAATCTGAATTCTCAGTGTAATTAATACCATATGTCCATACTCCAATGAGAGGATTGCTAACACAATAGTCATCTGAAGCACATAAAGGCAACATTCTTTGTGTTGAATCTAACCCAAGGAATCCATACCTTAATTTAATTCATTAACATTTTCAGCTTTAAACTAAAAAACAGTAAAATTTATTACCTCACAGTATTTTTCCTCTTAGTAATTTCAGCAAGAGAAATGTTGATATTCTTAGTCTTTTAAGCGAGAAAGGATGTCAAAGGCGTAGAAACAAACCTAAATGGCTGAGAGATAAGTTGTGTAGAGAAGTTAACTCTTGGGTAATATATAAACCGTTGAATTTTAACTCCTTCTCCTTGATCTGAGAAGAATAAAAAGATTCTAAAGTGGTTCAGATAAAGTAAGTCAGTTCGTCTGTATTAATACTCCGAAGAATAAGACACTTCCATTCCTTTGAAGCTAGATAATCCTTTTACAGTCTCTTTGACCTATTCCATGATTAAACTTGAAGGCTTGATATTTTTACTGCTATCTCCGATGCAAAAGCAGCTAACACTGTATTCTTTCCTTCCATAGAGCGCTCTAAGCGAATAAAAGCAAAAAATGAACAAATTGAGAAGCATTCTTATTATGATAAACAAGAAAAATGATTTAAAAATAAATAAATGTGTTATGCATCCATATTCTTAATAATTTCTATGTTTCTTTCTTTTTTTAGACAACCTTAAACAAAATCTAAAATTGTTCTGAAAAATCTATTTTGAGAGAAACAATTCAAAAATTTAAAATAGTCTTTGTTAAAATCCCTATTAATTATCTTATTTTATCAGCTTCTTTTTGATTAACATATCCTTCATTTTTACTTCTCAAATGAATCTTCAAAATCGAAGGATGCTTTATCCAGAAAGAATGTTTGATTCCCAAGATCATGAGAACTTGGTTCAAAGCTGCTTCCAGTTAAGAAAAAGGTACTATTCATCCCATCTTAGATCAATATATTGATCTTCTTTGCCATGTTAGCATCAATTTTTAAACTTGGAAGAAATTCTTCTGCTTCAAGCCAGGTATTTGCTGCCTAAAATTTTCAAAATCATATTTGATACACAAATGATTTATCTTTAAACTATGAATACTTTATAATTCAGAGGGTTGGACAGTTGAAAGAATTAGGGCTCAAAGATATATTTATAATTTAATAGATCTCTCATTTGTTTTTCTGAATGTGCAACAACATTCTCAAAGGATTTATTTTCTTTTGTTGAAAAATCAGGTGCCTCATAAGCCAATTTTTAAGAGCACACAATGAGTTCATGTACTTAATCTTAATCATATCCTGTTTAGCAACGACGACTAATTGCCATCTTTCAATGATTTTAACTAAGTTTTTTCTTGAGATAATTAAAACGCTGGCAGAATTCAATAAATAATGTGTTTGTTTTTTTAGATAATTTTAAAACATTGGATTTTTGTTTGTGTTTTGTTTTAGTAATTGACAGATTTTGGGTTCATATTAATTATTTTTAGTATTTCTTGTTGTACACTATGAAGATAAATATTTAAACTGAATTGATATTTCTCAAAGGAAACGTCTATATTATTCATTATTGAATCAGTAAAAGGATCTAAAATTATTTACTAGAGAAGTATTTTTAATAATTTGGTAATTAATAATATGTTCGGAACATTTTTAATATTTATTGTTAGAAATTAAGAAATTATGAAGAAAAAATAAATGATAATGAGTTCTGTTCATGTTGCTAAAAGTTAATTAAATAGAAGAAAAGAGAGTGTTGTCGTAATAGTGTATGTGTAATGCTAGATGATTTTGCACAGAAACGACTAGAGAGTTGGGTGGGATTCATAAAAAAAAGAAAAATTAATAAATTGATCAGAAACGTTTGAGAGTCTTGTGACAGAAATTAAACCAATTAAATTTGTGTTTTATCTGCTTGTCATTTTGAGAGAGACTAGTGGGAAGAATGGGAGTGATTGAATGAATGAAAGAATAGAAAACCCTTTTAGAACATTTTAGGAAAGAGAATAATAATTGAAGAAAGAATTTAGCCTGACTAAGCAAAGTGGCAGGAGGGATGGGAAACTGCGGTAAGAAGTTATCTTCTGTATTCTCAAAAAGGGACAGTCCATCCTCGAAAATAGGACATGCTATTGCTTGTCCTCAATGCGGAAGAGACTTTCCATCTTCAACTACTTTTGCTACTGTAGCAATTGAGTTTTACATCCTTTTATCTAAGTCTAAAATAAATTTTTCTTTTGTGGTATTGTTTCAAAGCTGCATATGCACATTGATTAATGTCTTGTAAATCCTCCACTGCCATAGCCAGAGAGACCAGAGAGACGATTAGAAAATAGAATAACATTGACTGAAAAAAAACCAGCAGTGATTCTGTCAAACTAAGAGTATTTTTGGTCGAAAGTGCCATTAACTTGCGATCAGCCAGGATCAATAACAGTACTTCAAACTGATAATACTCCAACCCCATAATCTCGAAAATCTTCTGCAGTATCAGAAGAAAAGTTTCGGTGGGAAAAGAAGGCCTACAGCAAAGCCGATATCAATTTTGAGAAACTGAGAAAACTGCAGCCATCTCAAGTAAAAACCTTACCTTTCGAATAGAAATAAGTCTGGTTTAGAAACAAATGTGAAGCAATGCGTATCCCTTGGACTTAAGGAGCTGATTGGATTAAGGTTAATCCTGACAATATTCTATTGAACAGTCTCCATTCCATTTAATTCTGCGATTTACATAAGGTAATTATTAATAAAAGACTTAAAAAGAACAAAAAGGGGTGTTTTTAGATTCGAGCAGAAACCCTTATGAAATTAAATTAGTGGGAGTTTACAAGACTGTATATCGATTAGTATTGAATCTTTGCGATCCTTAGGAAGTGAAGATTTAAATTATCGGAGATAAAGTCAATGATGCAGGGGGGTTAATGAGAGAATGGATCAATCTCTGCATGAAGGAACTCTTCCATCCAGATACAGGTAAGTTGCTCATGTGATCTAATAATGGACTTATGTTAAATAAAACAGGACTGTTCTTATCTGCTAGTACAACTGATGTTAGCTACAAGATTAATAAAGAAGCAGACTAAGATGAGCACATTTTCGACTGTTTTAGACTGCTCGGGAAGATTGTAGGCAAAGCACTGTTTGAGCGTATCACAATGAATGCCTTCTTCGATCGCTCGATAATCAACTACATTCTCGGAAAACAGACTAATCTTGAAGACATTTACTTCTATGATACCCAACTGTACAACTCTTGGAAGTATCTTTATGAGAATGAACTTGCTGAGGATGATTTCATTGATGTGTTTGCTGTCTATAAAACTGTGGGGAAACACTCTGAAGTTAAGGAGCTTATTCCTGGAGGGGAAGAGATCATTGTGAATAATTCTAATAAGGAGCTCTACATTCAAAAGCAGTAATTCACACATAGATAATCTTGTCTTTGATGTTTAAGATAACCAATCATATGTGTTTTGATAGGATTTAATATCTCTGTGTGGATTCTGTGAAGGTATTCTTAGATAAGATGTGTGCAGAGATCTACCGTGTGATACCAAAACAACTATTGGAAATATTTGAGGCACATGAGTTTGAAATGATCCTCAATGGAGTTCCTTTCATCGACCTTGAAGAATGGAAGTAGAACACAGAATATACAGGGACTTATAATGCGTCTCATAAAGTTATCTAGTGGTTCTGGAAGGAGATGAAAGAGTTTGATCAAAAACAGCTTTCTAAATTCTTGCAATACTGCACAGGATCATCGAGGACTCCTGTAGAAGGTTTCAAGTATGGTTGTTGATTAAAATTATGAGATTGAGATAACCATGTTTATTGTTTTAGGAAACTAGAATCAAACAGAGGAAACTACGCAAAGTTTTAAGTAAAGTAAGTGAGCTTAGACAAAAAGAATCCTTACCCTAAGGCTCATACTTGTTTCAATCGTCTTGAACTTCCTGAGTAAGATTTGACTAATTTTTCTCTTTTTTTTCTCTGAAAAACATCTTAATTTTTTAGGTATTCCTCTTTTGAGCAGTTGAAGGAATATTTGCTGGCAATAGTCAACAGCGAGCTTGACGGTATCTATGGTTTAGAGTGAAATATCATATTTGTTTTGCTTTCTACTTTATATTACACATACTGTCACTGAACATGTGCATCTCTTTTGATCAAATAGTTGATATTTTCCTGAAACATATGCAATCACTGCCAATAAAATGAGAAATAATATCAATGAAAACAATAAAATAATTCAAAATTATTGCAAAACCCATAATAAAAAAAACAGAAATTAATTTACCAATAAATACTTTTGAAGCGGTATCTTTAACTGAGGGGATCTGTCGAAGTTTGCGTTGAGGCTTAGACAAAAGGTGTTGCCCTCACAAGTAGCACGTCTAAACAATTAAGCCTGAGAAGGTCTGAGTT
>Ga0302271_10003924_pt1 | contig 12178 bp, 6 predicted proteins | sample III_Bog_N1_1_FD_198767 | JGI IMG/M metagenome (GOLD analysis project Ga0302271, IMG submission 198767) | Peat permafrost microbial communities from Stordalen Mire near Abisko, Sweden - III_Bog_N1_1 | ecosystem: Environmental > Terrestrial > Soil > Wetlands > Peat | place: Sweden: Abisko... | reverse complement strand
ATAATGAGCGTAGCACCTGAGATCTCAACAATCGATAGGCTCTGCAATGCATGAACGGCATTTTCAGTGGGGACAATAAGAAAATCAAAATAGGCATAAAATTAATATAAAATTTCCTCAGAAGTTCTTGGAGCAGATATCAAGGCATTGACAATATTTTGCTTAGTATTTTGCCAGTTGGTATCTGCAAATATCATTCAATTATTATCCCAGCTATGCTGAAATCATTTGAAGATCTGGACTCGAAAGTAGCAGAAAAAAGGCTATTGATATTTTCTGTGATCACCTTGAACCTGAAGATCTCATTCTCTACTTGTAGACTATCACAGATAAACTCTGTATTGTTGAAACCACTGTTTTTTGCACATGAAGAAAAAGAAAAGCTCGTAGCATTCCTCTCTTGAAAAAAAAAACAAAACAAAACAATTTGAATAAAAAAAACTAACTTAAAAGACTAAATTATTAATGCATTTCAAATTCTAAAATTTGATTCTTTTTTCCTAGATATTGTAAATATTATCAGTATTTTTATTATTTCATCATATTAACTAATTTTTAAGGAAAGTAATTTTGCGATATTCTCCAATAACAAAAGATGAAATCACTGCAAGTTTAATCGCTGAAAATCAGTCGAAAAAATAAATAGATAATTTCAGAAACATAGAAGTTTTCAATACTAATAATGAGATGTTTTTTCTATCCGATTCTCGAAAATATTTGATTTCTTAAAATCTGCTCTCTTTTCTTCTTTCCCAAATCAGAATCATAATAAAAAATAAATAAAAATCTGTTTTTGCTTCTTCAAATATATTCAAAAAAACTCAATTATTCTTTAAAACTATGTCTGCTGAGATCATCAATATTACTGAAGATGGCGGTATCACAAAGCAAATCCTGCAAGAAGGATCTGGAGATTTGAATCCATCAACTGACTAAACAGTCGAAGGTAATTCTTGAGTCAAGGATAAGGCTTTTATGATAAAATTTCCATTTATTAATTTCGTAGTACTGTATACTGGCAAGCTTCTTGATGGCACTGTCTTCGACTCAAACACCAATAGAGACTCACCATTTTCATTCACGATTGGAAAAGGACAAGTCATCAAAGGATGGGATCTAGGTAACTTAAGGATTATTATAAATTCAATGAATCTCAAATGAAAAATGACAAATCATTGGAAAATTCAATCAATTTATTTATGCCAAAAAAAAGGTGTTGCAACTATGAAAAAGGGTGAGAAATCATTGCTAACTTGCACTGCCCCTAACGCATACGGCGAGACTGGCAGTCCTCCAACTATTCCTCCAAATGCTACTCTGTAATTCGAAGTTGAACTTCTTGATTTCTTCGACAGAACAAAAACAAAATGGGACTACTCCACTGAAGAAAGAGTTGAGATTGCAAAGACCTACAAAGACAAAGGAAATTAAGAATTTAAGGCTGGAAATCTCGAAGAAGCTGATGTCGCATATGACCAAGCTATCGATTATCTCGATTTTGGTGAAGAAATCAATGGATCTTCTGAAATCAAACTCACTTCTCTTCTTAATTAGGCGGCTGTAATGTTTAAAATATATTGAAGGAATTTTTATTATTTTCTAATTCTTTGATCATTTTAATCTTAATTGTCTGCAATAGGTCTTCTTCAAGCAATAGAAATGGGAAAAGGTTCTGAAGAACTGTTCGACTGTACTTGAGAAGCAACCCAACAACGTGAAGGCTCTCTTCCGTAGAGGTACTGCTCGTATCAACCATGGATTACTCGATGAAGCAAAGGTTGATTTACTTCACGCATAGCAGCTTGACCCTAGCAATGGTGAAGTGGTTGCAGCACTCAAGACACTTGTGGCCAAACAAAAAGAAGCAAGCGCCAAATAAAAGAAAATGTGGGGTGGACTCTTCGGCTAGAATTACTATGAAAATGCTAAAGAAACAATTAGTGATTTTACCAATCCCTTAAACCCCATTGTATTCTTCGACATTCAAATCGGCGAAGATGCCCCTCAAAGAGTCGAATTTGAACTCTACAAGAATATTGTGCCTAAAACCGCCGAAAACTTCCGTGCCCTTTGCACAGGAGAAAAAGGTGTTGGTGCCTCTGGAAAGCCTTTACACTACAAGGGAGGCATTTTCCATAGACTCATCAAGGATTTCATGCTTCAGGGAGGTGATTTCACTAACGAAAATGGAACTGGTGGAGAATCCATCTACGGTCACAAATTTGACGATGAAAACTTCAAAGCAACCCACACTAAGAGAGGTCTGCTTTCTATGGCAAACAGTGGACCAGGCACAAATGGCAGCTAGTTCTTCATTACCTTCAAGAAAACAGAATGGCTCGATAATAAGCATGTTGTGTTTGGTGCTGTTACTAAGAACCTCAGTTTCTTAGACACAATTGAGAACACTGCATGCGATGGAGAAAAACCATCAAAGACAATCCGCATTGTCGATTGCGGTGAAGTTGCTAAAGCAAACTGATTTCCACCATAAATTACAAATATTTAATAGAATTGTGCATTTGAATTCCTGCTGTTGTTTTTCATGAAAATATCACATAACAACAACAACAATTAATCCAGCAATTATTTTTTTATTTGAAATGCAAATATTCTTCTGATTATTTGTAGAAGGAGAAAAATGCTTTCCGTTGAATTGAATAATATTATTCCACAAATAAAAATAAACTTACCAATTGAGTATGCGGTCATAATCCCTTGCCGATCAGAGAATTCAAGAGTGCCCAAGAAAAGAGAAAGTAAAAAAATATAATATGATTAGATTGAACTCTTGATTATTATTCATTTATTAGAAAGAAAGAAAAAGAGTTATTAAAATAGAAAGTAAAACCTCTCTCTCAAAAAGATAAATTTGTAGTTCCAAAAATGAGTGCAAACAAAAAAAGCGAACACTATGATCAGCAGCAGCCAGAAGTGATTATATTGATCCCCAATGGCTTGAGTTAATCAGACGATCCTATTGTTGATTCCAACAATAAGTAGGAAACTTAAACTAACCGAAATGAAGCTGGAGCTGGACCTGAATCTTCCATTGAAGATAATATTTTTTGTAATATTTTTCTCTTTAAACCTTCAATCTTGCATGATTTTTCCCTTTTTTACTTTCCCGCAAGAAGGAATATCCCCACCTCTATTCAATCCTCAAAAAGACTAAACTTCAGAGAAGCTGCTGGCACCTGATCGCAAAGCCTCTTCCAAATATGGCTCTCTTGACTTTACCCCTAGGAATCTCGCCAAATAAGTAAGTGTTCTCACTTACAACATCTTTCTACGACCTCCCCCAATCAAAAACAATAAAGACGACTACAAAAATGAAAGGACTAAGTTATTCCTAAACTCCCTGAATGATTTCGATATTGTCTGCTTTCAAGAACTCTTTGGATTTTTGAATTAACGCAAACATAAAATAATCTTCAATGCCATGAAACAAGGGTTCTACTACCACGCTTCTTCTCCTTCTCCATCATTCTTCTCTTCTTACCTAGTTGATGGAGGATTAGTCACGATTTCACGCTATCCAATAATCGAGAAAAAATTCTAATCTTTCAAATACGGTGTGCTTTCAGATAATTTATCTTAGAAGGGAGTGCTCTACACGAAAATTTAAGTCAACGATGCATACATTCATCAATTCAACACTCACTTGCAGGCAAGTTATGTTGGAGCGGAAAACAATATTGTAAGAAAAAAAACCAAAATATAAATAATTGCCCACACAATAAGCAAAAATTAATTATTTCTTTCCAGAATTTTTAAAAAATGTTAAAATTTACTTTTTGGTTAATTAATTTATCATAATAGAGAGCGACTGTCATTACGAGAATCGATTAGCTTCTTCTTATGAGATAGTTCATCGAAAAGTAAATTGCATTGCACAGAGAATCAGAGACAGATCTAGTACTCATTTGTGGGGATTTCAATGTGAATGCGAGAGATCATTCGTATCCGATGCACTTTCTCAATGAAGTGCCCTTAATCAAAGTAAACTCAATATAAATTATTATTAATAATTCCGAAAGGAAGCCATTACTCTATAATTGCCCATTTTTACCATTCATTTTTGATGTCCTTGAAGGCTAAAATGGAAGAGATTGATCCTACAAAATTTTCTGAATATGACATTCTCAAGACAATTTTATCTGCAGATGGAAGAATTGGTTTCACAGATGCACTCAAAGTACCAATACAAAACCTTTAAAACACACATAAATGATCATTTCCTTTCTTTTTTAGACAAAATTTGGAGAATCACCAATCACTTATGCTGACACATATGTTGATCCTGAAACAAGACAAGAAGTACCCTTAGAAGAAGCTCTGACAATAAAAGAAGATCTTTTGTAGAAGAGTTGTCTCGATTACATTATCTAACTTCACATTCCAATGGATTAAACCCATGCTGCAGTGACTGACGATGAAGAAGCTCAAATAGCTTTGTCAGTAAATCAACAACATCAAAAAATCCTTCTGAACGAGAAAAAAAACCATTTCCGCTTAGACACAGAATAAATTTCAATTGACAAATTTCTTGTCATGAATTAGCCATTTACATAGTTAAGTGATCATTATGGAGTGTCAGCTCAGCTTAACTATATCTCCTATGCCAATTCGAGATCAAAGTCAATTAGCAATTAACTCTAAAAAGAGTTAAGAAATAGTGCAAGCCTTAATTCCTAAATTTGAAACAAAAAACAATTTCTTTTCACTTAATTCGCAGTGTGTAATAACAAAATATTTTTTTTATTTATAGAGCAAGATTTTGATTAAAAAATGCATTCTTTCACAAAAATGAAATACACAAACGTATTTAATATTATCTTGAGAGAGATATTCCACTCAAAATCTATATATTTTTATCAGATTTACAGATTAATTTATGTCCTTTGTTGTTGTTGTTTCTTCCATTCATTTTAACTCAGCTTTCCAGTTTTGGAATTAGATTATTTGTTTTCATATTTATGATATTGTATTATCTTCACCTTATTTTCTACTTCCAGGCTAAGTTGTGAATGCTTTTCTCATAACATTGCTTTATGGTTCTTTAGGTTGATACGATCCAGCTATTTAATGAATTGATAATAAATGGGCACTTTATGAAGGTGTAAACTATGTGATCTAATCTGGCTGCAAATATTTATAGTGAATAGGGTAATTTGGACCTCCTTAAGCAGAACCGTTCAAGAAATTAGGAATCAACAGAGAATTGTTACTTTAGAAATAATTTGTACCAATGTTCTAAGGGAAAAAATTAGAACTTGAATAAAACCCAGCACTGAATTCTTCTGTGGAAGCACTACTCATGCTTTTACCTCTGTTGTAATAGAATGTTGTGTTTCTAGACATAGATCCTCCTATGAAATGCTTTGGAGTGAAGATCTTCTCACTTTTTTAAGCTGATTGTTATTAGTATTGCAGTTCTTTCGATTTCGATCTCTGAGATGTATTCTAAGATGATGGATAACTTGGTGGTGCTGGGTGTTGTTGATCCTGCATGTCTTTAGTTTAGTTTTGATTTCCAGTCCAAAAGTTAGTTTAAGATAAATTTCTTCTTTTTTTGTTGGTAAACGTAGTAGTATTATTCACTGAAGAATCATCGTTTTTATGCAAACTTGAAGCTGATTTGTTTGGTAAAAAATATTTATTGGAGAATTATTATTTTCTCATCTCAGCTCGATCTCTAGTGTTGATCTCCCTTCTCACTTCCAAAAGCAAAAAAGCAGTTACAACAAATAATCAAATCAACCGAAACATTCAAATAGCAATAAGAATCTAAGAAGAAGAACAGATAATTCCTCTTGTTCTTACCATTGTAGATTTTATTTGCTTTTAGATAACTCTTTGACAGCAAAGAGAATTCCTTTGCGTATTGAGTTGTCATTCTCTTATTTTCTTATTTAAGATCATTTCCGACATCGCCTTAAGAACCAATTTATACTGTCTCCTCAACTTTTTAGAGATTAAAACATAAACAATTCATTATCCTTTTTATCTTGAGTTCCTCTGTTACGTTTAGTTATCTTAAAGAGAATATCTTAATCGACGGAGAATTATTTGATAGCATTCTATTCCTATTTGCCATTCTCCGTCTCCGCATTCTAAAGAAGCCGATGATACACGATTCGTTTCTTCCTCTCGACTTGCAACTACTGCTCCTTCTCTCTGATGTCTTTGAATTTATAATTATCTAAGTCTTTCTTCTCATTTACTTTCATATTTTTCCTCTCTTCTTCGATGAATTCCTGTTTGAAAATCAAAATCATTTTTTGTTAAAAACATCCAAAATCTTTAGCTACATTTTTCTTACTTCATCTGTCATTTTCATCAATTTCTCGAAAGCAATAGCCGCACTTGTGCTCTAATTCTAACCCGCTAAGCCTCCAGCTGTTGTTACACTTCCTGGTTATGCTTAAACATCATTATTATTATTTTAACTCTACCCACTACCAAGTGCATTTCCTCCAATTCCTCCGGCAGTTTCTTTAGCGCCTGCATTATTAGCCCCTGCACTTTAACTAGTGTTATTTCCACTTCCAGTTTACGTTACAGTGTTAACATTAGCAGTAACACTGCTATTACTGCTACTTTACGGTATCTAAGATGGAAGTGCAACATTTTTTCTTGAAATAGTTTTTCGAATATCTGAAATCTCATGAATGAACTTATATAATGCTGCTTTTTGTTATTCTTCCTATGCTTCCTTGCTTTACGGCACACTGCTGTTTGTGTTAATGAGCAAGCTATTCTTCTCAATCCCTGACGTTCTAGCGAACTTCTAAAGCCAATCTTCCTCTTCACTGAATTAATATTTTTTTTATTTGTCACATGCATTTTAGTAACTCTTGATGATGTACTCATTTCTCGGTAAGCTAATCGCTCCACCTATTGCTGGTGGTTGATTAGCTCCCAGCGAAGAATTTCTGATTTCATGATGTTTTTCTTAGAATACTTTCTTTATTGAGACAATGAATGAATAGAGTTATCCATAGACATTCTCGAAATTACTGAAAATCAAATGGAGCTTCTCACTAAGGAGATGCAACGCTTCAGCTTTGATGTTCTTGAGCAGATCAAATTAAGTTATTTCAGGAGTAGTCTCGATCGATTTCTAGACGAATTATCTCACGAATTGTTCGGTTAAGATGTATTTTGCCATACGATCTTGCATAATTAAATGACATATTCTATCAATGCAAATCTCTTTCTCGACATTTGAGCGAATCTTCGGACTCACCAATTTCTACATCGTCGGCTATTAGCTTGATTTATTTCTAACAAATTCTGGTAGAATTCCTTGTTTCTACACCAGCTAAGGGGAATGTTCATCTGTTAGTAACTCATCTACGAAGAGATAACTATGCTAATGTGGCTGACTGTTTCTTCGAATTTTATCTTAATTTTTAAAACTTGAAACCCCTGCAGGTAATCCAAATGTTACAGCGCTGGCTGGGTTACTCGATTATGTTAACAGAGTGTTTTTATTAGATAAACTGTTATTTAAATTAGCATTCATAGATCCTGCTTAATGAAATGGAATATTCACAGTTACATTCATAGATGAGTTTCCCCTAGTTAGTCCATAAGAAGCAGTCTGCAGACTAGGTGGTACACTTCCGATTTCACTGAACCGCGCAAATTCTTTCTCCAACGACTTTCCATTAGTGGCTGCTGCAAATAGTTCTGCACAATTTCGGAGAAGCTACAATGGGATGAACTCAAATTCAAAGAAAACATTAGTCTTTTACTGAATCTACTCTAATTTAAAATCGATCAGAGGTATTAATAAACACATTCTCTCCATCAATTCGACAATGCTTAGGTAGCACTGAAAAACAAACTTTTACTAGATTTCATTCATTTTATCTTAATTTTCCTTCTTTTTATTCTGCTCTGCGAATACTTCCACATTCACTGTTGATTCCTGTTTAAAAATGCAACACATTTTTCTCAAAATAACCCATATAATTTTTTTAATAATTCTCTTACAATTTCCTTATTCGTGAAGGGATTAAGTTTCTTAATAAACCCTGAGTCCATCGAGACTTGTTAAGACAGCAGATCTGCAACGATTGCTAATCTATTCGCTTCAATTTCCTTTTCTGGAAAAAGTTGCATAGCTGGCGAAGAAATTACTGGATTTTCTGCTTTCTTTGAATTATCTGGTAATGCGCTATCTAGAAAGAAGTTATTCTTTCTAAGCTCCTTTATCTATGATTGTTTCTTGCTAAGATAAAGTGTTGAACGTGTTTTCCTTTAAATCAACTCTTCACATTGATTTTTCATCAGCAAACAACGCATCGTCTGATCTTTAAAGAATTCTTTAATTTTATTCATCGTTGGTTCGATATTCTCATCGTGGTCAAAATAAAACTAATGAATCTTCTCTAGCACTTCCTGTCTATCGAAGTTAGGTGGCTCAAATTCATAGTCATCATCGAAATAATGCGCGTTAAGATTCTCAAGATATTTATTCTTCTTTTTTGCTCTTTTTGACAGACGTTTCGCAGGGGTGCCTGCTTTAGAAAGTTAAATTAGAGGATCACCGTTGTGACTATCACTTATGTGGCTTCGAGATGGAGATTAATTGATGTTCGTTGTGTAATGAGGTAGATTTGAAAAGGACATTTATCCGTTTGGCGGAAGTAAAAACATCGAATTTGGAGTTGCTAAATTTTAAGGAATGTCTTTGATGCTAAATCTGTTGCTATCATGAATGGAAGGAGTTGGCTGCTCGATCTCTAAGTAATTGACATCGACATCATTGTTCTCAACGCTAATAATGAATCTTTGGAGTGGAAAAAATGAAGGAAAAAACAATGAGATTGTTGTAATTTTTTTAATAAAATCCTCAATAATTATTATTACTTTTCTAGTTCCTCAAAAGACCAAAGATACAGCCCAATGAAATATGATTCCTTCTCTCTTTTCTCACTTTTCAATCTCTCCAATTCTAGTTATGCTATCTCTTGTTCAAGAGCTTCATTCTATTTCTTGCATTCCTGATCAAGAAATCAAAGAATACTCATATCAAATAAAAATATTTTTATTACTTCAATCTTTATGTGAACATTAGAGAGCATTAGCTCTTCCTGTTCGTTGTCAGCCTTAAGGTTTGAGCTAATATGTGACTTCTGATCTTTATATTATTTGTAGATTTTCTCAATATCTTGAAGCTATTCTTTTGTTTAATCTACATTCAAATTTACTTATCTCTACCCAAAAACAACGAAAATCCAAGTTAAATTACTCAATTCTAAAAATATCCACTTTCATCTCAACTTACTTTATTTTCATTAGCTTAAACATCAATGTAATCAATGTCCCTGTATCTTCCATCAGCAATATCATTCATTCGCTTTAAGTGATTAACCTTCGCTTGGGCTTATCCTAACGATTAACTAATTTCTTTCTCCATTTTTTCGATTTAGCTGTATCTTTCATTTTCGTTGAAGATATTTTACTCACTTTCCTCTGTCAGTTTGTCAATTCTAGTAATGTAAGCTTACAGCTAATCATAATCCTAGCTGATCTTTGAGCTCATGAATTCCACACTCGAAGATCGATAAGAATTCTAAGAAAACCCTAATCTAGAGAATTTAGACGTGCGAAAAGGATAACCTTTCTGCGTCTATTATGAACTTTTCGCTCTAGATTGTTTAAAATCTAATTTATCAGGCTGCATTTTCATCGAAGAAACCATCTTAGAGTTGCGATTGTTGTTTAGAGTCCCAGTATTTAGTGGAAGATTTTAAAGATTTCTTTTGAGTGTTCCAAAATCAGAAGTGCTAGTATTGAGACTTTGGTTCCTCTCAGATGTAGTTATGTTTTATATAAATGTCTTCTTCTACTTGTTTAAGTTAACTAACCTGTCTAGCTCTTGCTTGAACTAAAGGAAAACAACAAATATAGAAGGTCAAAAATAGACACTTAGCATTATTTTTTTTACGTGATTGGCCATTGTAGGTGTGAATAAGAGATCATCATTTGGGATATCAACAACCTTTTATCGTTCGAAATCACGGCGCAGCTGAGCTTTTTTCTCATTCAATTGAAGATCATAAGCAAGCTATCGCTTTCTGGATTCTTCCTCTTCTCTCTTTAGTCTCTCTTTCTCACTTATATTAGCCACAGTCTTCATTGGCAGTGATGAAAAAAGTTGATAATCTAACAGAAGCTACTGTCGATGATGATTATTTGTTATTTTTACAACTTTGTTTTATCTGAAACTTTCTAATTTAATAACAAAAAGTTTCTGCCTTAATAGAACCCTCTTACTATTTTTTAAGGTATCCTTATTTCCCTCAGTTTTGATTGATCATTTGCTAGGCTTTTTAAAATAAAGACTACAACGTTTAACTGCATATTACTTTTACTTTATCATCTTTTATACAAATTATACTAAAAAATTATGTAGAAATCATGAACTTAAATTTTTCTTAGAAATAAAAAACAATGGAGAACTTCTGAAAATATAGTGATAATCTAAGTTATCTCAAGAACAAAGCAAAAAAAGAGTTGAAATAAACACAGCTCATTGTTTTCTATTGACAGAACATAATTTTCTAATTAAAAACCCAGAAAATAAGTTAGTTGTATGGGAAATTGATATCGTTAATGCTAAAAGACAATTCAAATTAAATGTGCCTTCTTTTTAATAAGTCTTTTTTGACTTTTAATTGAGAGTAAAGTATTATTATTCAAGCTAGCTTTATTTCTTTACTAAAATCAATTGATTCTCTTATCTTTCCATACTTTCTTTAGGAAGACAAAAACTTTTTAAAACAACCATTATATAAGTTCTGTAAACTACATGCTGGGGCTATTTATTTTACCAACCATACTTGGAAAACAAGATAAATATTGGTCACATAAGTGTTGTTTGTCAGAAGGAACTCTGCAAAATTAATAAATCGAGATTCAAAGTTTAAAGATAAATCATTAATAAAACTTAAAATACAATATTTTCAAAATGAGGATTATTCATCAATATGTGTTGCTAAAATAATAAAATATTCTGATCAATTATCATCTTTATCTACTTTTTGTATCTGAATGAGCTCACCTCAATGTTTGATTTGAATCTCAGTATATTTTTATGTCTTTCAATAGATGGATCGAATATCCATATTGAATTGGTTTTCCCAAATTCTCTCCTTCTTTTTTCAATACCTAATGGAAAACATCAGTCTTTTTTAAGCTTTCTACTTTAATACAAATTGATATTTGAGATGAATTTCAGCAAACTCATTGTAGAATCTATTGTTTCATGTCATTGACATCAACCCTTTGAATGGATTATTCATCCTTTCAACATTTCTTTCTTTATTTTTGATATTTCTAAAGATACATATCTTTTACGTTACATTAATTTGTCTTATCTTAAGCAACTTTACTGTATTCACTTCATTTCAATTTAGATAATCCCTTTGTCTAAATGGATAATCTTTTATAAACAAAAACTAAATTATTTAGTTTGTCTTACAGCAAAGCTCTTTGCAAGATCATTTCTATTGCTGTGTAAGATTTTAATTTACACTTTTTAATTGCCTTTTTGAGAGGCCTGATATTACATGAAATAAATTATTCTTTTTTAATAAACGCAGGCAAAATATTCTTATATAAAATCAGATTCAATTCATTGTTTACCTCTCATTTAAAAAAAAAAGAACTAGAATAGCTTCAAAGACAGAAAAGTTTCTTAAAAGATAATGCACCACTGTCTTTACATTTTCCCATATTTAGTCAGTTTTCTTTATGCAATTTTTATTTTATTTCCATAAATAAACAAAAATAGATGTTTACTCAACTTAATACTCAAATTATTTCATTCATTCATATTTTATTGGAGTCATTAGGAAAAATATTTTGCCGCATGCTTAAAAATAGACCCTATTAACACCTGAAAAAATGATTCAATGTACTTTTTTTATCTGCAATCTTTTTTTAAAAGAGTACCAAAAATGAAGCAAAATTATCTAATAATGGTTTATGGTTTACTCTATCACTAACTTGGATTGCTTTCCAGACCATTCAAAAACTGTCTTCTTAGATAATATTACCGACAGCTTGTTTTTTCCCTGAAAATGTTATCAAAAATCTGTAAGATCACTATCCAATTTGCAGATTATTTATGCTTCTTTCATGAACTCAGACAAAAGAT
>Ga0302271_10003923_pt1 | contig 12179 bp, 5 predicted proteins | sample III_Bog_N1_1_FD_198767 | JGI IMG/M metagenome (GOLD analysis project Ga0302271, IMG submission 198767) | Peat permafrost microbial communities from Stordalen Mire near Abisko, Sweden - III_Bog_N1_1 | ecosystem: Environmental > Terrestrial > Soil > Wetlands > Peat | place: Sweden: Abisko... | reverse complement strand
TTTTCCACTTTGCAATATATTTTTTATTAAATTTTTAAACAACATCTCCTCTAAGCTTTTGCAGTGACTCTCGCTCTATGCCTAGCTTGTAATTTTACTTTCTTCCCAAAAAATATTAATATATTCCCTCCTCGTTTTCAATCAAAATCATTCAAAATCCTTAGCTCTCCCATAGACATCTCCGCTTTTCTTACTTCATTCAAATCTTACAACCTTTCATTTTTATTATATCAACCTTCATTATCAATGGAACAAGATTGAAAATAGAATTTTTACTTCAAGATGAAAGAGATTTTGTTGTTGTTGAGTTTTCCTTTTTGTTTGCCACTGAAGAAGAGCTGTTTGTGATTGCTATTTTTTTATTTTTGTTAATATTATGATAAACTAATGAAGGCATCCAAAGCAGTTTTTAATTATGCACCTCAGGGATATTATTTGAAAGTAGATGTTGATAACAATACTAGATTCTATTTATTCCCTCATTTATTTGGTTTTTTGTCTTTCAGGAGAGAAAAAAGACAAAATAATATTACAAAAGTATCTGCTCTTTTTTTGTACAAATTTGAATTAAATATCAAAAACTCTCTAATAGTAATCGGATTTATTAATATTGTTAATTTTTGGTTTTCTTTCGCAATGGTTTTTTAAATAGAGATAAAAAGAAATTGATGCCTAGAAATTAACTTCCTCCTCATTCTTCTGTGATTTACACCTTCACTTTGTTTTTTTGGAATAACATTTTTCTTCTTCTAAAGTTCTAGGAAAGCAGGGGAAAAAAACTATTTTCCTTGTTTCAAAAGTGGTTGTTCCTTCTTAGTAACTGGCAGACTTATTTTTAGTATTATTGATTACTGAAACCAGTGACAAATTTCAAATATGTTTCTTTTATCTTTTGCGTTGTATTGTTCCAATCATTGCGTTATGAGGCATAAGTTAATTTAAAACTAAGACATAAAACATTACAAGCATTAACGATTGATTTTGATGTAACTCGTTATGGTAAATCTAGGTATTATTTTAATCTTCTGAGTTTCAAGAGTTGGAGCATCTTAATCGACAATCAGTGATTTTCATTCATTTTTTATCATTTTAAACGAATCATTGTGTTTAAAATTCAATTATTTTAATAGTCTTAAAAGTTCTTGAAAATAGGCTGTTTTAGTACAATATTCTCTTTCTAGACAAACTTACTAAGACTATTTCATTACTATTTTCAAGCAGTACGATTTCAGATCAGCTCATTTCAAGAAAAACTCTGAATAATTAAGTTAAGAATTGTTATTTTTTGAGGATAACAATTCGAATGATAAAATAGTGAATTTAATAGAAATTGATAAAACAATGGTGTTGATGATGATAATAAAGATTATTAAAAGAAACACGATTTATCTTTTCTAAAAAAATATGAAAATCAACAGGATAGTCTTTCCCTTGAAAATATTATTTATTGACAATAAACTGGAAAAAATGTAATTCATAAAAAATAAATAATTTGTGGATGTTAATACTGCTTTACCATCTGCTTCTTTCATTTGTGAATAAAAATCTTTTAAAAATAAAGATAAACAATAAAGATTCTTAATATGAATCATCACTTCATACAGAAGATAAAAAATATTAAAGATTACTGAGTAAATAGAAGAAAAAAAAAGAGAAAGGAAATCTTAATATCCTTTAAATTTGTTCTTTTTTGATTTTATTTTAAAGAGAATCTCTCTCTTTCTCTCTGGATCCGTTTGATTGCTTGGAAAAAAACAGAGAAAAATCAATAATTCAAGAGAGAAATTTGAAAAGCTTCGAGTTTTTAGTTTCTTGAGGAATAATTAATTGCTTGGAATCACAAAAGAATTAATAAAATATTCAAGATTAATCAAAAGCTAAAGCAAAGTACAACAGGATTTAGAAATCTATTTTAGTCTGCTCATGGAAAACTACCACATTCTCCACCAAATTGGTGAAGGCTAATTTGGTAAAGTCTTCAAGGGACGAAGGAAAAACACTGGACAAATTCTTGCCCTTAAATTCATTTCCAAAAGGTATTTAATAATTTCTTTAAAACTCCCCTCTTTTTGATTATGGAAAATGAACAAAACATTAACGAATGTATTAAAGAAAGATATTTCATTAAAAAAATGAAAATTTTTCCTTGGTCAATTAATAACCATCACTTAGCTGGATAGTTACTTTGATCTCAAGGATTCATTTCTTGCTTCATAACTACTTTTTTTGTGAAGGAACAAGCAAGACAAAGATATGGCTAATTTACGACAGGAAATCGAAATCCTTCGTCGTCTTAAGCATGAAAACATTATCTTATTGCTGGACGCATTCGAGACTCCTCATGAGTTTTGTGTTGTCACAGAGGTAAAAAGATTTATAAAAAATGGCTGATTTAACATTAAATTCAAATCAATTTCAGATAAAACATAAACTTAACTGAAAAAATAAAACAAAAACATTAAAGTTAAAATAATCTTTGAAATTAGTTTATTTTTATTTATTTTCACTAACCAATTTTTAAATACTTCCAATACAGTTCGCCTAAGGTGAGCTTTATGAGATCTTAGAAGACGATAAGATGCTGCCTGAGAGCGAAGTCAGAAAAATTGCTTAGCAATTGATTTTCGCTCTTAACTATCTTCACACGAACAGAATTATCCACAGAGACATGAAGGTACTTGAATTTATCCAGGAAAAAAATATTTTTTTAAAAAAATCTTATTTTGTCTTTTTTTTTCGATGTAGCCTCAGAATATTCTGATATCAGCAAATGGTGTTGTGAAACTTTGTGATTTTGGGTTTGCAAGAGCATTATCTTCAAGCACAGAAGTCATGACTTCAATTAAGGGAACTCCCTTATATATGGCACCTGAATTAGTCAAGGAATAGCCTTATAACCATACTGTTGATTTATGGTCGTTAGGTGTAATTCTGTATGAATTATTCGTTGGGCAGCCACCTTTTTTCACTAATTCCATTCTAAAACTTATCGATCTGATCATTAAAGATCCAATCAAATACCCTGATAACATGTCACCAGATTTCAAGGATTTCCTTCAAGGTCTATTAAATAAAAACCCTACTGAACGAACTGGCTGGCCTGAATTACTTAACCATCCATTCATCACAGAAACCTAAGCTGAGACATTAGACAGGAAAAAACGATTAGAAAAATACTAGCAATGGGCTGGATTATAAGAAATCCCAAATGGAGAAGAGGGACTCAGTGCATAACCAATTGTTGTTGTAGGTGTTCAATAACAACAACAATAACAATAGCAATAACAAGCTGCTCCTTAAAACTAAGCTTAAAAACGAAAAAACCCCAATTCAAATGGATCCACAAACATTCTCGCTTTCGACAGTGGAAATGAAAGTGGCAGAAACACAAGCAGCAATAATCGAGAAATATCTCCTGCGAAGACAGCAGGCAGTGATGAAGTCTGGAATAAATATGAATAGCAAGCTAGAGACGAAAACTAAGCTACTGAGCTCAGAAGTGACACCTTGTTGCTGGATAGATTGCTGCAAATTTTAAAAACCAATCCAGCTGATTTGAGCAAAAAAGAGAAGAAAGTCTCTCTTATGATTGCCTTGAAAGTGTTGTGTTTGCTCATCACAAAGGGTAAGGTTGATGATGATACGAAAATTGATATAATCAAAAACGCTCTTCTCCCTGGACTTTTGATAAATCTACTCAAGACGATTCTGAAACTAGACAATAACAAATAGTTACTCGATGTGATTTCAGAGCTAATTAAAACAACTTGCCTCTTAGCTAAAGCAACATTTGATAAGAATGTTGGAATTGAAATCACTTATATTACCATGTTCCTCCCATTAATCCCACCTCTTATTAAGATCGGAGCTGCCACGAATGATCTCCCTCATCAAGCATTGCTTATCAATATTGTAAAATGGCTTAAACAATATTATCATAATTTTTGAAAGATAACCTTAGAAAAAACGGCTTTTTTTCGTTACAAACAGGTGAAGATAATCGGTATTTTTGGGAATCAAGCAAGTGCTAATCCAATCAGAAATTATACTTTCTACAAGGAGGTAACTGAAATTAAGTTCGTGCCTGATACTATCGCTCTGTTCAAATCAATCGATAACGTAAGCATTCTTAAATTAACTCAGAAAGTTGAAAAAATAAATACATCCATACTCTTTTGGAGTTAAGACAGCCAATTTATTGATTTGATAAAAAATCTCATTTTTGACCTATTTTATTCCTATCTAGGCACCAAATTTGCATAATTTTATCGTGTAAGTCTTAGCCGTTCTTGTCCATCCTGTATACGGTGATATCTTCACATTCCCATGGAAAAGAGGATAAAGTGGAGCAGTTTCTGAGTTTTGCGACCATCTGCCATTTTTTGAAGCTCTGAAGCAGTAGATCTTTATGTGCTTGCAAGAGGCAGGTTGTCTGAGCATTTTGCTGAATCAATTAAAAGGAGAAGAAGACACTTAGAAACTCACTAAGATTTCAGTTTTAAGAATCATCATGCAAGGTATTCGAATTCAAAGGGATTGGATTGATAAAATTCTTGCTCATAAGCAGATGCTTTAGACAATATCATCACTTATTTACGTTGACGAGCCATATATCAGTGCAACTGCCATGCAAATCATCATCCTGATATTGAAACATCTTGTAACTAAAAAGGACAATAATAATAATGGTTATAACCTCAATATTGGCATTAATCTGAACACCTAAAATGACTTAGGAATCAATGTACAATATCTACTTGATAATCTCGACAAGAATGTCTGGAATCATCCAATTGTCGCTATTATTTCGATTAATTTGCTTGCCGAAGTACTCCAAAATGATGCAACATAATCGATTCTGATCATTCAGAAATTCTCTTCAGCTTCCTCGTTTAAGCTACTTACTGAACTTCTGAATCCAACAAAAAAGGTAACAAAATGATTTGAGAAAATGTATCTTTTTTGTGTTATCATTTGATGCGTTCTTCATCTGATAATGTCTATTAATACTTGTGCTTTGATAAATCTAGGTGAATAAAATTGAGGAGATTCGCAGCATTGAGGGATCTGGATTTGGCTGTCCTGTGTATGGTTTCAACGATGCAATCATTAACTTCTTGTAGAGACTTCTATTCCGCTACCATAAGGAACACAGAAAATTAGCTGAACTCTTCGCTTTGTTTGAATAAAGTGGCATTGATAACAGCATTTTGAACATTCTTACGACATTGAGCTCCAAATCTGACGTCTCTCCTAAAGGCTTTGTGTCCTGCTTGATCCTGATCCACGACATAATTTTCTCAGATTTCACGTAATTCTCCGCTAAAATTTTCTAAGAAAAAGTGCTCTTGATTCTTTGCGAGCTTCTAAAAGAATCATAACTAAAAGCGTTGAATGAATGGCCAAGCAGCAATGGTGGAGGTATGATATGCGTCCATTTAATCACAGCTTAGCTTCTTAGAATCTTCAATCTACCTTTCACACATCCAGCAAACGATACAGATTTATCAAGAATAACTCGAGAATTAAATAACTCTGAGATTATCTTAAGCACACTGAAGACAATCTAATACTTGCAGAAAGACTCTATTGGGATAGGAATATAACTGCTATCTAGATTGATTTTGAATACAGAGGACGATAAATAATTTGCTGCTTAGTTTGTCAATAACAATGGGCTGTACATTATTAAGAAATACAACCTCTTAAGTGACGAAAACCAAGCTAGTTTGATTGTTGACACCCTAAATATCCTGAGTTAACTTGCTAGAATCTCCAAGAACTACTACGATAACATTCATGTCATTGATATTTATCCTGAACTCAAGAAATTAATTGTCCACAAAGAACCTTCTGTGCGAGCAAAAGTGTGCAATTTCATTGGAAACATTTGCAGACACTCTGGGAATTTCTATGAGAATCTGCTGAAAAATGATCTAATCGCAGCCTGCATCGATTGCTGCAAGGATTCTGACAAGGCTACGAGAAAGTTTGCTTGTTTCGCAGTTGGAAATGCAGGGTTTCATAATGGCACTCTTTATGAATATCTTCGACCAGTTGTGCCACTGCTCGTGGATCTGCTGAAAGATCCTGAAGTAAAATTTTATCAAATAGGAAATAATTAAGACAGTGGAAAAGAAAAATATTTTTTTATTTTTGACAGGAAAAAACCAGAGCAAATGCTGCAGGAGCTTTAGGAAATTTCGTTAGAAATTCAGATACTCTCACAAAAGATCTGATTAAATATGGGGCACTCCATGCTATGAGGGATGTTGTTTTAAATGACATTGGTCCAGTAAAACATTCTCTTTTATTTTTCTCATTGATATTTGATACTCGTTTTTTTATTTTTAACTCATTCTTTACTTGATTTCTTCCTTAAAGAGCTTATCCCCGAAGAGAATCGCCTTGTTTTCTATTGGAAATCTATGTGCTTATGCCGAGTGCAGAAAAGTGTACTTGGAGATGAACATCCAAAAAGTTATCAAGGATCTCCAAGAAACTCCTAATTAGGATCCATAGATCTTGAAATATGCTGCAAGAATCTAATAAAAATTAAGTAAATTTTGTTAATTTTTACCATTACTTTTTGTTTAATTTAGCTATTAAAAAAATAAAATCTAATTATCGTTATGTCTTTCATTATAGGCCAAGATGTCCTGCAGTGAGTGACAAAGAAACTCAGAAAAATAAAAAAGAAAATCAAGAAATAATATGTAACTGTATTTCTATTTTTCTCTATGTTTGGAAGGAATTCGAATAAGATACAAACTAATGTGAAATGGTTTGCTATTTTCACAAATATTTTCTCTTAAAAGCTAATCATATTTTGAATTAATTATTTTTTTCTTTTTCTGAGCTACTACAATTCTTGCTTTAAAAAACAACAACGAAAATAAAATAAAAGACTAAATAGAATTACTAAAACCAGATAGGCAAACAAGGTAAACTTATTAGCCTGTAATAAATATGACCCACAATTACCAAAACTTATTAAACATTCGAACTCTCATTTTTTCATTCAAATTACTGTACGCTTGATTAATAAAATTTCAAATTTCTTAATTATCAAATTAATTGATCAATCTTACACTACACACACATATATTTATCAATAACCATATCGTAAAACACTATCTAATTAAATACATTTGTTCTCTCATATTTTTGAGAAACATTAATAATACACATCTTCTTAAACTAAAATTATTAAGCACTTTTATTTTTGACAATGCTCATTAGAAATATTAATTTGAATTTTATATTGTTTTCATTTAAATTTCTTCAAGAATTTCAAAAAAGTTTTTTTAATCCTTCCCAAATTCATAACAATTGAGTATTAAGAAACTTAAGAATTCCAGATCTTTAACACTTTAGTGACTGGCGAAATTTTTACCAAAAAATATTATTTGTTTTTGTTTTTTCATTTTGTTTGATTTTTGAATTTTGATATTTTGTATTTTGATATTTTTTGAATTTGAATTTTTGTTATTTGTTGTTTATTTGATAGATATTTTAACATGAACCATTAAGGATTTAGACAAACATATGACTGATAATTTGGAGAGCTTTCTTAGATAGGAATACTTCATACTTTAAAGAATTGTATGGACTTGTTACATGTGGTATTTTTGAAAGATTATGGATATCTTACTGGACTAGCGGAGATTTCATTTATTTGAATAAGCTCAGACAATTCGAGATGCCAATGTGCAAATTATATTTGTTAAAAATAAGGATGTAATCGAGCTAGCAGTGCGAGGGTTTTAATCACTTTTAAAAACTAGGTTTTTGCTACATTTTTTTATTCTCATGTTTTGAGCAGGTTAATTTCAAATTTTGATTTAGTCTCTTGTTTTCTTTTCCTTTTGTTTATTTTTTTATTTGAAATTAATTGATTATGAGAATTTAATTTATGAAATTAGGGTTTTTATTGCTTTATATAAGGCAAACAAGGGGGGAGGGAAAAGCTTAATAAATTGTATTGAAAATTGAATTAATGTATTAATTTTCTCTAGGGAAGTAAAAAAAATTATGTTTTTTAAGTAAAAAGCGAAAGATTTAGATTAATCATGACAAAAATTATATGAATAGGAGCTGAAAAATGTATCTCTTCTCTATTCCTAATAATTATCCCATCATCTTATTACTGCTTAAAATCAGCTCCTTCAGGGACTATTTTAAAACAGCCCTTTGCATTTACTGAAAATTTACTTCCAATTTACTGGATGATCTTGCCTTATGTCAATGACTTCTGAAGAAGCAATGTTGCCTGAGACAGAGGCTAAGCCCAAAACATATTAACTACATATTACATTCAGACAAAAGTGCTGCTACTCTGCAAAAAAAATCAGAGATTTTTATGAAACTAAGTCTCTAGTGTTTGAAATTGGAAGGGGCTGTTTATTATTAATTATGAATCCATAAATGAAAAAAAAACTCTTTAATTTGATAAAATTGCAAAAAATACTATTCAAAACAATGTGCTTTTCCTGTATTTTTGTTCCTAAAAATATTAGACCAATATAAATGGCTTGAGTTGGTTAGTTTTTTCAAAAAATCAAAAACAAATTACTTACTAATAAGGAAGTGGGTTGTAAAAATGAATAACTTTTAGTTCTCATAAATTCTCAGTAAAAATGAAAGAGCCACTTATGCTTAAAAGAAATAGGTGGAGATATTTGAAAAAAAAAGTAAAACTGGAGTTCTTTCAATTATTGAATTCACTCTCCCCTCTTAAACGAAACAAACAGAATTTATATAAAAAAGAGAGAGAAATAGAAAGAAGGGATTATTTGATAAATAATAAATCATAAGACATCCATGAGCTCTCAGGATTCAAGATTGACATAGAAAGGAAAGATTTAAATCTAGGTTTCACGAGGTAGCATTGACTTACTCGTCAGAACTACTTATGAAGATATCAATGGGAAAAAGCTGAAAAATGAACGATTTCAAAAGAGGAAACGAGCAGAAGATGAAAAACGAAGAAGAGAAAGGTAGATTATTATATTATTCATATTGTTTATGCGTTATTCAATCTTTTATGTGCACTAACAAGCTTATTAATGTACTTACTTTTTTCAAATAACTAGATATGCAGAAATTCAACAGGAAGCTATCTCTTCAGGCAAGAAAAATGCCGCTCTTGAGATGAAATGGTCAGAACTACAAGAATTAGAGGAATGTGAAGAACTATTTGCAGTAAAAATTAAGAATTGATTTTATGAGAAGAGGGCAAGGGGGTTTACTCAAAACACAACAGCAATATGATGTGTTGATGGAATTAGTTGTCTAATTAAACACAATTTGCAAACTAAAAATAGGAAATAACTGAGCAGCAAAGTTTATTCGGGTAGATCATTGAGGGTAAGGATGCGTTGAGAAGAGAATTTGAGGATGAATTGAAAAGAAAAGATGATGAATATGTCAAAATGTTGAAGGAACAATCTAACGATATCAAGGAAATGATAAGCAAAATGCGTGGATAATTCAGCAGAATCCGCGAAGCTGATCAACTAGAGTTAGAAGACATCGAGAAATAATTTGAATTAGAAGTAATTTTTTTAACTAAATTCAGAAAAAGGGAAATAAACAAAAATTAACTTCTGTTGTATTGCTGTTACTGAATTATTTCCTTATTTTATTTTATTTTATTTTACTTGCAGAGGTCAAATCTCTTGAGAGAATTCAACACGGAGATCACTAAAACATTTGAAAAGCACAACAACATCGAGAAAGAATATGTCGAATAGCATGCTGCTACTGAAGAAGAAAATACTAAGAATATCGAAGATCTAAGGATCAAGGGATCGAAGCACTATGCTGAATTGAAAATAACAATGGAGACGGAAATTTAAGATCTCGAAAAGTGTTTCGAAGACATGAAAGCACTGTATTAGCTGATCACTGAGAAATTAGATTATTCTCTCAAAGTTCTTTAAGAGAAATTCCATGAAAACAACTCCTTATGCGATGAACTCAAAAAACGAGAGAATAACTACAAGAACCGACTTAAATAACTCACTAAAGATTATAAAAAATATGACAGAGATTTCAAATTAGACAATAAGAATCTCACATAAGAATATAAGAGAATCATTAGATAATTCAAGGAACTTTAAAAGAAATTCAAACATTTCGAAAAAGCTGATCTTGATAAGTAAGATTTATGAGATTTATGAATTTTAGAATTCCTGAGGATATGTTAGCTCTGCAGTATTGTTTAAAAATCATTTTGAAAAATAATTAGATATTCAGAGATTCAGAAGATGAACGAAGCTGAAGTCAAAGAACTCAAGGATAAAATTGTTAAATGCAATATCACTATGCATGTTCAATAACTAGGTGTGCAGTGGATTCCACCTTAATCTGAAGAAGAACTACTTGCATAGTAGTAATAACTTGCACTGGAATAAGGTGGCAAAGCTGAAGAAGAGGAAGAGGGAGAAGTTGAATTTTGTGTAAGCGAAACAAAATTAGGGGAAATATGCTCCATCATTCTTGAAGAAGCTGATTTCCTTATTGATGATAAAGTAAAAATATTGATGATTTTTCAAATTAAAAAAACTACAATTTTAATTCCTTTTCACTGTTAAGCTGCGTGAGGAGCTGGAGGAGCAACCAGTAGCTGAGTAGGTCCGTTAGAAATTAGAGTGTATTAAGAAATGTTTATTCATCGATTCTGCTGATGAAATGAACTTCTTTATTCGTGAGTTAATCACTACCTGCAGAACTAAGAGTCCTGAAGAATAAGAAGCTGAAGCAAGAAAGTAACTATTGCTTTTAGGACTAATCAAAGAATAAGTTGAAGAAGAAGTGCCTGAAGGTGGCGAAGATGCAGAAGGTACTGAAAATACTAATTAGAATAAGAAAAAAGACGGAAAAGTAGATCCTAAAGATAAAGATGGTAAAGATAAAGATAACAAAGATCATTAAGGAAAAGATGGAAAAAAAGAAGATAAAAAGAAGAAGAAAGATCATCACGATGATAAAGAGTAATAATCTGCAGCTGCTCCTGCTGCTGAACACAACAGTAACGAAGCTGATAACCATGATGGTTAAGAAGTCCATGAGGATTTAGAAGGAGCAAATGACATAATTGAAAAGGAAATTGACCTTGAAACAGTTCAAATGAATCTCAATGAAGTTGTGAGATTCTTATAAGACTGGCAATAGACTAGAGACAAAAGGAAAGAGAAATTAGGTAAAATTATTGTTCTAAAATGGTCTTTAAACTGCCAATTTAAAATTGAATTTTCTTTTAAACCTATCAAACAGAGAAAGAAAGCACGAAAAAAGCAGTCAAACAAGAAACAGAAAGAGAAAAGAAGGAACGTATTGCTAGAGAGGGTAAGAAATACTGGGAAAAGTTAACTTAAGTTCTTCCTGAACGCACTTTCAGAGTCTGGCATGTAAGAGCTTCGTTCTTAATAGAAACAAAATTTAAAACATTTTTGTCAATTTAACCTAGGTGTTAGACAGATCGTTATCTAAGTATTATGAGTTGCTCCTTGACAGACAAAAACTTATCGAAGAAACTTCAGAATTAAACAATCAAAATGAAGAACTCAAGAATCTCCTCAATCAATACATACAGGTAAATAACATTTCACATAAGAATAATCCTAAAAAATTAAAGAAAATACATTAGATACTGTTCTTACAATTTTCTTATTTTATTATTAGATCGATCATGAATTGATTATCAGACCTACAAGGCTCATTAACTTTGAGTCTCCTCAATAGTGATGTGAAATATATTTTCATATTGACCAGTATTGCTCTGTCTGTTGTTTTTCATTTTCAATGTACAAAAGCATCTGTTTTAGACATGTTTATTCAAAGAGGGATAGCAAGAAAAGCAAAAAAAAATGCAACTATTATCTTCACAATTATGAGAAGGTCTTTTCTAAAAATTACTTATTGTATATAAAAATAAACTGTTTGGTGAAGATTATTTGATTTAATTATTTTAGATGTTATTATTAAGATTGAATAACAAAAAGCACCTTTGATATTTTAGATTTTGCTTTTAAATAGTAAAGAAATAAGGAATTAATCATAAAAAATAATACAATTAAAAAAGGAATTAGGGGGTTGGGGTTGGGGTTGGGGTTGGGGTTGGGGTTGGGGTTGGGGTTGGGGTTGGGGTTGGGGTTGGGGTTGGGGTTGGGGTT
>Ga0302271_10003922_pt1 | contig 12181 bp, 7 predicted proteins | sample III_Bog_N1_1_FD_198767 | JGI IMG/M metagenome (GOLD analysis project Ga0302271, IMG submission 198767) | Peat permafrost microbial communities from Stordalen Mire near Abisko, Sweden - III_Bog_N1_1 | ecosystem: Environmental > Terrestrial > Soil > Wetlands > Peat | place: Sweden: Abisko... | reverse complement strand
GAACTATTCAATTACTAAAAACCACTCAGCTAATAAAGCTACCACCCCGATTCAAGTTAAACTATTGGTAGAAATAATTTACATCTGATAACACGCTGCAGTGGATCATGGACTCTCCTTTTCTCTTATCTCTTGTGTGTGTTTTTTCTTTTTTAATCAGTAAAATTAAGATTAAGCCTAACAATTAAATTGAAAACTAATTTTATTTGTTTTATTTCATCATTCAGTGAGCTGTAAGAAATCAAAAGAGAAGAGAGAACTGTACCAGATATCCTGTTGGACTATTCTCATAGCTGAAAAAAAAACAAAAACACAAGAACTATCTAAAATCTACAATCTGTTTAGAAATTCTTGGTCCTAAAATTGAAAAATCTCTACTCATAAAAACTGTCATATCTCTTACCAAACAGCGTTGGTTAATTTTAGATCCTTAAACTGTAAAATAGATTTTTGAGCTACTATTGAATAGCACAAATTTTAACTAAAAAATGTTTTAAATCAAACAGCAGAAAGCAAAGAAACATCACAACTCTTTTCGACCTCTATCTAGCATGCAAAAAACCATATTCCCAACATTCAACATTTTAATTAAGTCTCTTGGGAGGTAATAATAACAAAGAAACTGTAAACTCCTAAGAAAGTTTGTGCAAGTTTTCCACTGATGAAAAAGAAAGAAACAAATATTTTTCGCCATTAAAGCGGTTCAAAAGTGCCAAGAAATTCTTAGAATCAGTATTCAGTTAGTGGATTTTCATTTTTTATATCATTTTTTTGAAAAGAAAAAAAGAACTGGAAATAACGATAATTTCATTATTACCGTTGTGACTGATTTAACCATTGCTTGCTCTGATTTTTATTCTTATTTTCTGCGTTTCTTTTGTAAAGAAGCATTCCTTCAATCAGTTTCTAACCATTTTAAAATAGTTACTTGCTTTTACTGGGGTGACTTTATCCTTAGAATGGCAATAACACCCAAGCATTGTTGAGCATTCTGTGTAATAAAGCCAGCAGAAAACAATTTGTAATTCATTTATTTTCAAATAATACATTAGAAACAACGCCATACAAACAATCTAACGTCTAAACTACTTTTTTAGAGTGGGTAAACCTAGCAAACAAAGAGAAAAAACTTGGAATACCCTTGTGCATAGTTGCAGTTTCCTTCTCCGAAAATACCTTTTATCTGCTGGGAAAATGTAACATAACGTTGATGCAGATGCTGATCTTCCAGATTAACCTTCGAAACCTTAAGAAAACCTTTTCATCGAAGATATTGACATGGACACTTATGCAATTAGAATCTCAAAGCTTACTGAGGTTTCAAGAAACAGCAGTCTGATCGTGTGCCATTCCGTGAATCTTTGCTATACTATTTTTTTCTTAGTGATTGTAGGCAGGTTCTACTCAAACGGTAAGAGTCACCATGTAGTTAGCATAGTGTTAAGTGGTGTGTATTCTTTGGTTTGCTACTTCATACTGGCTAGATAAAACAAGAGAATCAGTGCATTTCTCCCTTCTCTTTAAGAACTTCACCCATTTAAGTGTGCTTCATTAGTAGTTGACCTAACAGATTTGCCATTTTCTAGGATTAGTGTTAAAGAATTGCTGATATCATCGATTTAATTTTAGAATTGGTGGTTGTTCTATCTCCTACCAATTGCGATCTATTGCTATTATTTCACATCGTAACTCGTGAGTACCTTTAATGTTTAAGAGGCAATAGCGATATTTGGGATAATTTTCTTGCCTTTGCATTTTTCAACGTTGCTTTTCGCTTTCATGGCTCTGAATTCTTTGTTCAAATATAATCAAATTCCATCACAAAGGCATGGAAATGCTAGGATTTCAGAATGTCCAGGTGAAGCAGAAACAGGAGTAATAATACCAGCTAGTAATGCATCATCGGATTAGAATATACCTAATAATACTCAAAAAGCTACTACTCCCTCTAGAATAACGGTGTCCCTTTCATCTGATTGCTGCATCTGTCTGCAATAGCTAAACACGTAAAAGTGCATCACGACTTACTTCTGTTGCAATAACTCCTTTCATACGGAGTGCATCACTGCATGGCTTGAAGCGAACATACGCTGTCCACTCTGCAGAGCTGATATTTCATGAAATACTGAATCGAAAAATGAAAATCAGCCTTAGCCAGTGAGTGATTTGTTTTATTAACTTAATGAATTATTTATTTTTATTTTGTGTTTCTTCTTATTAAGAGGTATTATTGTTTGCTTTTTTTGTTGGTTAAATTGCTCAAAATACTAATAAACAGCGAAAAGAGTCTAATTTCCTGATCAAATTAGTGTTTTTCATTTGATATTGTGCCAAAATAATGCATATTGAAGGAATAAAAGAGAGAGAGAGAATAATCTCTTTTGGATTGTAAAATACCTTCAACAGTTTGTTTTTGTTTGTTTCTTCAGATAGCTTTATCCAGTGTTTTCAATGATTTAATGAGTCAATGTGGGCCAGATTAGTAGTACTCCTTTATTATCTTAAAAATTAACTTTTGTTTTGTTTTTGAAGCAATATAAATCTTCACTATTATTGACAGTAATTTGCTATTAATCTCCTATTTCCCATAGGTAGTTGCATAATTTTGGAGCATTTTATGGCTGGATTGAGCACACTATTTTTTATGGATAAATAAAAACAAACTACATCTGTGATCTTCCACCCTTTATCCAGTTTCTTATTCAATTCCCTGAATGAATTCTTTCTTTTGATATTTCCCTTTATATGATTTGTTGTTGATCATTATCAAAAATTGATTCGATTCTAAGTAAAATATGCTTCAAATCATAGATTAATAATGCATTTTAATTAATAATCAATTGTCCATCACAAAACTTGTTACTTTTCCTTTACACATTTATAGAATCTACTTATGAAGGATAACAATTTTATTCTCCCAAAGAGAGAAACACTTATTTTTCATTTTCTTTGATCTTGCTTATCTTGCTTGTTTTCCATTTCCTTCTTGCACTCAGCTATGATTGTCTTGAAATCGCTCATGTAGGACTTGATTGTCTTCAATTTAGACTCAGCTTTCCTGCCTTTTTTAGTAACCAAATAAACAGACTAAATGAACAAAGGAACTCTTCAAAACAATGCACTATTCTTACTTTTTTCCTCATAGTTATCTTCGAGATCTTCATTTCCATCATATTTATCCTTTCCTCCTTTTTTCTTCTCTCGTTCAACTTTTTTCTCTGTCTTTTTCTCTTTGAGATTAACTTTATCTCCTACTACGCGCTAGTAGTCTTCAAAGTCTGATTTGATCCTGGTCATACCTTCCATGCAGCGATCATATAGATTATCCACAGCCATGAGTATCCTTCCAAGATTCAAATTCTTATCACTGGATTTCTTGTTTGAATCCTCCACTAAACTTTGTAGTTACATCTTCTCGTTGTTTTTTTCCTGTTGCATCACAAAAAGAAGAAGTTAAGAGATGAATTAAAGGAGAAATTGTTGTGTAATGTGTGCTGTTTCTATCCTTTTTCAATTCCATTTTAAGCCTCATTCAATTTTCTTTACCTCTAACTTCTTGGTGAGATCTTTAATATCATTGTTGAGTTGTAATATCTCCTAATTTTTGAATTTCTAAAACACTTAAATCTAATGTTTTGTGTCTTCTTGCTCTTTCTCAAGAGCCTTATGCTCATTCTACAAATTCTAGTTACTTGTACTTAATGTCTTATATCGATTCAGAATCTCAGCTAAATCTTAATATTGATCTCCGTGTGCTTTTATTACACTATCGAGATATTCTTCGTATTTCTTGAGTGCTTGGACTTTCTACTCCAGCTTAGATTACTGTTTCTAGAGCTCTTCGTATTAACCTTGGACTTCCTTGATATCCTTTTCCTTTTGATCTTTTTACTTAGTCTCTTCTTAAAGTCTTTTTTCAGCTCTATTTTTTTTAGCTTCATTATCTTGCAGGAACTTACAATAATTGATGAGTTCAGCTTGGATATTGTAATCTTATTCTCTCAACTCATCTTCCTTTCTCTTGAATTCGTCTTCTTACCTACATATTAGAATTCAATAGCAAGAATTATTCAATGTATCACTCATTCAGAGTGTTAAATTCGCTATTAATTTCATGAATTCCATACTCAAAAATGCAAACACTTTTAAACAAATTTTTATCTTTTTGTTTATACTTTTTGAATTCGTCTTTCTGTGATTCAAATGCTTCATGGATCTCGTACATCTTTCGACGCTTCTCTAAGAGCTTCGTAGCAGGAGATACCATTTAGAAACTAGCTGGACCTTTAATCTTTGAGCTTTTCATCTCTCTATCTTTCTTATTTTAGACTAAAAAAGTTGGTTTCTTCTTGTTTTTGAAAAGGAATTAACTAAAGAATTTTCAAAGTCGCTATTTATTGGTTTATTCTATCTTTTCTAATCACTTTTTTCACTTAGGCTGCTCCAAAGAAACCAGTTGCAATTTATGTTAGCATCCATTCTCATGCTATTCTGAATTAAAACTCATTTTTAACCATGTTATTATTTTATGTGGTTTTTTGAATTTCAATAATGAACGAGTCTGCTAAGCGAATACATTTAATAAATAAGTCTCAAATCAATCAAATAATCAAAAAAAAATTTCTAATATATTTCATCTGGGCACACTAAACACTCTCTTTCTCTCATGATGGAAGCTTTTTGAGTTAACTGAAGAATTAATGTTGGGAAGTATGTAATAATAAGCTACTTCAATTTCGTTTTTGTTAACCCTCAAATCAACGAGTAATCATATTTTAAGGAAACACCTTAATTTATCCCTCAGCCAGTAAAACGTAAATTTTCTATTTCTGGTGTTTTTTCTAAAATAATATCAAGATTTCTCCTTTTTTTTTGATAAAGAGAGATGAATCTGTTGTATATTTTGTTATTTATCTTTACAAAATTGTGTTCAGAAAAAATAATTCTAAGGAGAATGAAGAATAGAAAGAATGTTCCTGGTATTTATTGTTATTTTTTATCTCCAAATTGAAATGCAGTTAGATTTTCTCAAAACTTATCTTTAATAATCTTAGATTAATATTGACTTTAAGATAAAAGTCTACTGGATTTTGTATTGTAAACAATGATATTTGAGAACAAATGATTATTTTTTATTAATTTTACTAGAAAATAAGGTTAACTTGTGGCTCAGAAATCATGAATTTGAATGGATGTTTTTAGATAACCCTTTAAAGCATTTATTATCTTACTAGATCAATGAATGTATGATTCAATAGATTAAAATTGGGAAGTATTACCAAACAAAAGTTTAGAAAATCAGAGATTTTTTGAAAGTGCGAAAGTCTTCTCAAGAAACTATCAGTCACCTCTTCAACTGAAGGCTCACATAAATGAATGGGATCGATGACCAACTTGAAAGAAGCATTTAAAATCATATGGAAATCACTGTATCTGACATGAGTTACATTGAAAACTCTACACACAAATCAGAAAGCGTTGAGGAATAATAATCAGATGCTGAAGATGGAGCTGAAAAGAGAAGATAAACATTCTTTCAGATGCAATAATAAAAAGAATTAGAAGGCGATGATGATTCATCCATTCAGTGGCTATCTGATAGTAGAAAACATAGAATTGATTCCAAAAGAGAGCAGCAGTATGAAGAATAAAATAATTAATAACAACTACAATCATTTAAGTCGAGCAATTTAAATGATGCTAATGAGATTAATCGCATATTGGACAACAACAATAAAAGCAATTTTCTAACTCTTTCTACTAACAAACTGAACCTTGATGATGCTTGTATTACCTCAAATTTCAACACCCATTAATTAGATAGCAGCAATGAAATAAGAGTTTCTCTAAATAATCTAGGAACTTCCACACATCCCCGCATTGCTTAACTTGCACCTTTGACAATCTTGCATTAATCCAGCTTCCACGAAGAGCAAAATCAAGACAGCTCAATTTTCAACTACCAAAATGGATAACATCTATCTACCACCAATAATCATCAAGATGCTTCCAAATAATATTTTATCGATGAATCTCATCCTCCAAAGTATCGACGTCCATCTGGTTTCCTTTCGGAGTATCTAGTCCACTAAAATATCCACATAGATACTAATAATATTATGAATACATCATAAGAATATACTAGTAACTAAAATGATCTTGCAAATGATTCCTTACATCCACGAGATACATAATTCTTAGAGTAACCAAATCTCTATCCAAAACATCCTTAGCTAGATAAACAAACTCCAGGACTCTCTGGTGTATGGAAACACTCATCATTATTGGTAATTACACTAGTCAAGAAATTCCAGAATATGCTTATGTCGCACAATAATTAAAATAAATTCAGAAATCTCGAGAAACAGCATTTTGATGTGATAGGGGATAAATCAGTGTACCAACCATTCTACTAGAAATATCTAGAAGACTAGGATATTCTGTACAAAAAGAAAATGAACAGCAATAAAATTATTGCTGCTACAGGGCTCAATAGATAAAATTCATAGATACCGAGTGGCACCATTGGGATGTTCCAGAGCATAATGAATTTGAGTTGCTTTTCGAATATGCTAATTGGATTGCTACATAATTTCAGTGTGTTAATGCCTAATTCTAAAACTAAAATCGCATGGAATATCTTATTGTTCTTGCTCCTTTTGGCTAATTTCTTCATGATTCCATTGAAAGTCTCCTTTAGTAATTTTTCAACTGGATCAGGTAGACTAAACGAGTTAACGTATGTCTCCAGTGTATTTTTTCTTTTGGATATGCTTCTGAATTTCAATTCTGCATATTTTTCGAAAGGACTGATAATCACTGAAAGAAAGAAGATAATTCATTGCTACGTGAAGAAGAATCTATTATTTGATCTCATCACCTTGCTGGCTTATATCTTCACGTTCTTCTCTGCTTACTAACTTGAAGCTGGAGTGCTAATTAAGATCTTAAAACTTGCTCCATTGATAGAGAATTTCGAGGAAATATTAAATTTAAAACAACGCGGATAAGCTATTCTGTCTCTTTTGAAGCTCGTCATGTTCATAGTCATGGTGACACACATTCTAGGATGTTCGTTTTTTTTGTTTGCGCGAGTTGAAGAGATTTATTTCCCGAATTCCTCGAATTGGATTGAAGCGAAACAATTCTGGGGAGCAGAATGGTATGATTAATATATTCTGTCACTGTACTGGTCGGTAGTAACTATGATAACTGTTGGATATGGTGATATCACTCCGGTTAACATGCAAGAGAGACTCTTTGTGATCATTGTGATGCTCATTTCATGTGGTGTATTTGCTTATTCGATTAATTCAATAGGAAGAATTCTTGAAGAACTCTCCAAAAGAGATGCGCTCTTCAGAGATAGCATTTCATTAGTGACTTCGTATCTCAAATAAGTAATTTTGCAAAGCGTTATATTTATCAATCCCAACAAATCAAAACAACTTTTTGATTATTAATAACACCTATTTTAAATAACAAACTTAGAGAGGAATTAGCTATGATTTACAGCTGAGAATCAGAAAGTACTTTCAGTACTTGCATAGAGAGAACAGAGAAGACAACGAAAAGATCGAAGGACTCATGGACATGCTCCCAAGTAAATTTACTTTAATGATTGCTTTGAGGATATTCTAAAATATCTCTCTCTTTCTTGTTTAGGTTCTCTCAAAAACGAGCTTGGTACTGAGATGTACACCAAAATTATCAACGACTAAAAGATTTTTAAGTTAAACTACTCCTAGAAATTCATTGAAGAGCTCTCACTAACAATGAAAGAGAAGCGCTTTGGGCCTGAGGAGATAGTGTTCTAAGAGCTAGATTGCATTGATAAATTGTATTTCATTATTAAAGGCCAAGTGCAGTTATTCGTCAATAAACGAAATTCCAGCAATGCTACTTTCACATCTGTTAGGATTCTCACAAAAGGCAGATTAATCGGACAAGGAGCGTTTTTTACATAACTGCCTTGTAGTACAGGAGCTAGATGTCTGAATGTGACGTCTCTTGTTTATATTTCACGAGAAGATTTCGTTGAAGTCATTAAAAAGCATCCAAAAGATTACGAGAAATTTTGTATGCTCAGAGACAACCTGCAAATCAACGGGATATATAGAGGAATAGGTACTAAATGTCATCTTTGTGGATCATTCAACCACTCCTTCCAAGGCTGTCATCTAGTCAGGTTTGGGACCGAAATAAACAGGAAACAAAATATTATCAAAAACAAGTTATTTTCCATTTTTTTAAAACAGATACAATCCCATGAAGGAGAAGATTATCATACGATACAACAAAACTGAACAAGGACGAGATCCAGCTTTCAAAAGAACCAAACGAAATCCTACTTCCAGTGCACGTGTCGCTCATGAGCTTCTTAAAGACATCGCAATTGCCTTGCTTATTGATTTAAATGAAGAAAATGGCAATGCAGATGGTGATGAAAGTGTGCTTGAAGTTGTGGAGAATATCAAGAAGTATTATAAAAAAGAAGGGGAAAAGTGGAAAAATACTGGGAATTCCAAAGAATTTAATGAAAATACTGGAGATCTTTCAAAGAAAAAGCAAACGTAAAGAAACTAAAATCTTAGAGATCTATGTGAAAATAGTGAATTGTCTAGTGGATCTTTCAGCGAAAATGCAGATAAATTATAATCCGTTGATTCAGGTGATACAATAATCCTTGATATGCCAGTTGTTCAGCCAGTTTCTATGATACATAGAAAACAAATTGCCTCAAGCGGTGACCTTAGTGCTAAGGAAAATCATAATAGCAACCAAAATAATAAAAATGGAAATGTTCTGAACAAAAAGAAACGAAAAATTGCATTTGATTCAGCAGATTCCCATGAATCTTTTTCTGCTACGTAGAATTAGCATTCATCAAGTCATCCGATTAGTAGTTCCTGCAGTGGATTTGTCCCTGTTTCTCCTACTAGGGAACATGACAATAATAATTTACAATCACCTACAAAATCAAGGAAAAACTACTCTTCTTTCAAGACTCTTTCGCTAAAACAAGATGACCTATAATCATAAGTCTAATCTGATAATTAATCAAGTGCAGTAAAACCAAGATAATTAAGAAAACGAGGTAATATTCTCCTTGGAGGTGAGAATCTAGATGAATAAATCTAAAAATTATGTTTCTCGAGTTTAGAGGAACTTGACAGATTCTGGATTTATGAGATCTATTTTATCGAAGGAAATATCAATAGAATAATTGAGAACTACAATACTAACTTTATTCACACAAAATACAGAGAAGACTTAGATCTTGTAGCGAAAAAACGAAATATCAAACGATTAATGACTAAGAAGCTAAGATAATCAAAATAAGACAAACTTTAGAATTTAATAATTCAAAAAAGGTCACAAATCAACAAATGTAATGAAATCGATATTTAATAGATATTTTTATTCTAAAATTTTTCGTTTTTTTTTATGCATTTTTAACTAATTCTAACTTTTGAACTTTTAAGCTGGAACGAATGGAATGATCGACTCCCCTCTGACAAGTGAAATAATTCTTAATAAAACATTCAATTTCTCTTAGGCTAATTTGGATTCATGCTAAGGAGAGTCTCCAAACAAAGGAAAGCCACCGAATAAAGCTAACTCTTGTAATCTCAATCCATCTACTCAGAAATATTCTCTTTCTCATATTAATGAAGAAATCCATGATTTTATGAGAAATTCTCAAGCGATTAAAAAAAATATCCTCAGCAATAAACCGCTGTGATGGGTATATTTCTATTACAATAATAAAATGGTAACTTTTCAATAAGGTAAAGAGGATAATTAATATTAATAAAAATAATTAGTAAAACTCTATTTTTTATCATAATGAAAATATCAATTGTATTTCACAATTCTTGACCAATTATCCTTCTGTTTTGTTATTTTACTTTTTAAATTCATTTTTTAAAGATCTTAATAATTTTCTATTCTTTTGAAATTTTAATGGGAATAATATTTCTTTTTTACTTTTCCAACACAGGATGTTCATTTGAGAACCTTCTTTAAAAGAAAAGAGAAGAACTAGCAAACAATTTTAGATAATTATAAGGCCAATTAAACTTTCAATAAACGGGATGATGACCATGGGAGATTCTTAATCAAATAAGAAAAAGAAAAATTAGGAAAAAATAATTTTAAATAAAAGCGTTTTTAGATGTACTATTAATTAAATCATAGAACGATTAATCAACCTATAATCACATCTCTTTACTAAGGAATTTAAATTATTGGGGAAATACTTTTTTTCATTTTCAATTTGAATTAGATCAAGTTTAATCATGAGTCTAGGAGATGCTCAAGCAGATAATCTAAAATATCATTTGATAGTCTTACATAATCTTTCATTTTTTTCTTCAAACCTGACTGAGATTTAATCATAAGTTTTAAAATATAATAATAAGAAAGGGAATATTTTCTTTCATATGTTAAGCTCCTATCCTTTTAAATTTCTAAATATATTTTCTCATTTTTTTCTTATTCAAGTAGCTGAAAAACAATAACATTTCCTATCTGAATTTTTGAAATCCTTTGAGAGAAGAGATAATTAGAGAGGAGGGGGGTTGAGGCTGAATCAAAGATTGAGACTAACTGAAGGAGGAAACAATAAATAAACTGGGTTGAATATTTTTAGTTGACCTTAATAGTTTGCTTTCTATTATTCTGTAATTTATTTTTTAATATTTCCTTCAATCTTTATTTTGGGGTTTAAGCAAAAACATAGTATTTAATATCTAAATAAGCTGTTTTTTAGCTGATCAATAAACCTAATTATAAAAGCTGGTAAAATAAGATGATACACACACATGGTTCTAAAAAGAATAGACTAGAAACATTATATTTACATATTATTTAAATCTGAATAGCATATCTTGGAATTTTAATAAAAAAATAACTGATCTTCCAGTTTTCAAAATAATAATCAGGAGAAAGTAGTTAATTTGGATTGAAGAAAAGAATAGATCTTTATTATTAACAATACATATTGGTTTGAAATTAATTGTAACAAGAATTTCTGCAAGACTAACCATATCTCATTAAAAATAAACAAAAAATAAATTTATTTCCCTCCTCCCCCCCCCCCACCCCTCACACCTAAAAAAATGAAGAAAGAGAAAAGGCTCAACTTTCATTGATCATTTTCTCTGCAGACTATTCATTCAAAATTATCAGAAGAAAACAGGAGAAGAGATAAAAAAGTAGCTTGGAGTTACCCCAAGTTATTAAAAGAAGCATTTCTGACTAGTTCTACTTCTCAGGCTTCAGTAAAAACACCTCTTTTTAGCTTCTTTTAATTGGGCTGTGAAGCTAACTCTTAATGGTTAGCTGTTCTTTTAAGGGATAAAAAATTACATAATTAAATTACTTGATTGTCTTTTTAAACTATGAATTTCGATTATAGCTACTTGTACGTTTCAATATCCATCTTCACCTAAACATGGAATGTTCTTTATCTGGGAAATAAGGGTAAAAAATAACCCAATATTTTATTATTAAGAAACTTCCAAGTAAAGAGATTTGAGATTATCTGTGTTTCTGTAATCTTAATGGAACATACACAAAATAATGTAACTGGATGTTAGGCAAATTTTGAAAATAGCTCAAAGCATTAAAAACTTAGAAAAATAGATTTGAGATTATCTGTGTTTCTGTAATCATAATGGAACATGTAAAAAATAATGTAACTGGATTTTAGGCAAATTTTGAAAATAGTTCAAAGCTATAAAAAAGCTGATTGAACCGACATTAATTTTGAATCAGATTATTTTTATTTAATCAGTGTAATTACACCAAAACACATAAAAATGATAAAACTCCAATGTGATTTAAGAACAAAAAGAAATCTCAAAATATCGAATGATAGGATAATTTCTAATGAACTTATTTAATAATTTTAAAGATATTTTTCTTTTTAGTCTCTCAAAATTTATGCTTTGATTAACTTTTTTTTTTTAATCATAAGAATTTTGTTAAATTATCCTCAAACCTTCTAAATTCAGGCTAAATTAGTTTGTAATTGTAATACACTATTTCCATTTTTCTTTCACTCTCTTTGAAGAAAAAATATTATCTTATTAGGCGGGAGGGAAGAATGAGAGAGGTCAAAAAGAGAAGAAAAAAAAATGTCCTTTTTTAGTTTTTTAAAATGTTTTACAATTAA
>Ga0302271_10003921_pt1 | contig 12182 bp, 8 predicted proteins | sample III_Bog_N1_1_FD_198767 | JGI IMG/M metagenome (GOLD analysis project Ga0302271, IMG submission 198767) | Peat permafrost microbial communities from Stordalen Mire near Abisko, Sweden - III_Bog_N1_1 | ecosystem: Environmental > Terrestrial > Soil > Wetlands > Peat | place: Sweden: Abisko... | reverse complement strand
AAAAGAAGATCCTGCACTTCCTTATCTGCTGTCGTTGACAAAAGTTTTTGCACGTATGAAACCAGATCAAAAGTAGTCTTTAATCAGATTGCTTTAGACTAACTAAAACTCTCGAAAAACCTACTCTTTCATCGGAATGTGTGGAGACGGAGCTAACGATTGTCAAGCTCTGAAAGATGCAGACATGGGTATTTCTCTTGGAGAAGCAGAAGCTTCTATTGCAGCTTCGTTCACAAGCAAGGTAGTGAACATTAGCATCATTGAGTTTATTCTCAGAGAAGGACGCTGCTGTCTGGCAACTTCTTTCTAGTGCTTTAAGTTCATGTCTCTCTACAGCATCATCTAATGCTCAACAACAGGTATTCTTTATTAGAGGGGAGCTGTTCCAGGAAATTACCAATTCCTGTATTGGGATCTCTTTATCATAATTCCTCTGGCGTTTGCAATCGGTCTGACAGATGCTTCCTCAAACTTAACGAAGCGTACTCCATCTCATAGATTATTTTCCCACACGAATCTGTTCTCTGTGATTGGTTTAGGACTTATCTAATTTTTCTTCTTAGTTATCTCGCTCATAATTGCATCTTCACAAGATTGGTATTATTCCCCCAACGATATCATACGGATTGGTGGTTCAGATCCTGCAGAATCTGTATCTAATTCCTTCGACAATGCGATCCTCTTCTGGGTGAGTAACTTCTAATATATCTTCAGTGTCGTAGCATTCTCTCTAGGTTCTGAGCATAAAAAACCATTTTTCACGAATGTTCCTTTCACAGGGTTTTTGATTGCTATCATAATTCTGTCAATTTATGCAGTTTTCTCAAGAGAAATGTCATTTACAGACTTTTTTGACATCTCTGGAATAGCCTATGATGCTGATGGCAATGAATTCAGTGTAATGCCTTACTCTTGGAGATTTGTTGTGGCAGCAATAATCGTAGCAAACACTATTACAGTGATCATCTTTGAAAAGTACATCTTGAAAATGCTGATTTCTCTTTTCGAAAAGCAATTCCCAAATTACGTTTATCATGGAATTTTCACTGGATAGCTCAAAAAAAGTGAAAACGTAGCAGAAAGCATAAATAACTCAGGAGATAGACAGAAGACGAATTCTCAAGAGATAAATGGAGTTCCATTGTATTAACAATCAGATTCTGTTTAGTGATCAAGTTAATTAAAAAATGTTTGTGGCAAGGTATTATTTTACATGAGTGTTTGATTTATTACAGATCTATTCAAAATCTTCTTTCTTATTTTTTAGCTGAAAAAGAGAAAAGCTTGATTGAAAACTCATGGGTGATATGATGTTTCAACTTTATTTGAGATAATAATGATAAAGGAAAGAATCTAAATTCTTTCAAAATGATTCTTTGGGAATATTCCAAATTATTTTGTGGTTTGAGTTTTTTAGACTGGGATTGCTTTAAATGTTCTAATTTAATGTGTGGTTCTTATGCGCTTCTTATCTGGTGGAGATTTAAAAAATATGAACCTTGAAAGCTTGCAAGGAATTGGGATAAATCATGTTGTAGAAATAATACAATTAATTCTCTTGTCTCTTTCAATAAATAGTCCATTTTTTATTTCGGCTAAAAAGCAGTAAAATTTAATAAGAAAGTTATTTGAATTTTTAAAAGGATTAATTGCCTGATGATATTATTGAAAAATAATTAAACAAGAGGTAAAGTGATTGATTTGTTCCTAAAATATTCATACTACTTTGTTCATTCTGTGAATTACTTTCTTGAAGAAATCATCCCAACGAATTTGATTCAAAATAAATAACACATCACGATCTTAAAAGTAACCTTAAATCTTGTAAACATTCCAACAATAAATGCACTTTTGAATTATTACCCTTCTTGAATTATAATAATAATTATTATTTTCTTAATGAAATCCTTATTAAAAACAAGAAATTATCATCATTTTTTTTCATTTTAATTGTCTCACATGTGGATATTTTTTATTTGGAAAGGAAAGTCTTCTCTCTAAAGTTAGCAAAACGGAGAATCTACTCTGGAAAGAAATTTAAAATTTATGAAAATGATGTAATGGAGCTATTTAAAGAACATTTGTGTTAGATTGAAAGAACTGTCCTCACAAATCGCTCCAAGGGAAAGAGAGAAAAACTGAAAATTTAATTTACTTTTGGGGGGCAATTATGGATAGAAGCTCCACTTCAAACTCAGTGTTTTTAATAGATAAGCAGATAAATTAATAAGGTTATTGACAGCATGAGATAAAGAGGATCAGTGTCTGTTAATCCTATTCAAAATGGAATAACTCCATTCTCAGAAGGACTAGCGATTGTCGATAATCCTTTCAAGAAAACATAACAAATGTTCGATAACAATCTGGCATAAGAATAGCAGCAGCTTTAAACTTCTCAAACAAAGTAGGTTCCAAACATCAATGACCACCCAGATAAAGCGAAATTTTTAGAAAGCCAAGTTAAAAAATAAAACATGGGCAGCAAAGGTTCAATGGCAACGCATCTCAAAAAAACACATGAGACACAACATCTTGCAGATTTAGATAAAATTGATAATAGCCACAATGCCAGTAATGCCTTAGATTAAGATTCCAAATAAGATAAAAGTCTATTTAAGGAGCTGCTAATTAGGCTCAAGGCTAAAATATACTTTAAGCAATGGCGTAAGTTTATGCCTAGTAGGATAATAAAAGTGCTTGGAACATGGCATTACAATCTTCTTTCCGACAAGACAATTGGATTTGAGACGGAAAAAAAAGATCAAGAGTTTTTATTGGAAGATAAGATAAATAACCTTGCAGGTGACGAAGGCTTTTATCTATCAGAGCTGAAGAATCTATAGATTGAAGAAAATAATAAACTGAAAGGGTTAGGGCTGATTCGGCATTTAATCAGCAATATTCCGTTGATTTCCGCAAGTGGAAATTTCAGACTTCTTTGGGATATCCTTTAGATGATAATTATCATGGCTTTCCAGTGTTTTATGCCTATTTATGTCACTTTTAACGTTCCTTTTTATGATATAGTTGGAACCACCACAGCATATTTAATGTACTTCGCCTTAATCGGAGATATCTTAGTTAACATCAACACATCTTATTATGAAAAGGGAAAACAAGTGAAAAACAGAAAAAGTGTCATCCTTAAATACATCAAGACATCATTCTTTCTGGACATTCTTCCTATCATACCCATTACAATAGATTTCTTTCTCATTTAAATTAGCAACGACATTCTCAGGTTTATCTTTCTCATCTTTGTTGTCAAGTTGAAAAGAATGTACTCCATCCTATCCAAAATTCAAGATCGCTTTCACCTCATATCGTCGATTAACTCATATATGCAGCTCTTCAATCTTCTAATTGTCCATCTGCTAGTTTCTCACTATTTTGCATGTCTCTGGTTGATAGTTGGCCGCGCTGAGTCAGGGTATACTTGGTTGTCAAAAAGAGGAATTGATTCTGCAGAATGGCCAACTTAATACATTAATTCTTATTATTTCATAACGCTAACAATGATTACTGTCGGCTATGGAGATATTACACCTGTAAGAGGATCATTTAAATCAACTGATTTTTTATTAAAACATCAATGATAATTTTGAAAATAATAGGTAACGAATACTGAAATTGGCTTATGCATTGGGACGATGACATTTGCGTGTGGTGTTTTCGCTTATTCTGTGAATGAAATCGGTACTCTGATTCAGGACCTCCGAAGTAACCAAAAAGAAATCAAAATTAACCTACAGACGATCTAAAACTACATGCACAACAAAAATATTTCAAATGAGCTGAAGTATGAAATCAGAGAGTACTTGCATTACTACTGGACAGAAGAATCCAATAAAAACAGCGAAAAGGAAAATATCATCATCAACTAATTGAGTGATTCCCTCAAATAAACGCTGATTATTGAAGCAAATCACATTGTTCTGAAAGATTCGCCTGTTTTCAGGGACAATTTCTCTCCTGAAATCCTTCGACGTACTGTACCACTGATTAAAGGTAAACAATAATTGTATTAAATAAAAATATCTGGATAGTGAACAATCATGCCTTTTAGAATTTCGATGCACACCCGAAGAAATTATCTACTTCGAAGGCGAGATGGATGATGGTTGCATCTATTTTCTTGAAAAGGGTAGCGTCGAACTCTACATTGACATATCAACTGGGCAGAAAGAATAATATAAGCCGCTAAAGTAACTTAAAAAAGGAGATAATTTTGGAACCATTGGATTTTTCACTGGACTTCACCGCACGCAAAGCGTAAGAAGTCTGGAATTCTCAACGCTGCTAATGATCCGAAGAGATGAATTCATTTCACTCTTGCAAGAGTTTCCATAAGACTACGAGCGATTCTGCTACTTGCGAGATAAAATATTAGTCTAGCATGACTATCAAAAACTTGGGCTCAGGTAGATTTATTTAATTTCGATGCTCTTAACAAGACCACAGACAGAGGTTTGCATAATAACTAACTTATTTTTTTGTTGACTTTCAAGATGCTATTCCTGCAGAAGCTTCTACCATGTACTGAATGACTGTCCATATTTGCATTTTGTTCCAAATCGATTCAAAGTTATCCGCAATGCCATAACAGGGAATAACATTAGAAAAAAGGATTTTCAAAGGATCAACATCTTGAAATATAGGAGGACGCTTATGATCCAGTAGGATGTGGATTAGCAAGCAAGGATTTATTTGGAGGAGAATGAAGATTTGATAGATTATCTCTTCGACTTTTTAGAAGGAACGCATGAGCAAACGACAAATGAAAACAATAGCTATATGAAGTATGAATCTATGAATGCACCTGCTGCGATGGCTGCTTATACGAGAGATTTCTCAGTGTAATAATCAGGCATCTAAGAAGAAGATGTGAGAACATCTTCGGTTAAATAAATCAGAAGGGGTAAGCAACGGGGTAATACACTTCTTCCTTAATTACCTCAATACAAGTCTCGGTAATCACAAGATGAAAGTGCTGGAGGTATACCGATTGTGAATTCTACTCTCCCTCCATTAGAACCAAGAAGAAGTGAACGAAAAGGCACTATTTAGATATAAAATCACAGGGGAATGATGAAAAAGCTAAGTAGGATACCAAGTTAAGAAAGTACCAAGCCAATTGAAAAATCCCTTGAAAAATAAGGGACAGAGAAGAATTTATCCCATTTTGCTACCCTTAACCCTCAAGAAACAATGGATTTTATGCCAATTAATTTAGATACTATGAAAAATTATCATTATTATTTCCCTCACAATAATGTCGAAAAAGTATTACGCAAGAATACAACGGCGTATGAGCATGGTAGAGCTTATTGGAATTAGAAAAAGAGATCCAAAAGAAGTACACTCAAATCAACTAACAAAGTGGAAACTTCTAGCATGAATTCGCTGGCCTATAAATTTGAGCAGTAAAAAGAATCGGATGAATATTCCAAATAGCAGTCACATCAAACGAAATATTAAAGCAAAAACTCTGTTTTCTCGAGACATTCTCTCAAATAGAATTCGAATTTTTCTCAGAGATCACATCAAAATACAACGAAAATAAACAAACAAGACAATTCGAATAATATTGAAGGTTAAAATCTGCCATATTGTGATGAAAATATGGACTCTGGAAGTGGAAGCAAACTTAATATTGAAGCTGAAATTGATATGGCTGTTTCTATTCCGCTTGATGGAGACTCCATAAAGAAATTGAATGACGACAAATGGGGTTAGTCTATATTTGGACAGTCTTTAAAGATTAATTATCTTAAGACTCCATAGTCATATTTTGAAAGCGATTTTTCAGAAGGAGGAGGGTTTATTAAGACAGTATGAGATATTCGGTAGGTTCATCTGTTTTTATAAAAAAAGATAAAAGTAGAGAATAGATTGCTTCAAGCTCATTTTCTTAAGAATTTTTGCCCATTTGTTGTTTATTTTAGATAAAGCAAGTTGCTGATTTGGTATTTTTTTTTACAATAAAAATGATCTTAAGAGAAGAATCAAACTTTTAAAATAAATCATTGAAAATAATATTTTGTATTCTGTTCGTCAACTCAATCAAGATTTATTTCAAAAAAACCCTTTTTTAAACAAGGGTGATTCAAAAGGAAGTTAAGAAGAGTATTTTTAATGGAAAGTAAGTCCTATCTATTTTGGATTGTTAATTTGCTTGGGAATTAGGGATAAATTATCAAAATATTTGCACATAATAAGAAATATTGAAAATTAGAGCTGAAATTGAGGAATATTTTGAAAATTACTTCCTGAATCAATCTAGAAAACACAAGACCTACAATGCCTCTACTAATGATTGTATGGTTCATACTCGTTATAATCAGGCTAATAGTCCCTCATAGATAATTATTTGAAAGAATCTCTAAGAAAATACACTTTTTGATGTGAAAGGGAAGAACTTATGTAATGTTTTCTTTAAGAATAATAAGATCGGAGAATTATCATAACAATTAATTGTATTATGGATAAATTGAACACTCTAACAAAAAACTTCTCTTCAAGTTGAAATGAGGAAGCGCTAACATCGCTGGCTAGTAGCAAGTCGAACTATTCAGATTCGTGGAGTAAAATATGCTTTTAGACTGTAAAAGGAAGAAGAATTTATCTCAAATGATCTTCGGAAATAATTGGTAGAATGTGTTAATTTCTCTTAGTCTAAAAAGCCAGAAAAATCTGATATACTTATTTTTTAGAATCAGATTCTCAAGATTAATTATTTTCTCAAAACAATCACATTTCATTTTTAAAAAAAATTAATAATTACAAATGTTTATCATCGCTAGTCAAAGTTCCTTTTATTTAAGCTTCTTATCTAACCTTCTTTTGGAAGAATATTTTTGATTATTTTCATCTTACAATTAGCACCAATACTTGCTCATTTGTACCATAAAAATGTTAATTTTTTAGCAAATTTAATTTGGAAATGATCTAGAACAATTCTGAAGGTTGAATTCATAAAATAGAAAGAAAAAGAGCAAATAATACTTCGTATCAATAAAAATAAAGTCATAACTAGAAAATAGCGCATTTTGAAATTACTGAGAATAAGAATTAACATACTCACAAATACACAAAAGGACATAAACTAAACACCCAAACCACTTCAAATTTCTTCTAAAATGTCTCAAGATCATATTCCTTCCTCAATATCAACTATGCCAGATGAACGCTTCCCTTTTTCCTTCCCTTAAACATCAGGATTTTAAGATGTTTCTATTATTGAAGATGCCATTTCAAAAAGAGATCCAGACCCATCTTTCAGCAATCATTTGGATTAATTGTTAAGCTTTGAAGAGCAGTTGCAGTTTGAAAGTCAATTCATTCCAAAAACCTTTGACAATACAAAACTATTGGATGATGGATTTGATAATAATCTCAATAGTTTTTAACTAATGCTCGATTAAAATTCTCACAATATGTTTCAGCACTCAGATTTCTTTCTGGAAAGTTTTCAGAATTAAATTGATCCTAAAGTGATTAACTAGTATCAAACAAGTAGTGGAACTGATTCTGTAAAGGAACAATAACCTTAGAAACAATCTAATCTTTCTTCTTCTAAACTGAAAAATAACTAATCTGCTTATAATTTCCTCTAAGTTTATTTTCAAGAGAAGAAACAAACCTCAACTAATTAAAACACTGGAGAGCATTAGGATCTTTATATCAAAAAATTAAGAACCGGATTAGAAGAAAGGAAGCTCATTTACTAGCAAAAAACTGAAGAATTTGAAAACAAACAAAAAACCAAATAAGACTAAGCACTAAACAGGCTTTAACTCAAGAAAAAATTCAGACCCTTAACCATCTAGCAGCGCGCAACTTTCTAAGAAAAACTCTATTCCCTCATTGACGTGCAATATAATTTCCTATTCTACGGAGACTTTTGTGTCTGCAAGAATGTGTTCCTAGACGCAGATTTCGATGATGTTAAAAGCACGTGCTGCCCGATTAATTACTTCAGACCACCACTTCGAGTGATTTAAGGTAAAAATTATTGCTTGGCTGAACTTGATGCGTCGTACAATGGAATTCAAGATGTTGAAGCAGCTGCTATGATGCTAAAGTTACTTCAACATTAAGAAGCTAAGATTATTTCTGATTTTTTGCTTGGAACGTATCAAGAAAGAATAGAAAATCTTAAAAAATTTAAAGGATAAGTTCTCAATCATTACAAGAAAAATTAACAGTAAATATCTGAAATAGTCGCTAAGAATCATGCTTTGTCTCTTAAGAAGGCTTTCGAAATCATCGAATAATTAGATAAAAATAAGATAATCGCTCTGCATTATAAAAAAATTGATGCCAGCACTCTAGCTCACAAACAACATTTGGTTGGAGGGAATGCAGCTTTTTGCAACCTTTTCATGGGATCTTAGAATCTCGATATGCTCAGTTAGCTTATGTCAAGATGGGGGTTACCTCATTACATGGATGCAAGAGGAATAATTAATCTATCGAAATTGATTTTCTAAGGGAAAGCTAACTTTGAAATGAATATGGTGACATATGATGGATTTGAATTGTAAATCACAACTACAATAAAGAGAGTTGACCTTCATAGCTTTGAGATTATTCCTGGAGTTTCTGTCTCTGATTTCTTGGAGATTAGGATATTAGAATGCAACCCAAGAGTTCTGTAGAGTATTCATCGAAGAAGATATCTTTCTCCGCAAACTACTCTAGAAATGTTTAAATTGGATGATTTTCATTATGCCGAATAAGCGGAAATATTTATGAAGAAATTCTATTCAACAGAAGTAACCACAGACACAGAGAAGACCCAATCAAACGAAATGGAATGTTGATTAATAAATAATTAAGAAAACACAAATTAACTCTCTTTTGAAGCATGGAAAGTTTAAAAAGATTCTTGTTTTAAAAGTGTGAGTTACAAGATTTAAAACGTAAATTTAATTATATTTTGATTGTGTGAACCTGATAAAAGGATATTTCTAACTTCAACTCATATTTCTGTTTCCATGACTGTATCATTATTTTAATCGATGGTTTGCGCTTATTATTAAGGCATATTAAAATTATAATTTTCATTCGTAGAAGAAGATATTGCCTATTGTTTAAGAGTTGCTAAGCTGTGGTAAGAATCTGCAGTAGGTTTCCAAATTTTAATGACTTTATCAGAAGTTCCACAGACGAACATATTCTCAGTTGCTTGATTTTGCACATTCGAGATGCAATTTACTGATTAGAGACCATTAACAATGTCAGATACTTCTTTGAATTTATTGTTCTAAGTCGTTAACACTTTTATCTTGCCATCTTTTTGCCCCACAAATAAAAGATTTTTGTCTTTGTTTGATTTTAAGGCTAGGAGTTGCTCGTTGGAGTAATAAGTTTAAGACTTAAATTAAGCAGAATTATTGGATTGATTGTTTATGTTCCATAATTTCAAATTGTGGTCCTTGGAACCACTCACGAGATAGCCGTTTAGAATAGCCAGAGAAGTCACAACGTCATAATGGGGAGGCTAAAAAGGATCCATTGAAAGATTATTTTCAGTATTTATCCGTCTGACATAGTGATCTCTGCTGCCGTAATATATTGTGCTTTTATAAGGAAGAACTGAGAAAATGTCTTAGTTCTTTTCTCTTTCTTCGATGACTGATTATTTTCTAATATCCCAAGTGACAAGAGCACCATAATTATTAAGTCCCTTGCCAGCTGAATACAACACATGGTTATTATCCATGTACAGTTATTTAATGTCTACATTGTGACCTGTTAGAGAGCATACTTTCTGCATACTTATCATGTCCCAGATATTAATGTATTTATCACAAGCAGTCGCTATCCATTTCTATTCTTCTAAGATAGCAAGACCTTTAACAAAGTGTGTATGCGCTTGAATATCACTGATGTTTTTAAGTGTTTCTAGATCCCAAATCTTCAGAGTCTTAACTGAAGTCGAAAAAAGAAAATTCTCATGGCTTTCAACGCAGAAAATCTATCCTCCGTGTGCTTCGTTAATTTTCCCAACACACTCAAATTTCACATTCCCATTTGGAGGAATGGTTCCCATTCCAAATGAATCTTCACAAGGAGAAGTAAAGTTAAAACTGGTATTTTAGCTACCTCCATTACTTTCTTGGGAGTTTCTTGCAGATGCCAATCCAAAAACCATCCCGATGCTTCCTGAGAATTCATTTCCAGAATTACGAAATGGCAATTTAGTTTGATTAGATTACAAGCAGTTAGTTAGATTTTCAGAATCACCTAAGGAAATTTCATTATTGGAGATCATGTAATCAGAAGAATTATCGTACTAAGCCTAAGAAAGAGTATCAATTAAATCAATCGACGCTTTAGCAATTTACTCTGCAGTGGAGAATCCTTGTAGATTCAATTCTGATTTAATTATCTCTTAACTATGCCCAAATGAGAACTTATGTTTTTCTTCTTGCTCACCTGTTCCTTAGTCTTCTTGTGAATTTTCTGTTAAACTTGTTTGATTTAGAGAGAGATTCTTGATTTTAGCTTCTTTGATTTAAGCTCGTTTTTGAGACAAAGTAGGGGGTATCTTTTTTTTTGCCATTGCAGAAGTAGTAGATTCAGAGTTAGTGACCCTATCTAAGATAGCATACTGCAAGCTTAGATTCTTTTCTCCTTTAAATTCAATTGGATTTGATTCTGCTTAGAGTTAATGCTATTGCAAATCTTCTTTTGGCTGTACTTCTGCTTTCCCTTTGACTTCTCGTCTGCGATCTCTCAAGGATGTTATCCCTGCAGTTTCTTTAAATTATTTTGAAGGAGTAGGGATCTATTACGGTTAAGGATAGCCTAAAGCAGTAGAAGTACCTTAAACTTATGTTTAGCCTACCTAAATACTCATTTATTGTTGTTATGCTGCAGAAGATAAAATAGGTTAGGAGATACTCATAAGAGCATTCATTGGTTAATCATCTTCAATTGTAGCCTTATTGATGCCAATAAACTTATCCTTGCAGGTAGCCTTCTTAAGATCTTCATATTTTTGATTGAGGGTTTCATTCCGATGCTGAAGAGTTTTAAGCCTAATTTCATTTTACTTCAATTACCTTGTGAGATCGTTGTTTTGTTTGGAGAGTAACTTGATTTGGTCAGGTTACTCTACTTTCTTAAAGGGAGATTGCTCAATCTACTAAGCATAACGGAGACTCTTGTAGCGCATACTTGAGATAATTTTAGGAGGAGACATTCTATTTTTATTGAATCTACGCGATGGATTCTCATTATCAGGGTCTTTGAAATAATTTTGATGCATATTTGGAGCGTTTTCTTCAGAGTCAGAATCAGAATGATCTGGATTCATAGAGGCTTGCAGTTATTGCTGCTAAGAATTAATAACAGCAGATAAGTAGTCTATCTATTGTTGCATTTAAATCTAACAAATATCCTTTTGATTTCGAAGAAGAACGATAGTTTAATTCGAATCTTCAAGATGAATTTTAGTTTCTTCAAGTTTTTCTGCTTATCTGAAAAATTCAAGAGAACTTGCTCCAAATCGATCAAGAAGAGCCTTAAGAAGGATCTTTTAAGAAGGAAGATTGCTGAATCTCTGAGAAGATAGTAACTCTTCCTGAAGTTAATGTAAATCAACTTTCCTAGAATCCTTGTTTAACTCTGCGATTTTACTCTTCAGGAAATCATATTTTGACTCTAGACTTTCTAATCTACTAGACATCTCCTCTAATTCCATCTTCTACTATTCGAGTTTAGCCTATTAAAGCTACGTAGTTTCCTCAATCAAAATATTTCCACCATCTTCCCTTGAACTCCCACTAATTCTTTCATCTAATTCCCTTTGAGATTTTTCAATTTCTAATTTAAATTCAATTTACTTTTACTACGAACTTTCTATCTCTTGCAGTGTGAAATTTATGTCTTTTTCATGTTTTTCAATAGCGATCCCCAGTTCGATTGACTAAATCAAACTACAGAGACATTAATCTAGAACATCTTCCTCTTCTAACTGCGATTGTTCTGAGTTTTATGTTTCTTTGGGTAGTTTATTCTTTTGTTTTTTCCCCGGTTTGTTCCCAGCAGAAGAGGACATTATTTTCTTGATCAGATCTCTCGACTTAATCAACTTTTTGATGTCTTCTTGCCTCTTGATTAAGATTCTTTCTTGCACCCTTGTTTGATTCTTGAGCTTGAAAATCTATTTT
>Ga0302271_10003919_pt1 | contig 12184 bp, 7 predicted proteins | sample III_Bog_N1_1_FD_198767 | JGI IMG/M metagenome (GOLD analysis project Ga0302271, IMG submission 198767) | Peat permafrost microbial communities from Stordalen Mire near Abisko, Sweden - III_Bog_N1_1 | ecosystem: Environmental > Terrestrial > Soil > Wetlands > Peat | place: Sweden: Abisko... | reverse complement strand
CAGTGAAGAACGATTTATTTAAACCTGAATAGATTGTTTCAATTAGCCTGAGCATGTCTTCGTCATGATACAACAAGCAATCAACTTCAATGCTGGATTCGAGCAGAAATCTCTCAAATAAAATCGCATCTAACCTATCAATGTTCTTCCACTCGTCCGCACCGAATCTACTAACCTTGAGCGCTTTCAACGCCTTGCTGAGTTTAATAGCTTAAATTAAAATACGCATGTCGATAAACCTCATAGCCATGTTCTCTCTAAGCTAAACGGACATTCTCTTCCTCGTCGGCTCGGAAGTCAAGTTGCTAAAGAAAAATATTCTATCACAGATAGTCTTGAATTCACTGGAGGAGACTATCTTAATGAGTTGTTCAGCTACTTCGATTTTCTTGGGACTTGGATTGAGTGCTGTTTAGGGATCTTAGAAATGTGCTACTGTTTTAATCAGCTCATCGAAAAGCTATTAGCGTCCAAAGAATGAAGCACCGAATGAAATATGTTCACTATCTGCGATCAGACTACTGAAGAATTCTGAGAATTCCATGGTTTTGTTCTGCAGCTTCGAGTGCCTATTCAGCACTGACACAGTCGATCGGAGAATATCCACAACAAATTTTTATTTTCGGTTGAACTCATAGTAGATCTGCAGCGATTGTGTCAGCTAATTCAACTTCTCTTGATCGATTTCACTTAATTCGACGAAGCAGAATTTTACATAATTGTCCTTCCATTTATCACCATCGAGTCGCAGATACTAATAATTAGCTGATTTGTTATCATGGGCGTTTTAATTCGCAGATTACATGTGAATCGCTTTTCGTTTGAGCGAGATAATCTTCTTCATAAGACTTATGAGAAATATTGATATTTAAACGGGTAATCGTGTGCAGAATTTTTTCTTGAGTTTCAGCATTTTATCTAATTTCTCCTTAAGTCTAGTGAGCGTAGCTGGGTCGAAGAGGTCTTTCTTCTGTGTGTCTGCTTTGTAGAGAAGTGCGAGGAGGAAATTAACGGTTTACTCCAGCATTTGTCGGAAAGCAGCTTGAGTCTATGGGTTCGTTAATCCTCTTGAGTAGACAGCTGAGAAAGTGTCATGGATGTCCCTAAAGAGTTTAAGGACAAAACTATTACTTAGTTCTTCTCGAGAGGACTCAAATCGGAGTTTTGCCATGATCGATCTGATCTTAGTTAAGTTCTCCTCGGTCATTTAGTATGTGTATTCACCTAATAATTTTTCTTTTTCGATTGATTAGTCATGAGGGTTCGCGTATTCATTGAAAACTTAGGATTAGCGCAGGTAAGATAAAGCTTGTTGGTGTTGTCCATGCGAGCCTTAGTTTCCAGCTTATTGCGAAGATGATTACTCGTTATCTTTCTTCACAGTTTTAATCTCTTCTTTCTTGGGAAGAGCAGTTTATTGCTCAATCTTAACACTACCTTAGGGTTTATTACCATTGTTGTTGATAGGTTTTGCTTTTGAAGTGCAACCACCTCCACCTAGGAGTCTACATTATCTGATTGCGGATAAAATCACATTTTCAGATGCAGAAACTAACATCTTTGTATCCATGGAAAAGCTGTTGTTTATTCCAGGCAAACCATTGATCGATTTATGAACTTCTACTTTGTGTTTCATAATTTAAACTGCCCAAATCTCTTTTCGGGACAATCTTGTCTCAAAGAATCTTATGCAATTCTCCTTTGAGTTCTTGAAGAAATCTTGAGCGTATCCTGCCGTATTTCTAAGGTGGTTAGATTGGATTGAATCTGCAAAAGTGGACTCAGCTATTGGCTGTGTAGGCATACTCATTGAGGGAACCTAGCTTCTATTATATCTTGTAGTCTTTTTTGCTTTAGTTTAAGAAAAAAAGCTAAAAATTTCACTTAATTGTTTTAGATAAAATAATCACTTATTTTAGTTTTCCAGATCCAGCATCATCGTTCCAGTTATTAATTAACGTACTCGTCCAAATTAAAAATTTATTGTATGTGTCGAGTGTACTGTGGGATTAGCTTGAGTTAATAATATCAAATCTTTCGTTAACCAAGGAAGGTCCACTGCATACTATTTTTATTTATTTGTATATCTTTCTGCCCAAAACTCCACTCGAGTTTTATTGGCAAAAGCGATTATTTTAATAAAAATATTTAAAAAATGTAATAGAATTGGATTATGTTGCGAAATTATACATTTTTCTCGCATTAATCGTTTAAAGAGTATTAACTTTCTCCTTCTCTTTTAGACACTTTTTCGCTCTGGAACTTATCGATATGTCATAATATAATGAGTCATATGAGATTACAACCAATATCACTGTCTTCTCCCTCTTCCCACCTACAATTTTAAATCCTGCTACTTTTTTAAATTATGGAACCCAAAACACAGGATAATTTCTTCCTTTTTTTTGGAGTCTATCGAGCAAGTGAAAAGTTCAAAATTTCTAAATGGATTTAGCAGTCAAAGACTAAAATCATTTGTTATTTCTACCAAGGTTAAGCATAAAGTCGTTCCAAAATGAAAAAGAACATTCAGTAAAACATTCAGCTTTATTAGATCTAACCCCTTTAGCAAGAACAATTAAAAAAGGTTACCCCTCCCTCCCCCCTCTCCCCCACCATTTGTGGATTCAGACCTTTGATAATTAGATGCATCTAATAAGATTCAAAGAACCTCCATTTTTAAACTATTTACATATGATTTACTAATATTTTTTGAATTGAAAAAGAAAATGAGAATTTTTTCGAATTATCTTGAATCAAGCGAAGCTAAAAAATCACATAAAATTTCTTCACATGCAAAATTATTATTTATGGTATCTTCATTTAGCATTTTGAAGAGCTTGGGCATGCTGTTATTGTATCATTCCGATGCCTGGAAGAAGTGAAGAAATATTCGATGTATTCTCTGGTCCTGTATATTAGTTGATGGAGATCTCCTTGATAGGCAGTCTATTGTAGATGCGCTCTGTGGAATCGACGATGTACTTCTGGAGAGCAGTTGGATTCATCTTTCCATTGGCCTCTACTTCCATGGAGAACATCTTAAGATCGAATTCCTTGCGAACCTAGAGGGCTTGTTGTTCTTTCTCTTTTCTGAGTGCTTCAACAGATGCTTCCATGTTGATCTTGCTCATCTGGAGTTCTTCGTCTTTCTTTAATTTCTAAATATCAAGGTCGCATTTCTTTTGGTACAGATCTGCTTCTTATTGTTGTCTTTTGAGTTGTTGGTCACCAGTGTACTTGATACGTTAGGTTTCAGTATCGATTCTGCTCTTGTTAAGAATGAAATCAGATTGAAGTTGATTCTCTGTGACCTTGTTGTTGGTTTCAAGACGAATTTGTTCAGCTTTCAAATGAGTCTCTTGTCTGTATTCCGCTTGCATGTCTTCGAATAACGATCTTGAACAGATTCTAACTTCAGTGATTTCTACAGTCTCCAACCAGATACCCCAGCCACTGAGTTACTTCTACAAGTCTTCTCTCATGCTGTCTCTGAGAGTATTTCTGCTTGTAAGCACCTACTGCAGTGAGTGATTAGCAATTTAGTGTCTCACAATACTCTCGCACATTGTCTGCACGTTCAAGTTAGCATCACCTCCTTGAGTGTATTTGTAGCATTTGAAAGGGCCATCTCCTTCACGATGGACTGACCAGATAGCAAATCCTGTGACTTCTAGACCTTGCATTTCCTTTGTGACGTTCTAAGCAGAGAATGGAACACGGTTAATCGCAGAAGGGAATGTCACGACGGTTTGGGTAGGCCAGACGAAACACTTGAGACCAATGCCTGATTTCACAAGTTTACCATTCTCAATGACCAAGAGCCATTAATTAGGTTCAGATTGCTACCATTGTCTCAGGTAAAGAGCACCAACGCATGCGGAAGCTGCTACAAGCCCGGTGAGACCATAGGCAGCTCTTGGAGTTGCAAGGAAGAGTGAAGCAACAAGAGATCCAGCAGTACCGATTGCTCCAAGCATTTTCTGAGAATATGAGGCACCCATCTATAGCGATGTTATCTCTGTGTGTGTGTTTTTATTAGGAAAAAATTTGATTAAGATATTTAAGTTTTTAACATTCAACAAGATCTTCCCAGGATTTATAGTATGCTCTTTCTATAAGCGTAATCATAAAGATTATTAAGTTTCTTTGAAGAATCCATCGTCTGAAATAAGAGATAAGTGACGCAGCTACTTGTTTTATTTCTTATTCTTGCTCTTCTTCTTTTCAGGTTTTCAAAACAAAAAATTCTAGTGAATTTTCCTTAGCATTTTTGGTAATCCACATTCTGAAAAATGACAAATATCCAAACAGATAAACTTTATGTCATTAATAGATGTAAATGTTCCCTTTTACTCTGTATTTAAGCAATATTGTCTAAATAGCCTCCACATTTTTATTTTAAATAAAACATTCTTCGGCTCTTGAATTATCTTCTTCTTGAGCGATTCTATCAACTTTAATTAAATTTTCATTATCTTTTGTTTGAAGGCAAAAGTTATTTTCTTTCCCCAAATAACAGCAAAAACAACAAAAAAGCACATTTAAACTTCAAACAAACCAAATTATTACCAAAAACATAAAAATAAACAAGATATATTTACGCATATAACTCACAATCTTTATGTATTTTTGTTTTTGTTTTGTCATCTTTTCCTGCGATTGGTGATCGCTTTGGGTAGCTTCTTAGACTATTGAGTCTACTTTCTATCATCTAACTTTTCAAGTGCTTTCTTGCGGAAATCATCCAAAGTGAGGATTCTATCACCTTCGCCTTCCTCTTCTTCAAACTCATCATTGTCTAGAAATACCAAACAATACAACAAATTAATTAATAAATTGCAATTTCATTATTTTAAATAAACAATATTTAAATTTTTTCTTTCATTTTTTCTCCCACTAAAATATCCATATTTTTACCAGGTGCATCTTATCTTTATTTATTTGCCAAGAGAGCATTTGAGAGATTGGATACATTCGCTAGGAGTGTGTTGTAATTCTCATTTGCGCCTTCAGCTTGTATCGCAGAGTACGCTTGAACGATCTAGTTAACTTTGTTCTCAATTTAAGCTAAAAACACCATCATATTTCCATCAGTGACACTCTACGATCCAGCTAATTCTTTAGCTACTTTTTTATCGCAATCGATGGTATTAAACAGAGTCTCAATCCAATTTGTTAAACTGCTGATTAATCGCTAGCTGTCATTGCGCTTGTATTCATATTATTCCTTTTTATTTTCTGATCTAGTCATGGTCTCTTCGAATTCCTTAATCCTCTTACGGAACTACAAATCAGTGCTGCTACCACCCTTGTATTGATCGAGCTCGCCCTAAGGAAAATAAACAGTTTTAAAAATAGTTTTTTTCTTAAAATTTTAGAGTAATTCACTCTCTTTGTTTATTCTAATTAAATGAAAATAACTCTCTACCTTCAATTCTCCTGTTTATTTCTCTAGTTCTTCGATTTCGTTGGAGAGTTCATTCACAAACTTAAACGTCTAGAAATTCTAAAAAACAAACATATTCACAAGTCAGACCAAATCAGAATTCTTCATTCACTTATTGGCAATTTCTAAAATCCTATTTAAATCTCACTTTTTCTTCGTTTTCAATGAAGGTATTCAATAATTTCTCAACATCGTTCACTTTGGTAGCAGCTTAGATCTTCGCGAAATCCTCGTCGTACTTTTGAATCTTCTCAGACATCGCTTAATTCACATTTCTGTCCTTGTAAAACCTTCAAAATATCCAAAATATCATTCTCAAATCACACACAACGTCCCCCTTTTTGCTTTACTTCTATGAAGTGTTCCTGTTGAATTTATCTGAATCCAATAAGTCATTTGGTTTGTTATCATCTCTTGTTTTATCCGTGAGCTTAATGTAATCTAGTGCTTTTTTATTCTTTTCCATAATATGAGATAACTCCCTGAGATCTTTTTCAAAATTTTCAGACTCTTTCTTAGCTAGCATCTTTAGATTCTAAATCTAATCATTTGCTCTATCTCTCTCTTCATATGCTGTGTTGGCTGTTTCAATAATATTAGCCATTTGTTTTCTTTTTTCGTGAAGTTCTTTTTCTAGTTTCTTGTAGAGATTATCAAAAATCACTCTCTCTCGTCTTAGGGAATCAATTTGTTATCTCAGAGTCTTGTTCACAGCGATGGCTTCATTGAATTTCTAGTTTGCTTTGTCAAGTCTATTTTCTAAGATCTTGATTTACTTCGCAAGGGAACCATCGTTTTCAGCACCTGCATTGTACCCACCAATGTTCGATCTCTTCTCTTAGATTTTCTTTTGGAAATCAGCAATGTGCTTTTCTATTTCGAATTGGCTGTGCTTCTCACCCTCAATTTATTGTTTCATTTCCTCTACTACACTCTCACTGCTAGGCTTCCCGTACATAGTATTCTGCTGTTCCACTTTCATGGAGTTCATCTTTGACTATTATTATCAAAATCATCATGGTAAACCTAAAAATTATCTAAACAATCAGAAATCCTCATCATTATTTTCTTTACAATGATATCCTTCAATTGCTAGTTTTCATTTTTCAGTTTGTCAACAATTCCTCTTTATTTTTTGATCAGCGCAACTGTTTCTTCTGCATATGCTTTCCTGTCAGATTCTAAGTTTCTAAATTTACGCTGATATTCTTCCAGCTCCTCCATTTTCTTCTTGCGATCTCCTTCACCTATTCAAAGAATTAATGAACATTTATTAAACTACTATTAGCAGCTTTTAACAAACATTTCCATACCATTCTCACTCATTTCTTCTTATTAATGTAATTTATTTCAAATTTCCTCTAATAATCTCTCTTTATTTCTCTGGAAGCTAATATTTTAATTTTCCCTTCTATTATGACAAGAGAATTCCTTTTTTTAATATTTTTTTGTTGCCAACATATGTTTTCTTAAGCAAACTAGCTTATGTTTGACAGATTGTAAATCTGAAACTGACTGTTTGTTTGATTGATTAAGATTCTCCTTCATATTTTTCGTTTAAGCATAATTTGATGTATTGTAGTCATTCTAGATTTAAAATACATTTTTGTATGTCTTCGATATGGTTAGAAAGATGTTCTGTTAAATAAATTTGGTGTTAAAAAGTTAATAGAGAGACAAACAACAACATATGCATGCACAAACTCTGTCTTTGAGAGAATAATATTAGAAATTTTTTTGATTTAGATTAGAAAAAAAAAGTAAATATGCCAGGTTTAAAAATGAGAGAAAAAATATGAAGTTCAATCAATAAGGCACAATTATGCTTCCTAATTCCTTGATATTTCAGCATTTGCAATTTTGAATTCAAATGCTTAAGTCTTAATGAAGTAATAAAATTCATTTGTAAAATAGCATTGTAGAAAAATACACTTTCTCTCTCAATAAATCCAATATTCTTTAAATCCAACAATCGTATTCGTCTTTGCAGAATTACCTTTTCTTTCGTTTTAATTGTCTTCCATTAACCCTTCGTTGAATTAAATAATTGTTGTAAATTCTTTTAATCCTATCTGTACATTTATTATGTCTAATTTAGCGATTAGAAAATGGTTTCAAGTTTCGATTAAAAGACAGATTTAAGGAAACATATCCTCAAGTTCAAATGCTTATTCTTTGGAGGTTCCGAAGGTATTCAGATCAAAAGATTTGCTTTCTCTATTCAACAACATACATCCGTTTTTGGGAGAATCTAATCCGTTTTATATTATTTTATTATTTTTATCATAATAAGTTAAAGGATTGGGTAAAAGTCCCTTGTCTTCATTTTAATAAAAAAACCAAGACTGAGAGTAATAAATAAGCAATTCAATCAAAAAAAGCTGATTCGGAAAGATTAAACAACAAGAAATTAATTATCTATTGGCGAAGAAACAGTGAAAAACAGAAAAAGTATCAAGTTTGTAGCTCAATAGAAAATAAGAACTACAAGAATAATGATCACTAGCACTGCCTTATATTCAACGATCATCTTTTCAGTGATTTGCTTGATCTATTTTGGGGTTATTGTTTTCCTGAAGGTATCCAATATCAGACAAAATGAAAGAACAATTTAGATTGATTTTTTGAGAATAAAATGTGATTTGGAATTAGTTTTCTTCATCCTTTTTGAACTTTAATTCTCAGAAACTATTCGCGAACGTGGAAGATGACTACAAGAACTTAAAAACCGGCTAGAAACTCGGAAACAACGATGACAAAGAAGCCTTCTTAGCCAATCTCATCATGGGTGGAGATCACAGAGCAAAGGTCTTCTAAGATGCCTGCGATAGAGTGCTAAAAGAAACTCTCTTCTTATTCTCTTACCAGTCAATCAGTGCAGCCATAGCTGCTTTGATCATGAGTGTCACTTTCCTCGTAAGTTAGTTGCTTTTGGGTTTAATATTTTTTTTACTGAACCAAAAAAAATTATTTTAAAAATTAAACCCATAATTTCATTAATTTGTATAAACTCAGATTTGGTTCAGCCTCAAGGACTAATATCTATGGTTTGTGATCCCATTCATCATTGGAATCGTAGCTACTGCTCTCAATACTTTATTGGTGCTAGTGCTCACTACTAAATCTCGTCCTCGCGTGCTATTCGCATCACAAGAAGAGAAAGAAATCACATTCTTTGAAGGGTTTATTATCAATACTTCGATTGTTGCTGGAGTATTATCAGTGTTCATTCTCACTGTGCTCTTCGTTATTCCATTAGTTCAAGGTGAGAGAAACACCAAAACTTCCTTGAAAATATTCATATTTATTTTCTTTTTTGATATCCACTCAGATTGGTACTTCGATAGTTTCGATGAAAAGAAGAATCTCGAGAATTCCCTCTTCAACACAGTCGCATTCGCTGTTGGTGTTTCTCTTGCAAGCATTTTCTATCGTGATCTTGGAAGCACCTTCGCTAAAGGTGTTGCTATTGGATCAAGTGTCATTGGTAAACTTATGAAAAGAAATAAAAATAATCTACATATTAGGCTATTTCCCCACATTAATCTATTCAAATACATATCTTTTTAATAATAATCTAGATGAGAAGCTGAATAACAACACCCCCAATGGTGTAACTGCCAACAACAATCTCAAATACAGCTTTATGATTGGCAATTCATTCAGCTCAAATGTCACATCAACTCTTGATCTCCAGTGCCTAATTTCCTCACTAATCGTCACAACTATGCTGCTTTCACAGTAATTTTACACTCATTTACTCTTCTTAATTGCTAAAAATGTCCTTTATTTAATTAATTATTTTGACTGAATTAGAGGGGAAGATAAAGTTCACTTGACTCTACTCTACTTAGTGCTTTATCTGTTGTCCTTGAACTTACTGATAACAATCGTGGTATCTTGGCTGTCGAAATTCTTGCAAGGCACATTCAAGGAGCAACCTACTTCTCAGTATGTTGCTTCGTAGATCAAAATCCAATACGTTGTTATCAATATCATAGCGTTCCTTTTACTGTTCTTCCTGCCAATTGAGCTTGCCACTTCTAATATCTCACTTGGAAAAGATGGAGCGAAAAATCCAAGTTTCTTCAATTCAGAGATTTCCTAAGGTGATCTCATTTGGAGTCTTTAAATAGGACAAGTCATCGCATTTTTCCTGGTTTTCCTCACTGAATTATGGACTTCCTATGGCTTTAACTTTGTAAAATACCTTTTTTTAAGATAAAAAACAAAATAAATAATTGGTTTTTGACTGTCTAAATTTTTATTTTCCATTGCAAAGGTCCGCTCAATCAGCAAACGAGTGCAATCTACCTCTCTCAGCGAAGGAATCATAGCAGCTGAAGCATCTGGCAATCTTTCAACTGCAGTGTTCATGTTCTTACTTGGATTCAGTGTCTTCCTCGGATATTACTTTGGTGGTGTATTTGGAATTGGCTGGTTAGCTTTGGGTGCTATCCAAACAGCACCAATGCTCTTGAGCATATGCTATTTAAGTGTATCAGCTAGTGATGGTGTGCAGATCTGCAATCTCAACGGATTAGAACAATTATGCAATCGTCTTAGATTAATAAACTGGTCCACATTAAACTTCTCCCCATTCATTCAACTGGTGAACATTTCTGCTGGATTCTTCGTGAATATTCTCTGCATCGCTGCAGTGATTTTCCTTGCTGATTAACAAAAAGAAGCACTCTTCTAAGGATCTGCTCTTCTTGGACTGATTCTGGGATTCGTTCTGGTGTCTTTGATTAAATCAATCAACACTCTTGGAATTTAATCAGTTGCGTCATAACTTGTAATTATGCAGTTTTTCTTAACTATCAGTTAAACTTATCACATTTTGTAATTTTTAAAACAATAGACTTCTGACAGTGTAGCAATTCAGCTCGGCAAGAAAGTTGAAGAAACAAACTTGAAATCTCTCAACAGCATCATTCTAGATCTATTCAAACCTTCGTTCTTCACTGTTCTCTTCAACTTGGGAGCTGTAAAATGCAATAACAAATCAGATTTCTTGATTTAATTAGCAAAAATCTTTTATCTTAATCTTAATCTTAATAAAATCAATTAGATCATCGTAACAGTCCTGTTCACTTCTCTTCTCCTCGGAACCGCAGCAGTCGTCGGACTTGCTCTTGGTTTGACAATCTTCGGTGCTGCTTTCTCTCTCCATCAACTTATTGTTGGAACTTCCCTCAAAAATGCCTAAAACTACATCGATCGTAAACTACACATTTCATTTATCCTATTACTTTAACAATTTTCTCTTTTTTCTAGAAACAATACTGATATCCGGTGAACCATCTGAAAAGAGGAATGTCAATTATTCAAGCAAAGAATGTGGTTTCTTCGCATAAAGTCTCCATGCAGTACCAGGCACAAGCATAGCGAATTATGCACATTTCGCATTACTGTTGCTAGTGATTGGTGCTAAATCCTTCAAGAATTACGGCTATTTAGATAATTATCTGAATGACAATAGCTCAAAGGTATCAGGCGCTACAGTCGATTGGTACTTAGATCTAGTAGGTTCAGATTCTAAATCCAAAGGAAAATGAATGACACACGCACAAATACCAAAAAATACAATAAAAACTAATAAATGTTTGGCTATTACAGCATTGAATATTTTTATGTTGCGTGACTTGCAAACAGCTCTTTTAGTTACTGCAATAGAATCAGCAAATTCTCTCATAAATTGTTTCTCATTTCTCCAATAAGAAAGCATTTAGTTCAATTAATTTTATCTTTTAGTACAATTAATATATTATTTTAGTAAATCTTTTGAACAAATATTTTCAAGCCAATTTCTTCATTTTTATTGGCTTCCTCAAAATCTCTCTGAATTTCCGATCATAAACTCAATCTACGGTGGACCTCTTCTAAGATACGCAATTCTCTTCTAATTTCTAGTCTCTAAATCTCTAAAAACAGATTTCTTGAAAAACGAATCTATTTACTCATCCGAATCAGTGTACATATTGTTTAACTTTTCCTTCTTCGAATTCACTTACGGTGTCAAAAATGATATCTACGGGAACTTTAATTCATATTTAGGAGGGCTCAATGATGGCTCTAACTTTGCCTTCAAAAATAATCTCTTTTTTGGTCGATTCTTTACAATCTACCTATCTTCAGAAGGACTAGTACTCACATTTACTTAACTATTTTAACTTTTGGGATATTCTTTTTTAGGTGTAGAGTAGATCTCACTTGAGGGTCTTTGTTTTTAAGCTAACTCGTCCCTATGATTACTCTCATAATTATTATCTTCTTCATTCCTTAATACATTATGTCTCCCTACATTCCAATCATGTCCATCAACTTACTTCTTTTCACCTGGTTTTACAACAATCGGCACACTATTCTATAAATTCATAATATTTTTATGAATAATTGGTGAATTATTTCTATTCAGAGCAATCGCAGCAGGACTGTCCGATAACACAGACAACAACAAAGGAGGTTTATTAAAGACTACATTGTTTAGAGTTCTTTTAATAGGTATAAGAAATCTCTCATCTGATCCATTCTACTAAAGATAATTGTAGTATTCATATCGATTTGCCATTTTGATTGTTTGTCTCTTAGAAACTTTGATTTCAAAGAAACTAAATGAATTAATATCATTTTCATTTTTTGGATTAGTCTTCTTCGAAAATGATAGGGGTCTTTCTTTAGATTTAGAGTCTTTTTCATCTACATTGCTATGATTAATATTGTTATTTTGAG
>Ga0302271_10003918_pt1 | contig 12188 bp, 6 predicted proteins | sample III_Bog_N1_1_FD_198767 | JGI IMG/M metagenome (GOLD analysis project Ga0302271, IMG submission 198767) | Peat permafrost microbial communities from Stordalen Mire near Abisko, Sweden - III_Bog_N1_1 | ecosystem: Environmental > Terrestrial > Soil > Wetlands > Peat | place: Sweden: Abisko... | reverse complement strand
TGGAATGAAGGGTAATCATATTACAGGAATAAGAAATTCATATGGTAAAGGGCGTGTTATATGGTCACCATCTCTTCTCGGCTTAGGAGCACGAAGGACTGGAAATTATCAACCACTTTCGGACTTTTTGTTGCATGAATTAAAACCAACAATACCAATTTGTTTTGAGAAAAGAGAAAAAGGGTTGTTTATGCAAACATCAAAAGGTACAAAATCGTTTTTCTCGATTATAATCAATAAAAATGAAGAAACTAAAACATTACAAATAAAGAGTCCGTATAAACCAACTGTAATTTTTTCTGACGGGAAAATGGGTTTAAATGCCAATAAGTTGACAATTGACCCAGAAGAGACCGTGGTCATAGAATGGAAGTAAAATATAATTCAAAGTATTTTTGAGTTTTCACTTTAAATTTTATTGTAATTAATGTCTGAAATAAAACTCATAATAACCAATTAATCAATTAGTTTGTTTGTAAGTGCCATTTGCAAGGCTCAGATTATTTGATACAGTGACGACTTTATTCGAAATGAAGCAGTCACTTGGTTTTAAAGTTTTATTCTTGGAACAGATTAAATCTATTTTTGTTTCTGACGGCTTCACTTCATGTGAAGCCGTCAGTGTTTAAACTCTCTGATGGGTAATGTTTGCAAGATTACTAACAAATAGATACATTTTTATTTCACTATAAATAAGCCAGTTATCAATTATTATATGCAAGTTACCATGGAACTTGCATGTGATATTTTTCAGAGTGACTTAATTTTGCTTCGTCAAAAAGAGATAAGAGTTCGTATCCACGATGACAGAAATAATTTACAAATATTAAATTTATAAAAACTTAAAATTATGTTATTAGTTCAAAATTCCCTAACGGGTTAGATGCGGTAGTCGATGGCGAACTTTGTTACCACGGTTTATCGTGGAAAAAATGTAATCCGGTCAAGAGTGTTTATGCCCAAAAATGTGATTTCAATCGCCCAACAGAAATAGCGGGCAAGTTTTAAACTTATCGTGGTTGCATGTGAAGCGTTGTGTGGAATGTTGTTACCAGTTTGTTGTTAAGGAGGTAGCTTGCAATGTTTCGGATTCATCGAAAGTAGTAGTTCTTTAGTTAAACTGGTTGATTAAGTTGACAAGTTAATTAGTTAATCAAAAGTAGAAAATTCTATGCAGTTTGAAAGGCTTGCCGAGGATTGACCTTTAGTATGGAATTTGCTTAGAATAAAATAGTTGATAATAACTTATTGAATAATATGAACCATTCAGGGAGTTTTGGCTTAAACAAAGTCTCAAATCTGTTGTTATTAATTCTGTAAAGTTTTACCACGTTCTTTTACCTGGTAAATGTTTATAGAAGTTATTATTTACACATGAAGTAATTAAATCATAAATTAGGTATTACAAATCTTTCAGTGTCACGTCTTTTATTTAATGTTGTATGTGGATTTGTGTCGTTTATATAAGTCTGGCTTACAATTTTTGGCTATAGTAAATCAATATTAAATAATTTAACTAACATTTAAATTTTATGAAAAAACTAATTACTTCCATTTTAGTTTTGTTCTTCCTTATTGGGACCGGAACAAAAAGTTTTGGACAAGCTGCTGGTGACTATGTATTTACACAAGCAACAGATACGCTTTGGGCAACACCTGCAAACTGGAGTACCTCTGACGGTGCAGGGGGATTAACTGTCGCAATAAGAACACCATCAGCAACAGATAATGTGTGGATTCCTGCAACTAAAAGAATGGGAACGGTTGGAGCTAAAACTTCTGCATCGGGAGCAATTTTAACTTCCGGTTCTTCAACAGTGACATTAGCTGCAGCAAGCACTTCGATTACTGTAGGTATGGCGGTAAAAGTTACATCAATAACTGTATCAGGTGTTGTTGTAAGTACAATCACAGGTTTAACACCGGGAGCCTATGTTACCGCTATAAACGGAACAACATTAACTCTTTCTCAACCCGCTTTAATAACTAGTTCAACAGTAGCATTGGATTTTTACCCTGCTTGTAAAAATCTTAATGTCAGTGGATTCTTAAGGGTTTCATCTCAATTGGTTTCATTTGGTGATATTACAGTAAATACAGGTGGCATTCTTACTCAGGCTTCTGATTTATATTGTGCAAATATCAATAACACTGGTACAATTAATGCAAATACTAACTATCGAAGTGCTAAAAACTTTTATGTAGGATTTAATGGGGCTGTACCTGGAACCGGCAATTATACTATTATTAACGATGGTGTTTTTGGAGATTCAAAAGCTATTGTGCCCGCTGGAACTGGTAGTGGTATAAAAATATTGTATAGTAATCAGGCTAATAGTATTACCATCAAACCTTCAACACCATCGGTATCAGGCTATGCATTTAATATTGCTCAAATTTTACCACACGCCAATATCAAAACCACAGCCAACACCAATCTGAATATCAAAGAAACAATGTCGTTGTTAATTCACAACGCTATTGGACTATCTATCCAAAATAACGATACCTGTCCGGGTACCACCCGTACCTGTACAATTGACCCGGGAGTTTCTGTGTATGTAGGATACAGATTCCATGCAAATGGAGGTATAACAACAAATGATCAGGGTAATTTGGTTTACAATGTTTATGGAACACTTGATTTGGGAACTTATGGTTCTGCAGGCAATAACCTCCCTCTCAATGGAATTTCAGATTTCGATTTGTGTATGACTACTGTTGCCGGAAATACCGGTAAACTTACATTTAATTTGGGAGATGGTACGCAAGCTAATGCCGGTACGTTGATTTTGGGTAGCAATATGAAATTAATAAAACAAAGTACACAAACTATTGCACTTAATTTCAAAGACTATTCAACAGTAATAATAACCGGGAATTATGGACAGGTTATGAACTATCAATTGTTGAATAACAGTACTCCTGCAATTTATTTATTCCCAAAAAACTTCTATAACCTGACACTTAATGGCGCAGGGGTCGTATTGCCTTTTGTTGCTGCTATTAAAGGAACAAAGACTTATACTACCACTTATGCAACTCCTGTTGCACCTGCAACTACTCCAGCAGTTAACTGGATAGCAAATACAAGTGCTACACAAGGTTCAATACTATATACAGGTGCTGGTTATTATTATGTACCTTATATTAGAGCTACCAGCTCATACAAAGCTGGTGACAATCCATTAACCCTGATTGGTGATACTATTTTTCAATATATTAAACCAGCGCTAACAATAAATGGCCCGGGGATATCAAATTTCACTGTATCCTCGTTAACTGGTAATAGTCTTACCATGAGTGCAGTAGTTGCTACTATGAATCCAAATGCCCCGGTAGCAAATGCAATTGTTACATTTACAGGAGGTAAATCCGATGCATCACTTAATCCAACTAATCCGCCTACAGGAACAAGTACAAATACTTTTAGCCCTGTTTTAGATGGAACACAATATCTTATTTACTTAGGAGGTACTGATTTTGCAACAGCTTCAACAGTTATTCTTACTACTGTAAATTCTCCTGATGCTGTCAGTAATGTGTTAATTTATTCAAGTGAAAGGAATAAACTGATAATCTCTAATGCCGCTGCAGGAGATATTGCTGCCATTTATACTGTAAGTGGAATTAAAGTTGCTTCTGCAAAACTTACAAATGATAAAGCCACTTTTAGCATTACAAGTGGAATTTATTTGGTTAAGATTAATAGCTCTGTTTCAAAAGTAATCGTGAGATAATTTCAATAATTTAATTAATTGAAACGGGATGTGACTTAATTGTTACATCCCGTTTTTTTGTGCACCGGTATTGTGAAACTCAAAGAAGCAAATTACCACATTCAAAAATGAACATATAGTAATTGGGATGTATGTATTTATCAACTGCTTCCTGTTTTATTTAATGAATTAAGGGTCATTACTCATGCTGATTGCTTCCAACCAACTAATGAGAAACATTGAACTCCCAATTTCTTCAAATTTTTCAAACCTGAAACTCTTTAAACATAGACTGCGAAACATTAACAGGAAACTTGAAGATGATACCACGACAATACCATGATGTTACCGAGGTTTCGTAGTAGATAAGCAGTAGTTTCGCTGTAGATACGTACATAACCCGTACCCATAAAAAGCAGCGTAATATATACGTATCTACCACATAAGATTATGGAAACATAAAAATAACAGGAGTATTATCGTGGTATTATCGTGTTGAAGGTTAACTAATGAAACTTGTGAATCCTGTTATTTGATATCCTGTTCGTCGAAAGTGTCGTAACAAAAACTCCCTGAACAGCAATCGCCATTCAGGGAGTATTTGGTTCAAACAGGTTTTAAGTCTGTTGCTTATTTCTTTTTAGCTTCTTCGCGTGCTTTTATGCGGGCATACCAGCCTTCACGTTCTTTGACCAGATCATAACCCCGTTTGGAGAGGTAGTTGTTGATACGGCCTTTGTATTTGCCAAATGCTTCGTGCTTCTTGTTCGAAGTCTCTGCGTCTAAGGCAAATTCTCTGCCTTCCTTAAGCCAAGCCAGAATCTGGGTTTTTTCTTCCTCCTTGAGGCTTGGAATCATTTCCAGCGTGGCATCATAGGTTACTTTAACTACCCCGAAAGTAATCCCATCCTTCACTGCTTCAATCTGTTTTTCGTTCAGATACAGTGACAGGTCAGACGGGAAAGCAAAATGTGACCGGTACAGTGCAGCTTCTTTCTCATTCTGTGCAGCATTCAGTGCGTTGTTCTTAGCTTCGCCTTTTAATGCTGATTGCTTGATGAGACTCATCGCAGTGTCACGTTTGGAAAAGATATCGTTCAGTTCAAAGTAGCGATTTGCAACTATATTAAGTACATTCTCTGCCACGTTCTTATTTTTCAACTCCAGCTTATCCACTATTTTATTAGAACGGCTCGAGATGTTTTCCACATATTTCGGGTCACGGTTTTTAGAATCCAGATCCACAGCCTTTACAGTTGGAATCAGCGCCACTAAACAAACTGCAATCCAGAGATATTTAATTTGATTCTTTTTCATACTTGTTTTTTTTTAATTGAAAATGTTGTTGATAAAAAACGCAGGGAAGTACCCTGCGCTCTATCGTTTTGCTCTAACGTGTTTTCATTAATTGTGAATTGTAAATAGTTAAATCTTAAATTACATTAGTTTCCCTTTTTCAGCCAATGTATCGTGGTTGTTTTCAGGGTTTGTCCAATCAGTTTTTTTCTTGGTGTTAATACCGTTAATATATTTTTCGATATTGGTATAACCGTCACCGGTACAATCCTTAATAGCATCCGATGGGTCATTTGGATTCAAACCATTTGCTTTTTCCCATGCATCCGGCATCCCGTCATGATCGGTATCTACATAAGGTTTGCCCTTATATTCAGGGTAACCACCTACCTGACGAATGTCAGTTATAATTCCTTTTTTATAAGAATCTTTTTTTAAGCGGCGGTATTTGAACTGATAAAAATTTACAGTGTCAAGACCTTCTGTGTAAAATGCTTTGTCGGTTTTTACTTGTGTAAGAATGTGCTCATCCACAATATCCCTGCGAGGAATATTAGCTCCTGCATTGGATGTTACAAAATCATAAGCTTCTTTTGCTTTTAAAATTGGGAATTTAGGCATTGGGAATGGTTCATTCCATTTAATAGTGTCTGTGTATGCTCCAGCATTTGACATTTCTTCAATTTGTACTCCACCGTTCCAGTTGTCTTTGGTTACAGCATCATTTCCTTCCATTATGTTTCCATTACAATAAACACGCCCAAACACCTGATAGGCATTTTTGCTTCGTCCTGATTCAGGTTTAAGGATACGATGTCCAATAGGAGCGTCTTTTGGGGTAAGGGGACCTGGTTTGTAATAGTTATTAATGATGTTGTAGAGTGCGGTATAGTCGCCACCATCCACCGAGCGGTTAGCCCAGTTGTAAATAACATTGTTCACAAAGTTGAATACGCCGTTCCAGCCTATAGAAGGGTTACGTCCTGCATTATTGGCCCAAAGGTTGCGAATGAAAGAACAATTTTCACCACCAAGAGTACTCCCAAAAGCATGGTTGTAGGTGTCCAGTGCCTGTGCTGAAATAGTGTTTTGAATAGTTACGTTTACTGTAGGAAGTTTTTCATCTTTATAAGTTGAACCCGGAGAAAACATATGACGATAAAATGAGATGTTTTCATCCAAACCCCAACTGCAAGAACAGTGGTCGATCATGATATTCCCTACCGGATTACCGCCAAAAGCATCATCACGACGCGCTACATCTGTTGCACCACGGCGAAAACGCATGTGACGCACTACTACATCATGGGTATTTACCCAGAATGACTCACCGGCTACACAAATCCCATCACCTGGAGCAGTTTGTCCGGCGAGTGTAAGATAAGGTGCCTCTACTATAATCGGTGTTTTTAGTTGAATAATGCCGGCTACATTGAACACGACGATACGTGCACCACCTGTTTCTTCACATGCTTCCCGCAAAGTACCGGGTCCACGATCATTCAGGCTGGTTACAGTAATCACTTTGCCACCACGTCCACCAAAAGAAAATGCACCACCACCTTCGGCACCTGGGAAAGAAGGGATCTTTGCCTGTGGTAAATCAGTAGGACGGGCTGCCCATGGAATATACGGACGACCTTTCGCAGATTCAGCCCTGATAATTGGCATTGCATGCTCTAAAGCGTCATCAGCAACCTTTTTCTCATTAGCGATGTTTTTGTCTGCAACTTCCTGTAACTCTTTAGGAACAGACGGATATTGGGCTTTAATTGTTGAAAGAGGTGCTAAAAGCAACACAGTACAAATACCCAAAAATAATTTTGTTTTCATTTGTTTTCTTGATTTTACTGAAATAATAGGTGTTTGAAGTATTTATTTTACATTATAAAATATAGTAATAAGACGATACTATAAACCTGTTGTACTCAAAGTATTTTGTAAATCAAGTCAAAATAGGAGAAACCGACACTATCGGCACCTCCTTTTTGAGTTGTAAAATAATGACTAAAATAATGACTAAAATAATTGTTCTTTATTCTGACCAAACAATAAGCATCTATTTCTTACTAAAATTATGAGAAATATTCTCATCCATCAGACTTGCAAGATAAACTTCCAGAGCTGTATAACCTTCCGGAGTTTTTAGATTACGATCTTTCGGATTATTCGGGTCCAATCCGTTAGCAAGTTCCCATGCATCTGGCATACCGTCATTATCGGTATCAATAGGAGGGGAAACCTTTGCATAAGGTCTGTAACCTTCGGCATCGTACGATTTATCAATCATTCCCCATGTTCCAAGTGAGGCTTTGAATGTTGCAGTTCCGTTTTTTACTTCACGTATTACACGTCGTTCCACAGAGTCTCTGTTTATTGTTCCTACTCTTGCAAGGATTGTATTATAAGCATCCCGTGACGTCTGAATGTTGGTTTTGTAGGGTGGATACCCTACCCAAACACCATTATACACGACTTTGGAAGGTGGCATAAGTAAAGTCTCTGAACTTGACGTTGCTTTTGTTGGTAATGTTGTTCCGGTTGTCCCTGACCATTTTCTTGTAAATCCATTCCAGTTATCCGTATTTATTGTAGGGTAACCTTCCATTATATTTCCTGACAGGTACCATTTTGGAATGTTTGCTCCATTAACTATGTAATTGGTAAAGAAGTATTTATTCCCGGAAGTAGTTGCAGGACCTGGTTTGTAGTAATTGCCAATAAAGTTGCAGGTGTGCGAACGGTCGCCTGTATTTACATCACCGCCGTATGCAGCATTGGTATTCCCCCAGTTGTAAACGACATTATTTGTAAATTCAATAAACACATTCGTTTCATTTTTGGATCTGGCTCCGTTCAATCTTGGTGAACGTGAATGGTTATTTGCCCATAGGTTGTGATGGTATGTTGCACAGATTCCTCCGGTTTGTGACCCATAACCACGATGTCCTTTGCCATGACCATCGTCATAAAGTGCATCATGAAATATTGACCATTGGACAGTTGTATACTGATTATCATAGAAAGTAAGATTTTCCTCGCCTGACCAGCCAAAATTACAATGGTCGAAAATAACGCGCACTGCATTTTCACAGTCTACCGACCCACCGGGTAGAAAAGTGCTATCTGCAGCATTTTCACCAACCCGAAAACGAACGTTTCTAATAACCAGGTCTGAACATTTGCCTAAATTGACCCGGCCATTTCGTATTAGAATACCTTCCCCGGGGGCGGTTTGTCCTGCAATAGTCATTTTATCTCTTGAACAACGTATTTCATTTTTGTTTACAACAGTTTTTCCTGATGTTTGCAAATAGGGTTTTAGTGTAATAATCCCCGATACCCGAAATATAATTGTGATTGAATCGCCCGGAAACTGAGTTAATGCCCAGCGGAAGCTTCCCGGAATAGGTGCCTCTAAATTGTTGTAAGCGATGTAGTCCTGAAGATTATCTACAATAACCACTTTCCCTCCTCTACCGCCTTTGGCATATTTACCATACCCTTCTGCTGAAGGGAATGCCGGAGTTTGAGAATTTATAGAAGTAAAAACTGTTATAAGAAACAACAGGGTCAGAACGTAATACGGTTGTTTTTTTTTCATTTTACAATATATGAGATAAATATTAGAAACAAAAAATACATACAATATTTTATGTCTTTTGCAAACTTTCAATTTGCCTTAAAAGAAATTTAGACTTTAACTGACATTGATTCTTTAAAGCAGTTCCAATTCTTACAACACCACTTAAAATCCCAATAGAATTTATAACTCTTACGTAGTAAATGCCAGTATTATTATAACTAACTCTCCTGTAAACAATACGTCATAACAGACTTTAAAATAGACATCCACCGTATAGGGTTTATACGATGGATTTATTGGTAAACATTTGTTCTATTAATCTTTAATTATTTTAAATTGCTGGGTTTCTCCGGATTGGTTCTTAATCTGAACCAAATAACAACCTTGACTAAGATTAGATATATCTACAGAATTATTCTTTGACAATGAACTAAATAAGACCTGTTTGCCTGTCAGGTCGAAAATTTTCGCAGATTGTAATGGATTGTCACTGATTACCTGGAACTTATTTTTTACTGTGGTTGGAACTATGCTTGCATTAAAACTCATCACCTCCTTAACCGCGGATACAGTAAAATCATGAGGTATATTCTCTCCCATCAGACTGGCAAGATAAACTTCCAGAGCTGTATAACCTTCCGAAGTTTTCCTGTTGCGGTCATTCGGATTATTCGGGTCTAATGCATTGGTAACTTCCCAGGTATCCGGCATACCGTCATTATCGGTGTCAGTGGGAGCAACAGCTGATGCATAAGGAATGTAACCTTCGGCATTATAAGACTTATCGATAATCCCCCACGATCCAAGGGAGGCTTTAAATGTGGATGTTCCGTTTGTTACTTCACGTATTACTCGACGTTCCACAGAATCTCTGTTTATTGTACCAACTTTGGAAAGTACGGATGTAAAAGCGTCCGTCGCACTTTGTATATTCGTTTTGTAAGGAGAATATCCGACCCAGACACTATTATACACTACATTGGAAGGTGGTGAAAGTAACGTGTCAGAACCTGCTGTAGCTTTTGTTGGCAGTGCTACTGTTCCTGCTGTACCCGACCATTTCCAGGTGAAGGCGTTCCAGTTATTCGAATTTATAGTTGGATAACCTTCCATTATATTTCCAGAGAGATACCATTTTGGGATATTCGCACCGGCAACTATATAATTGGTGAAGAAATATTTAGTCGAAGGAGTGGCAAGTCCTGGTTTATAGTAATTGCCAATAAAGTTACAGGTATGCGAACGGTCGCCTGTATTTACATCGCCACCGTAAGCTGCACTGGTGCTACCCCAGTTATATACCACATTGTTGATAAATTCAATAAAAACATTTGTTTCGTTAGTAGTTCTGGCTCCGTTAAGACGTGGCGAACGGGATTCGTTATTAGTCCACAGGTTGTGATGATAGGTGGCGTTGATTCCTCCTGTTTGTGACCCATAACCTCTGTTACCTTTACCATGTCCATCGTCATAGAGAGCATCATGAAATATTGTCCATTGAACAGTAGTATAACGATTGTCGTAAAAAGTAAGGTTCTCTTCACCTGACCAACCAAAATTACAATGATCAATAATTACGCGAACAGCATTTTCACAATCCATAGATCCACCTGGCAGAAAGGTACTGTCTGCCGCACTTTCACCAATACGAAAACGCATGTTTCTTATCACCAAATCGGTACAGCCACCCAAATTTAACCGACCATTACGTATCAATATTCCCTCGCCAGGAGCTGATTGTCCGGCAATGGTCATTTTAGCTCTTGTACATCGGATTTCATTTCGGTTTACAACAGTATTGCCTGATGTCTGCAAATAAGGTTTAAGTTTGATAATCCCGGAAACACGAAAAAGAATTGTGATTGAATCTCCCGGATATTGAGCTAATGCCCAGCGAAAGCTTCCCGGAATGGGTGCCTCTAAATTGTTGTAAGCGATATAGTCCTGAAGGTTTTCTACAAAAACTACTTTCCCACCTCTACCACCTGTGGCATATTTACCATAACCTTCTGCCGAAGGGAATGCCGGTGTTTGAGAATTTACAGATGTGAAAGCTGCTGTAAGAAGTAACAGGGTAAGAACGAAAGAAGTTTGAATTTTTTTCATTGTGTTATATTAGATAAATAATTGAAATAAAAATACATACTCTATTTTATATTGTTTGAGAAAAATTGATATTTTATGTGGAGTAATTAATATGAAACTGTCAATTCTATTTAAAATAAATTTTTATCTGTTCCTATTATTAATTTATTAGTAAATGACAGGCCTTTATCGTAAATTTTCAATAGATATACTCCTTGAAATAAGTTGTTAAGTGGCAATATTGATTCATTCATATTTTGGGCGATAATGTTGCCTGTAGTCGTTATTAATTGCATCTTTTCCACACAATGACTGAGTGTAATTGCTTGATGATTTAATGTAATCTCTATATTCTCTATCTGAACATCAGATAAGGCAGTTGCAATGGTTGCAGCATCACTAAGTACACCAATAGTATTCAAAGCACTTACGCTGTATGTGCCGGTATTCCCCGAGTTGTCAACATAACTGATTCCTGTTACCGAGCCAAGGTATCTGCCATCTTTGTATACGATATAACCAATTGCCCCACTTACTGCCGACCAGCTGATAGTTGATCCGTTTGTAGTAATATTTTCAGGCTTTGCAGTTGGGGTAATCGTTGTAATGGGATCAAAAAAAGTAGTATAGGTGGTGGAGTAAACCTTTTGGGTGTTTAGTATGCTATCAGCATCATATTGTTGCAACTGGAAACTCCAACCGATTCTTCCGCTTACAACTGCCGGTGTTCCATCCGGGTTCAGACTATTGTATTCGGCAAAGCTGGCTGTAGTTTCGTTTCCACCCATTGTCGCCCAACCAGCAGGTTTGATATGTTTTCCAAGCGTACAGTTTAAGTAATATGCACCGGCATTGATATTCCATGGCCGGCCTAAGTCATAACTTCCTGTGGCGACATCTGAATTTGCTGTTATGTTACATCTGCGAAAAACGAAACCAAGTTTTAATGTTTTTCCTGAAACAGTTGATACTTTTGTAGTATATGAATCTTCAGGGGCTACAATATGACCTTCACCATTCACACAATTGATGGTGCAATCGTCAAAGAAAAGAGTACCTCCGGCGTAAATAAAATCAACAGCTCCTTCGAGCCAGCATTTCTTAAAGTATCCGCGTGTGCCTTTCTTTGACCGGTAAGTATCCTGGTATCCCAAAACTTTGCAGTTTCTGAATATCTGACGGTCACCTGCAGTATACAGGGCTTCTGCCATACCTGTAGCTCCGGCTGCATTTTGTATGCTTATATTTTCGGCATAAAAATCAGTAGCATAAAGCTTAACGGTACATACATCTTCGTAAGTAGGAGAACCACTTGAAGCTCGTGACTGGGAGTGAGTGATAAGTACACCACCATAACTTTCGCCTATCAGACTTATTTTTTTTGTGGAAGCTGCTGTTTTTGTCCCCAATGCAACTTGCTCATTGTAGGTCCCGTTTTTGATAAATATCATGCTGGTTTGTCCATCGGGACAGGCATTTAAAGCTGATTGAACGCTTGTATA
>Ga0302271_10003917_pt1 | contig 12190 bp, 10 predicted proteins | sample III_Bog_N1_1_FD_198767 | JGI IMG/M metagenome (GOLD analysis project Ga0302271, IMG submission 198767) | Peat permafrost microbial communities from Stordalen Mire near Abisko, Sweden - III_Bog_N1_1 | ecosystem: Environmental > Terrestrial > Soil > Wetlands > Peat | place: Sweden: Abisko... | reverse complement strand
AAGAGATAGCGAAATCAAAGCAGGGGAGCAAGTACAAATACACATATACGTATGAAACTAACTAATCTCTTGTGTAGTACCAAAAATTTTAGGAAATCCCCCAGGAAAAAGATGTTTCTTTTTCATTAATCTTCTTTTTGTGGCATGAATGATTTCAAGTTTTTGACTGCATAATTCTGCTGATAATCTTTATGCTGATTCCGTTGGTCTTGATGCGTATCGCTGAAGATTCTTCTGTCGATATTGTAGTTATTCGATGCGAGCAATTTGACGTTTTTATTGGGGAGAAGCTTATGCAACGATTCGATGTTCTTGGAGTTCGAATTTAGCATGTGGGACTGATACGGCTGTGAAGGAGGAGCTTTATTCAAGAATTCATCGACATCCATCATAATAGAATGTGCATTCGTCTCAAATAGTTGTTTGCGCTTCTTTTCCGCTGAGTTGTAATCTTGTAAGATATTCGGGTAGAGATGACATACTAGTTACTAAAACGGCAATGCTTCAGCTCGATTCTCAAGTAATGTCACATCAAGAGTTTTATTGATTTTATCGATGTTCTTGTAGATTTAATCAATGAAGTCCTGTGGGAAGAGCAGTGATTCGATGATACAAGCTGATTGCAATTCCTTTTCGTTGTGAATTTCAGATAAATTGATTCGTTGTAGCAGTGTAATGAACGTAGCTTAGATTGCAGTTTCGAATCCATCGACGAGATTCAAACCGAATTCGAAGACAAAGAGATCTAATATTTTCGTAAATGCAAAGCTTGAAATGATCCCATCGAAGAAACTCGTGTAGTTCTCCACCCAGAAGGTTTGGATGATTTCGGTTAAATTGTTTTTAGATATGATGTCAAGAGAAGTTTCATCGAGGAGTTATTCGTATGCAAGCACACCACGAGTGATTTTAGATTTCAATTACTGTAGATTCTCAGGGTCATGGATCTGCAGCATGTCACGGAAATGAAGATTGTACAAAGCTACGATAAACCAGAAGATTTCGCCTTCTGCAACAGTGGATTTTAACTTTTCTTCAGCAGGGCTCAACTCAACAAATTATCGCCATTCACCGTCTGCTTATGCTGCACGCTATTTCATTGGAGAAGTTTAAGCTTTATGGGTGGATTTGGTGTTGGTGTTAGTGTTGGTGTTGGTATTGGTGTCGGTGTTGATGTTGTTTGTATTATTGTTAACTTAGGTGTTATTTTCAGGGAAGTGTTTTTAGTTAATGAAATCCAGTTATGAGAGGGGTTGGTTGGTGGACATAAACGTGGGATGGAAGCTAATGAAGACCTTAGTGATAAACTAAGCTAACGTTAAATTGATCTGCTGCTCATTGTGCAAATCAGCGATTCTATTAACTTTTAAATATCCTCCAAATGCAGAAATCACATTATCTAACTGAGTTGAAAGTGCCTATCCAAGGATTTTTCGTTGGGACTCAGTCTTGATTAATGAAATCGATTTGTCACCATTAGATAAATAATACTTGTAGTTTAAGTATAATAGTTCACTGCTTCGTATTTGATTTGTGCTCTTGTCACGAGGGATATCATTATTGTTGAACGTTCTATTGTATGCTGACTAAAAATAAATTTCATGGGGTTTTGTATGGATTTTTGTGAAAAAGATATGAATAGGCTTACTTGATCTGCTGTGATGGTCTCTTTGAGTTAAAGGAAGTTATACCAATATAGTGATCTGTATGTTTAAGGTACACCACTGGAAAGGAGACTTCTAAGATCTTTTACGGAGATGCTGTCTTGCTGGGAATTGATGTTATTGATGATTTCTGCGGTGAGGACAGACTCGTCGTCTTAACCAGCTTTGCTTAAGAGCTTCTCTTGGATTTATTCACTTTTGTTGGACTTTTTTAGAAGAAAGAAAAGAATAAAAATGTTTGTTTCAAAGGAGCTTCACTTTTAGCTGATTATCTCAAAGTTGTTTACAAATTAGAAGTATTAACTGGTGAGATGCTTCGAGATGGTGTTGAAAAAGAGATTCTTGCCATCTTTCACTATGGATTCTTTATGTAAAAAAAGACATAATAAAAATAAATAAAATTGAGCTTGTTTTTCCATTTTATGATCTTTTGTGTTACTTGGTAGCGAAGCACTAGCCTAAGAGACAATGAATTATGCTAAAATCAGGGAGTTCTGATTGGATAGTTGTTCCCTTTGAAGCTTTTACAAGAAATAGTGTAGTTCAGGGGATGTGAAGTTGATTGTAGGGAGGAAACTTAAGTATAATGGGTCGATGATTTCCAACTGAGTTTTCTCTGACAGTTAAGCTAGGAATTCTTGGAAATCATTTGGATTTTTTTCTAAAACATCAGGCTCACGGAAGATTATCATGGAAAGACTTGCTTCAGCTGGATTTGCTTGAGGAGAGGGAGATTATGCGTTTAGTTTTAAGGATTATTTTGAGGAGTCATTTGAATTGATAGAAATCCACACTTTTTTCGCTATTTTAGTTCAAAAACAACAACACAAAAAGTCAAATCAAATCATAAGAAATCTCTATTTTTCTTATTAAAATCCATACTGCGTGATGGAATCGATGCCAGATCTGATATCTGAATTATCTGCTAAATTGGTTATGCTGTCTTTGCAGATGCAGAAGTCTAATTAAATGACTCAAATATCCTAATTTTCATGTAATCATTCTAAGAATAATTTAACTCTATACTCAATTATTCGTTTTCAATAGCTTCAGGTAGTTCCTATTTCTTATTCTGGCTATCTTATCCTCCAGCAACAAGTACCTTATCGTACAGTTATGAGTTCTTCTTCAGTGGTTTTAGCACCCATTCGTTATTCACTTCAGATAACTTACTTGACAATCTACACTAGAAATATTGTCTGTACGCAACCTTTGAAGTGCCATAATTCTGTTATTTCTATTATTACTGCTATTAGGGTTATTGTGGTTGGAGCAATGATGCTTTCTATTGTTATTCTAGTTCTTGCATCTGCTATTCTAGGAGTAATTTACCAATATCTGAATTATTATTATTTTCCTGATTATTATTTTTCTTATTATTTGAAATATCCTTAACTTCTTCGATATTAGATTTCCATTTCCTATTGCAAATCGTTCTAGCGATAGTATTGCCATTTATTTCTATTTCACTAAATGGCACAACTGTGTAGACAACTTCCATCACAGGACGAATAAAATTCATATTCTATGGTAAAATAACTGATTTGAAGTCAATAGTTGCTCCTTCTTCATCTTGGAATTTAGATTTTTCAATCTCAGATAATATCTTCCTTTGAGCTTCATCGTCGTCCTCTTTATCTGCAGGCGCTGATCCTTTAACTTAGACTTTAGCTTTCGATTGTAGCTTCTAATTATCATTGAATTCCTCTTCTTCCACAATTCTAGCTGACTTTTTCTGCTGTGAATTCTTCAGAGCAGCACCGATACATTACTCAATGACCTTCTTATCCAATGATTTTAGCTACTAATTATCTTGCAACATTTAAAGCTTCCTTCTTAAATCTTCTTCTTCTTATTATCTTTTCTTCATTTACTCTAAATCGCCTGATTCTTTTTACCTTTCAATAGCTGCATTTCTCCATTTCTCAATGAAATCAGCTGCAAACTTTCTATCTAATCCATTAAAGCATAGTCTTAATGCTTCTTCTTAGTCTTATTTTTTCTATTTCGCTTTTTCGCTTTAAATATTCTTGGATTTATGCATTTTCTGTAGTGACTTCAAAAAATTCACAGCGACTGCCGAACGGAAATGTTTCGCGACATTTTTCAGCGTTGTGTTTAGACTTGTTTTGGCAGATTCACGATTGATTTTCCAATAGTTAAATACTCTATTCAAACTTTCTTCTTCGCTAAAGAGTAGCACAATTACTCTTGGTTTTTTTCCTTCTTTCAACACAGTTGTCTCTAAAGTTAACCTTCCTTAATGCTTGCCTTTGTAAGTGTTCTAAAAAGAAAAATAGAGAAAAACATCTTTAGAAATTATCAATTGTTAAAATGACAAATTTCAAGTAAAATTTGAGTTGATTTCAATATCATAATCTCAAAAATCAAAAGTATATTTATGTATTGTTGCTGAATTACTTCGATTCTAGCTATCGCTTAGATAGAACCTAATAGTTTTTCCACACCGTTATCCTCTAATGTTAATTAACAAAATATTAAAAAAAGTAAAGAGAATAATAAAAAACAAAAGATTTCACCCAGTGGCTATGTGAATATCTAACATAAACTGATTAACTAAAATATTAGTTATGCTAAAATAAATATTTATTTTTTCCATAAAATTATACTGTGCTGGAAGAGATTCATGTCACGGATAGTTGTCTTTCTCTGAATAAAGCTGCCCATTGTTTATTCTAGAATCCAAAGGCAAACAAAAGCAAGTTATTAAAACCAAATAGAAATATTTTCAAGACTTAAATAGAATTATTTCATTTATTGTTTTTCATACATTTCTTCAGAAGATAGAAATGTCCTTCCCCTTCTCCATCAACTTCTTTCTCTACGCAGATCGCTGACTTGAGTGCATCTTTGTTATTGATCTCAGGGTTTTTTATAAGCGACTCCAAGCTCAGTTTAGTTATTTCCTCATTAGTCTTGTTCTCCTTTTTTTCAGAAATAAAAGTCAATCTAAAAATCAACTACATCCTCCTTTTTTCTGAACCTCGAGCTTGCAGAACGCTGTGAAGATTAGATCAGAGTATTTAGAAGGATCTTCCATTTCAGCAAGCCATTTGTCTTTGACTTCAAGTTTCGCCTTCAAATTCCCTACCTTGTACATTCTCTTAGAATTATTGTCAATATCAAGTCGATAACTAATGATTATGTTACTATTATTTTTTTATAATAACTTTTTAGTTTCTCTTTTTCAACGGAGACTTCTAGAGATTTTATCAAAAGCAAATCATCCTTAGATAAGACAATCGAAACCAGCGATTTATCTTCCCAAATTAAGGATTTGCTTAATATTTTTTATTTTGTTTAGTAGTTAGTGTTTTGGGGGAGGTGGAAGGAGGGGAATAAGCATTAATTCGCTTAGTTTAATTTGGATATTCAATAGGGAAATATAAGTAACTACTTTAATCATGCTTAGAAATACTTGTCAATAAAAAACAAAAATCGAAGTAGTTTTTGATTGGTTGTATTCTCTATCTTGGTAATTCACACACACACACAGAAAAACAATTAAAATACATAAATATTTTATATTATTTTTCCATTCTTAAATTAGCTTCAAGCACTCTTAATCTTATTTGAGATCCTCCTTATTACTCCCATCTTACTAACCATGGTATATCTTATGATTTCATTGTAGTCTATTAACTGACCCCATGTTGGCTCGTGCTTTCCCATGATAATTATTATTTTTGTTTCTGCTAATCCCTGGTGCTTCATCCAATTGGTTCTCTTCTTGTTGCTGGACATTTGCGGTTATTTACTGTTCTAAAAATCATGAATAAGCCAAATATTGTTTTATTTTAATCATTTTAAATCGATTTATTGTTGTTTTTCATAATTAACTTTATTTTCTCAACGAAAAAATGAAAAAAGCTACATACCCAATCATCTTTTCTAGAGGAATATTTGTAATAACCATTCATTTACTTTTTTCGTTTTCAATTGCTGTGGCCTTGATGAACTTTGTTATCTCCTTGATCTTGAGTTGTGTTAGTTTTAGTGTCTTTGCCATACATAACATCAATAAAACAAATGAAAAACCATACTTAATTCCTTTCTATCTCTCCTTCTCATTCTTTTCTTTACCTTCTCTCTTTCCTTCAAAACTAGCATCTTCTTATCGACTTATGCTTGTTGCGTTTTCCTTTCCTTTTCCATCGTTTTCATCTTATCGACAAATGATTTCTCGAGATTTGCTTTTTCAGTCTCAAGCACTTTCACTTTCTCCTCTAAGATACTCAAAGCTTCTTCACTTATCTTGAGCAAGACAATCATCGAAAATTCAATTTATAAATTGTTCCATAAATCCCATCCCCCTAAAAACATCTTAATCCACTTTTATTTAATTCTTTTACTTCTTCATCTTCCTCTTTAGGCTGTAATACTTTCTTCTTTCGTTGTTATTCCTTAAGCTTCCCTTAAACTGTTCTGATTTTCTCAGTACGCATTTTGAGCTCATCAATGTACTTCTTGAGTTCCTTATCTTTTTGCTTGAGTTCTTCATTCAATCGTAGATTCTCTTCTTTCACAGAAAGAAATTGCTTCTTCGCGAAATCTAACTAAAAAGAGACAAGAGATAAGAAAGATCACCAAAGATATCGTGAAATATATATTTTACTTAATCCTTGTATTCTTGGCGATCAATCTCATTTTTAGCTTTTTTCTGCTCATCGGAGATCCGTTTCAAACCAAGTTTCTCTGCATTGATTTCCTCTAATTGCTTCTTCAGTCGCTTAACTTCGTTTTCCTTTTCTGTTATTCTAAAAAATGAAAATCAATCCCTCTCTTATTCTCTCTTTCTTCATTCTACCTATTAATATCGAAGTTATATTCAAGTTATTTTTTTTTCTGCTAAATAAGTATCCTATTCGAAGCTATTAAATCAGTTTGTCTTTACAGTTCTTTCCTTCGTTATTTGATTTATTCATTCTCTAACCCTACCTAGCTACTCCCAATACCATATCTTTACTTTTTCTAATCCTATTCTTTCGAAGTAATCTCATCTAATAAAGTTGCCATTTCTTTAAGTTATTCCCTGAGATTTTGATTCTACTACAATAATTTCTCACATTACCCATAATTCCCAAATTCACTCTTGGTTTTAGCTGAATTCCCAGCGGATTTAACAGCAGGACCAGTTGTCAAGTCATTGTTGCTGTTGTATTTCTATTAAACTGGCGTTAATTCTCTGTTCTCCTTAAAATTACTTTATTTACTGCTGCCATTATTAACATAACTCTAATTATTATTGATATTTTTATGAACCTAGTTCTCATTGGATTTATTCATATTCTCTTCAGAATGCTGCTATCCACCAGCAGGAGTTACATTCTTATTAGAATTCCCTTATCGAATAGCAGGTAGATCTAATTCATCACTGCCTCTCTTTCCAGCCCTAAAAAACATATTTGTCAATCATCATTTTTGTTTCCTTCCAAAAATCCTAAATTGTCTACTTTTATTGATGTTCTTATACATCTTGATCATTCTTTTCATCTACTTGCGATGATCGATCTAGCTGATCAGTATCGTTCTCTCCTTATCCAGCAGTCCCATCGACAAAGCTGTCATCTGTTACCATTGGATATCCAGCCTAATGCATTTGCTTCTAAGGAGTTTTTGAGTTGTTCGCTGGTTAGTTTTATAACGAAGAATTATTGTTGAGTTTGCTATTCTTATTGCTATTGCTTCCGCTGCTACTGTGGTTAGCTTCGAGTTATTGTTTCAATCCACTGTTGTTACTCAATCCAGCTGCAGCTGGCTATCCTATGATGTAATGAAGAAGAACCATTTAGTATTTATAAAAACATATCAAATTTACTATTATTCCTAATTCATTAGTTTCTCAAAAATGAATTCATCTTTATTGTTTTGCATATTGTGTTTACCATGATTCTATTGTGATGATTGTTTCTAAGGTTGCTGTCTGTGTACCTTATCGTTATCGTCGATGTCACTCATTAAGTTTCTTCTCTTTTCGGAAACAGTTCTTAATTTACTACAATTCACAGTTTCGATATCTGCAATCGTTTTTATCTTAATTTTTTGTTAAGCTAGGAATCTAAAGGGTCAATCGATATCCATTGAAACACTACATAATTTCAACAATTCCTATGAATATGCAAAAGATTTAACATTTCATGGATAAAAGATATATTTTTTATTTCTCACTTCAACATTTGCAATTGGTTTTCTTTATTTTTTGAGAACTTATTTTGAATGTTTTCTCTGAGATTGATCGCATATTCGAACCCAAGATAAAGTCAAGAAAGATTAAGATTGTTCTTGATACAATTAAAAAATCCAAGTGAAATCATCAGCAGACTAAGAATTTGATCTACAACTAGGAGAAGAGACAAGATTATCTTTAGGAAAGGAATAATAATAAATGTCATCTGTTTGGAATCTTCTGAATCCCATCCGAAATGGTGGAACAAATCTCAAACTCCTACCAAATGGACGTGAACTCTTTGGTACAGTCATTCGCTAAGGCAGAATGGATAAGACAGTCACTGTAAGGAAGATATACTGTTGCTTTTTTGATTTTGCGGATTTTAATTATTTTGGGCAATAAAAATAACTTTCAAATGGCTTGAGAAATTGGATATGTTGATGCTGTAAATATTGTTGTTGTCGCATAGGTGAAAGTGGACTACAGATATTGGTTCCCGAAGTTTAAGCAGTTCAAGACAAAGACAAGCAAATATCAAGTCCATGATGGAGAGAATTTCTGCGTAATCGGTGATAAGGTTGTTATTAAACAATGCTAGCCTTTGTCTGTGCTTAAACATTACTACGTAAGAAATGTTGTGAACCCATTCCCTAGAGACACATACTACAAGGAAGGTGTAGAGAAGAAGGAAATGAGTGAATAAGTTAAAACGGAATATCAACGACTTTATCATGAATTCTTAGAAAGAGAATAGTAACGCACTGAGATAAAGAATAAAAAGGACGAAGTGACTTTGAAGTCAGCGTTGAAAGCAAAAGCTCTCACAAGGGCAATGGCTAATGTCAGGAAAGTGGAGTAGAATATCAAGAAAAAGGAGAGAGTCAGATCAAAGTCAGTGGAGCCAAAACAAAAGACTATCGCTGAAGCAACTGAGACAACACTTTCTAAGGAAATATGATAGGGATAATTGAAGATAAAACTGCTTTGAATTTAGATTTTTTTGTCATATTGAAGTGATATTTTGTAAAAATGGATAAAAACAACAGATGATTTTATATTTAGAATGAGAGATTTTTGAATTAGGAAAATAGATATCTGGTTTATCTGTATGAGAGAAAAGAAGAAGAACTGAGAGAGCGTTGATTCATGAAAATAAGGAGGAGAGAGGGGCTATAATAAGATTAATATAAAAAAATGCAAGATATTGGGATAATGGATGGGTTAGATTTGGTTATGCATAACAAACAGGGATGGAATACACACATACGCACAAATAGGGTTTGGGAATTCGAATACCTTGCTTATTATTGAAGTGCATATGTTTATTTGAGATTGAGAGGTGAAGGCTATCACTTGGAGCTGAGAGCGGAGGCTCTGCCGGCAGCGAGGGCCTCTTCGAGATCACCCTTCATGTAGAAACAAGTTTCGGGATACTCATCACCAGCACCTTCGAGGAGAGCTAAGAAGGGAGGACAAAAATATGTTTAGAAGAGTGAAGAATTTAGATGAAAAAAACTGAAATTTGTTTGTAAATTACCCTTGAAGGAAGCGATGGATTGCTTGAGGTCGACGAATCTACCCGGGATACCTGAGAAGACTTCAGACATGAAGAATGGCTGAGAGAGGAACTTCTGGATCTTTCTAGCTCTTGCGACGACGAGCTTGTCTTCTTCGGAGAGATCATCAACACCAAGAATGGCAATGATATCTTGGAGTGATTTATAATCTTGGAGGATCTTTTGGATACCTCTTGCAACATTGTAATGCTCTTGTCCGATGGTGACGGGGTCAAGCATTCTGGAAGTAGAATCGAGAGGATCGACGGCAGGATAAATACCAAGCTCAGTGAGACCTCTGTTCAGCACAGTAGTTGCGTCCAAGTGAGCGAATGTAGTAGCAGGAGCGGGATCGGTGAGATCATCAGCAGGTACGTAAATAGCTTAGACGGAGGTAATTGAACCCTTTTGAGTGGTGGTAATTCTTTCTTGGAGGGCACCGAGATCGGTAGCTAAGGTAGGTTGATAACCGACGGCAGAGGGAATACGTCCGAGCAAGGCGGACACTTCAGAGCAAGCCTAGGTGAATCTGAAGATATTGTCGACGAACAACAAGACATCCTTTCCTTCTTCGTCTCTGAAGTACTCAGCAACGGTGAGACCAGTGAGGCCGACTCTAGCTCTGGCACCAGGAGGCTCGTTCATCTGTCCGAAGATGAGTGCGCATCTGGATTCATCGTTGTCAATGCTGATAACCTTGGAAGCAATCATTTCGTGATAGAGATCGTTTCCTTCTCTGGTTCTCTCTCCGACACCGGCGAAGACGGAGTAACCACCGTGATGCTTAGCAACGTTGTTAATAAGCTCTTGAATGAGCACAGTCTTTCCGACACCGGCACCTCCGAAGAGACCAATCTTACCACCTCTAGCATAGGGAGCGAGGAGATCGACGACCTTAATACCAGTGACTAGAATTTCTGCAGCGGTGGCCTAATCAGTGAATGAAGGGGCATCTCTGTGGATAGGGTAGTATTTAGCAGCCTTGATGGGTCCTCTTTGATCGATGGGCTCACCTAAATTTTCAAACAAAAAAATTAATATTAAATAAAAAAATCAGAATTATGTTTGCATTTATTCCTAATTTTGTTATGCTTAAGATTCATCGATGAATCTTGATATTTCTATTCATTTTCCGAAAAAATTCCTTGTGAATTTTGATAATTCGTCGAAAAAGTAGTTTCTATGGAACGATTTAATTAGTTTGGATTCTCTCTTTATTGGGTTTTTGTTTTTAATTTTGAAAAGCTTATAAAAATTCCCAATGCTCCCCTTCATCACATAGTCAAGTCAAAAGAACCCTATTCATTGAAGAAACTATCGTTTATGTTCTTACCAATAACGTTCATGATACGTCCGAGAGTACCAGGTCCGACTGGAACTGAAATGGGACTTCCGGTGTCGATAACACCCTGTCCTCTGACGAGACCTTCAGTACTATCCATGGCAATAGTTCTGACTCTGGAGTCTCCCAAGTGCTGAGCAACCTCAAGGACGAGTCTGTGAGGAGTACCTTAGATTTCAAGTGCGTTCAGAATTTGAGGGAGTTCACCTTCGAATTGAACATCGACGACGGCACCGATAACCTATGATACGGATCCGCTGACCTTGCCTGCTGGCTTAGCGGCAGTGGTATTTGCAACTGGAGCATCCTTCTTGGTGCTGAAAGCTGAGGAAACAAAAATAAAATCAGTTAACACATTTGCATACTCATCCACACAGTTCAAGTAGACGTCAAAAATAAATATTGAAATTCTTTTTTGAATCATCTTGTTGATAGATGCTGTACCTCTGATGATTCCCCTCTGGAGTACTTTAGAGAACATTTATGCTTTGCTTCAAAAGAAATCCTTAAGTGTTTTTTATTTATTATGAATTTTATTCTTTATATTACCCACTTTTTTTCCCTTGATATTTCCTCCCCTTTTACTTTTATTTCCCTAGTGTCTCTCCTTCTCTAAATTTAATTCCTTTACCCATCCCTCTTGCTTTTTATTTGTCTCCTTCACGGTGATTTCATTTTATTTTTCAAAAATAAACACAACTCAAAGGCAACCATATCTGGAATCTTTACTTATTTCTTTCCTTCTCATCCATTTCTCGAATTGAATAACTAATCTTTTTCATATCACAAATGAAGTGCATTACTTTATCATATCACAAACTGAATTAAAATGAGATATTATCTACTGAAAAAAACAATTATTTCTCTACAACAATCCTTAGAATTGTCGCAATGTTGCATAATAATAAAATAATTACATCATTTTTAAAGCTGAAAGTTTGTCTAAATGAATAAAAAAACAAGATTCTCTAAATCAACAAAAAAAAACACTAAAAGCTTAAAAGGATATCAAGATTAAGTGTTATTGTTTCAGAATAATAAATAATCAGTAATGGTACAACAGGGAAGGCCTTAAAGCAAACTACAATAACTTAGTGGTTTACCCTAAAGAAATCTCTTTCACTCTAAAGATTCTCACTTATTCTTTAAAAAACTAATAATTCTCAAATTAATAACTATTGCTGTTATTTGAAATTGTTTTACTAATTACTTCCAATATTATAAAATATCCCCAATTGAAACCAAAACATTATGTATGAAACCACCCTCTTTCTATCCAAATAAAATATCATTAATAAAACTAAAACAAAAAAGGAAGGATTGAGTCAAACAAAAAGACTATTTTTTATCCAGAACATTTATTAGAATCTCTTTATTTGCTCTTTCTTTCTTCCCCAAATATCTTGAATCTTGTAAACTCGTATAATAATCAAAAGAT
>Ga0302271_10003916_pt1 | contig 12191 bp, 10 predicted proteins | sample III_Bog_N1_1_FD_198767 | JGI IMG/M metagenome (GOLD analysis project Ga0302271, IMG submission 198767) | Peat permafrost microbial communities from Stordalen Mire near Abisko, Sweden - III_Bog_N1_1 | ecosystem: Environmental > Terrestrial > Soil > Wetlands > Peat | place: Sweden: Abisko... | reverse complement strand
GGGCATATCGGACTCGCAACAATAGAATTCATTGGATTTCATGGTGAACAAGCAAGGCGAAATCAAAAAGAAAGAGAAGTTGGAGAATAAATACAAGCAGAGGGATAAAGTTTAGAATTTCACAATGCAAGAGAATAACACTATTCTCATAAAGTACATGCCGTTTTGCTATACCTTGGAGTTTACGAATGTGGATCTGAATGTCACATGCAAGTTGGATAGCTCATATCTATTGGAGTTCTCGCATTCGTTCTTTTTCTTCTTCTCACTTGATCATCAGCACGATTCGATATCCTTCTCCCATCCAACAAATAATCAAAACAATAATAATTGATTCGTTGAAAAATTCTTTTTGTGGATTTTTGCTTTATTTCCTTATCTGGAACGCTGATTTAAAATTATTTTTTTTGGAAAACCAGAGAGAAGGTGAAGAGTATGCTAGCGTGGCTCATTTCAAATCAATTCATTATCTGCTTGTGTGTTTTGATTACTTTTTCTTTTCATTTTCGATTGAGTTTCAATTTTAGTTTATGAGCTTAAAGAAAATTATAAAAAGTCAAACCAGTAGTGTGCGTGTGTATGTTCCTTGCGAGGAAATAAACTACAGTCTATTAGTAAAATATTGATTAAGTGTGGTATTTTGTTGGTTTTGATGATAGTTAAAATCGTAATTTGAAACTGGTTTTAGGGAGATTTAAAGATAACAAAATGACTGAAAAAACACTTCTCGTTGACAATCCATTTTCGCTTGAAGTTAATCCAAAAAAGGTAAATCCAAGCAGACACTTAGGAAATGCTAAGCAAGCTCCTATTCATTTAGTTAACTCTTGTTTTTTTGTTGTTGAGAAAAGCTAGTTCAGAAGCTAGAGATACAGGAGCAACATGTAACAAATTTAAGATTTTAAAGTACTTGAAACTGAGCTGATTTAAAGGAAAATGCAGCAGACATGACCATTGAAGAAAGGCTTTACTCCAAGACTAAAATATCCAAGAAGTTTGGAATTATTCGAGCACTGGATGAAGAAGGTAAAACACATATCATTTTATGATTAACTTATTCTCTTTATTGTTCTCTTTCTCTCACATACACTCTTTCAATAAGCTGAAAAGATGGCAAAAGCAAGAGAAGAAACACTTGCAAGGGACCAAAAGCGATTGGAAGAGAAGCGCAAAGCCAAGAGTGCTATACCACTGTGGTAAAAATATGAAAAAAACACCAAAGAATGGATTAATGAGAAGAGTTTATATCTCAAAAAGAATACTTAAATATGAAAATAATTAGATATTTCATTTGTGTTTTTGGCTAAACTTAATTGAATAGGGAGAGTTCTGAGAGTGACATTAGGAAGCAGACATCGAGAATCAATAATTTACTGAAAGAAAAGAGAGAAACCATCTCTGAGTTTGTCCAGAAAAAGCGAGAAATCTGCTTGCTAAACATGAACATTTACAATAAAAAGGAGGAAACTGAGAGGCTGGAGGATTTCATTAAGAATGAAAAAGAATCCCTCAAAGCACGACAGTTCGTAAGGAAAAAATGAAAAAAAAGTTATGAATTGTTCGAAAATAACATTTCATAAATAAGAGATAGATTTCGAGCTTTATTTTCAAATATTGTTTTTATTTCTAAGTACTTTGAGAACGATTGGACAATGGTCAATCAATTCATCAAGGAAGTCGAGGGAGATGCAAATGATGCTTAGAAAGAAGCAGAACGATAACAAAAAGAGAAGGATAAAAACAAAGAGAAATTGAATCAAATCTCAGCTGAAGTTGAGCGGTTTGAATAAAAAATAGCACGAAAAGCTGAAGAATATGAAAATCTTCTGAAATATAAGGAATTCATTGATAAAATCAGTGTAAAATATTAAAAATGAAACACTAGTTAGTGTATTCATCTTTTTTCAACTCTTAATTTACTTGCCTTCATTTTTAGGAAAAGTTCTAAGAAGTGTATGGTACGAACAACAGTTACTTAGAAGAGAAAAGAAAGCACTTGAAGGCTAGCAACAACACATCGAAAAATGAATAATAACAATAAAATAACTACTTGTACATAACACAGCCTAATAATCAGTAAGCAGGTAATAATAATCCAGGTAACAAAGATGAAAGTGGTAGTCAGTTTAATATTGAGGAAGCAGTGTTGAACTCCAAATACACGATTCCTTTTACACCTCTGCAACTGAAGGATATCTTGAATCACATTTAAGAGAAAAATCTATATTATTGCTAGAACAACAATGAATCGGAGGAGGAATATGAGAACAAGAAAAAGGAGAAGAATAAGTTAGAAGAGACACTTCAAAAGAGGAACAGCGAATATAAAGAAAGACTTAGGGAACTTGAGAAACAAAGAGATGTAGAAATAATGCAAAATATATTTTATTATTTTGATTGTTTGGAGTATTTTAGGTTAGTTTATTTGATTCTTAACACAGATAGCTTTAAGGAGGAAGTAGAATTTGATAAGTTTGAAGAAATTCAATGTAAGTAAGGTTCAAATCACTGAAGGAGAAGATCTAGATATGCAAAAAATTGGAGAAAGCATCTACAATATTATCAAGAGCATCGATGAAAATGAGAAACTAACTTCTAAAGCTAATGCTATCGATGGAATTCAATCAGGGGATTTATACACTGCACTCGTCTCGAACATTGATTCTAAAGAAATGAGAGCGTAAATGCATGTAAGAAGGAATAAACTGGATATTTTTATTATTCTAATATCTTTTTTTTCGAAAATATTTTTAAAGTTAATCGAGAAGAAATTAGAAAGCATCAGTAATTACAGAGAGAGTTACATAAACGAAAGTGAAGAGAACAGCAAACGTGTAGCAGAGATCGAAAAAGGTATAAAGTAGATTAAGAGTCGAGAAAAGCAATCCGAACTTCAAAAAATCACAGTTCAGAATCTTGATGAAAAACTTAAGGAACGAGAGAATAATTTAAAGAATCGACGCAAGGGAAGAACAGTCATGGCTAGATCGATAATCTAGAAGGATGTTGTGTAAAAAGTAGAGGATTCATAAGACGATCAAGATGATGATGAGAAATATCTAAAAGACGATTTCGATTTTGGAAATGAAGTTCTCAAATAAGAAAAGAAATTACTTAAAAACAACGCAACTAAAGGTACAGGATAAGCAGGAACATCTAATTTAGGTAGTGTTAACCATAGAAATTCAATTGGTAATTAGGGATAGTTGCAACAACAACAGCAAGGTGGAAGTACAACAGGAAATAAAGATATGCCTTTAACTTCAAATAGAAAGCTCACAAGTGCATGAAAAAAAATAAAAAATAAATAATAAAACAGATCCCTTTTCATTTTATTTTTAAATTCAAACCATGTAAACAACAACATACAACAAAATACTCTTTAGTTAAACATTTGGAAGTTACTAAAGAGAAGGGAAATAAATGAATGGAATGGAATACATTTTTATGAAATGATCTTAGTAGTGTGCATTGGAGAAACCTCCATATGAATATTAGAGATTTCTGCTAAAGATAAATGAATTAATATGCTTAAGAGATGGAAAGCTTTGTTCTTGGGATAAATCCAAAATGAGATCAAAGAATAATCCCAAGCAGCGTATCATCTCTTACTTTGTTTGTTCTCCCCTTTTCCCCTCAATCATCACTGTGATCATTGTTTTTCATGATAGGTATTTCGTCATTTGTTTTATTGGATAACTCATCTGGGCTTTCTTCTTGACTTTCAGTCTTTGAAGGAGGTGCTTTGGAATTCACTTCTGGAACGGGTAATTGTTTGCTATCTTATTGATGTTTATCAATTGCTGTTATTAATAATCTTTTTGGAGAAGTAAAGAAATGAGGTTCATTCGCAGAAGCATTCTATAATTGTTCTTATTTGAGTCCAGCATTTTTCGCTGAAGGTTTATCATTGTTAGGTCTCTTCCTAGTTGAGTTTGAATGGAAGAGCTGTACAAATCGTTATTTGGACACAGGTGAATTTAAGTTTTACATATTCGAGGAATATCTAATATCATCGTAGATTTACTTCATTTCTTTGTATTTATCACTGTCTTCCTCGTAGGCATCAGGCTATGTCTTGAAATTATAAGGATCGTCATTTTTAGATTTTTTACTGACATCTTCGAATTCATTAAATTTGAAATTTCCTTTGGATAAAATGGATGCAGCTCTGGTAGATGGGTTAATGTCAGTGATACTCGTTGACTGTGGGGATGGCGGGCTGTTGAGTAATTGATTTCGAACAGATTCTAACTCAGATTAGTCGTTGTTCTAAATTAGTTCTCTTGCTGCTGGAAGATTGTCGGTATCATCGATTTCGGGCAGTTAAATTACTAATCCTTTTTTATCTTTTACTCCACCTCTTTTGCGACTTGAATCTTATCCTGATTTCTACTATTATTCTTCACTGTCTTTTTCTTCACGATAAAAAGGAGTAGCACTACTTTTAGGAGAGTTCTAAGGTGATTAAGCAGCGGAATCTTTTAATTACATTTAGCTATTTTAGTCCGAAAGTGATTCATTTTCTTGCTGCGCTAAATCTCGCAGTCTTAAATCACCTAATTCATCTAGCATTCTTATTTTATCTAAGCGCTAGAGTCTATTCCGTCTGTCACGGTAATCTACATAGTCATTCTGCTCGAATTCACGCCACCAATTACCAACAGGACGAACGTCAAAACTCTAAGTGAAAAAGGCAAAAAGGAAAATGAAGTGAGAAGAAGAAGAAGAGAAAGTGAAAAATCACTTTGAAAATTTTTAAATAATAAAATGTTTCAAGTATACATTTGAGAGAAATATTAGAACAGGTATGAGTCTATATAACTCCCTGTCTTTAGCGTCATCAAAGTAAGACTTAATATGCACAGCATTTGCAGGCTGAAACAAGAAGGAAGTCTCCGAATTCTAACAAAATATTTTAAAAATAAGTTAATGAAACTCTCCAATTCTAGGCATTCTTTAAATAAAATGTTCGTGAATTTACATCAATGATAATGATATCCTTGAGATCTCTATTCATGAGTGCCATATCTTTGACAAAGACTCCATTGTATAGAGTGCAATTTTCTCTGAAGAGCCTTAGGGAACATACTTTATTTTTATCTATTTTGTCCATTACTGGGTCAGCATACTTTTTTAAATAAATATAAATATGTTTTTTTTGGTCTCCAAATCACAAAATAAAACGCCCAAATTAATCTATTCAATGATTATTCTTGTTACTTCAGCAAGACTTGCAGTGAAGATGATCAGCTCATAATATTTACTGAGCTCTTCCAGGAAAAATTCGCAACCAGCTCTTTTCTTGACATAAACCACGAATGGCATATTCTGAACAGTTATCTTGTTATTGGGTCACCAAAAATAGATTAATACACTTTCAATTAAAAAAAATCATTAACAATCTGAGTTTACCTGCAAGACAAAATCGGCATTAGGGATCATTGTGAAGGAGCTATGCACAAGAGTCTCGTCTAAATCGATGACTAAGGATTTCTTACCCTTTAAAAAATTAAAACATGTGAAAAATTATAAAATGAAGAATAAGATTTTGGCATTTAACAAATTCAGTTTTTCTCTCTCTCTTACACTGTATTAAGAATGTTAAGGCTTGATCACTTGAGGTACATTAGTTTAAATTGGTCCTCTTGACCTTTATTACACAGGCTTTACATTCATCTGAGGAGGCTCTACTTATTATTCTTTCTCACTTTCCTATTGTTCTGCTTCTTTTTGCTCATTCAGACTCATCTCTTATGGCTCATCGATTCTAACCTTCCTGAACCTGCAATTCAATATTAGTGATTAAGTATAAACTCTCTTTCTAATGTGCTCTTCATCTTAACACAATTTCAAAGTATTTTTTTACTTGAGACAATTGCAAAGACGTTAAAACAAAGATAAACGTTTCTTTGAGTTTTTCTTATTCAACTCCTATTCATCATCTTCTTCATCTTCTTCCTCTTGATTCTCCTCTGCAGATGCGAAATACTACTGCTGAGGCTACCCACTTTTGTTTCAAGAGAAAATATTGTTTTTTTTTTCCAGTCAAAAAAGCAAGTTCAATATTCTTTTTGATTCTTGTTACTTTCTGTTGACTTAGGTGATAAACGAAGGGATGTTTTGTGCGAGTGCTAGCTACTATTCTCTTTCTTTTCGTTGCTAATTTTGGATAATTGCAGTTGTCTTTTTCTTGCCATAAGTGTCTTGTGTCGATGAAGATATTTCCTAGGAAGATCCATCATATTCATTATTTTTGGAACCTTAACGGTACTGATTCGAAGACTCATATCGCTGCTGTTTTTGCTACTTTTCTGATGCGCGATTTGAATACCGTTCAGGCTTTTACTGAAATGTCGAGGAGTCTTCTTCTGGAGTTTATGCTTGATACCGTTTTCGTTCTTGCCCTTTCTTGGAGTAGCTCATACCCGTTGAGAGTTATTAGCTTATTCTAAGGTGTTATTAATCTATTTGAACGTGAATATGGGAAAAAAAGAGAGAGTATTATTGAGAGCTAGAGTTTAAATTGCTCTGATAAAACAAAAACAAAAGAAGAAGAAGAAGAAAATTACACTCTTTAATTTAAGTTTGTTTTTTTATTTCAAAACCAATCTCCTCAGTTTGGTTATCTCCTCTTTTTTTCTTCTTCTTTTTGAGCTTTCCTTTAAAAAATAATTGTTTTTAATAGCATCCATTCCATCACCACTTTGATTAGTGTTTTCCTTAATTCACTAAGCGAAAATGTTAATAAATGAATTCTTTTTCTTTTTAAAACTAGAGTAATTTCTAGATTTGTGCTTTCAAGTCACATAATCATACTCTAAATTATCATAAACATTCCAATAAAACTCAAAAAATAATCATTGTTCTAACAACACAAAGTATCAATTTCAAATAAACACCCATAGATTTTAACATACAATAGCAGATCATCTTCATACTGTTTTCTTAAATTGCGAGGGGTGTGGTGAAATGCCTTGATTTGCAGGTGTAAAATCATACTCAGCCATGTTAGCTGAAGAAGGACTGTTCTGCTCCGTTGGGAATCTCTCAAGCTAATCATCAATGAGCTTTCCATCTTCTAAGTAAACTTAGTAAATTTGCCTGCGATGATCTCTTGAAATCCAGTCCGAAGTCGAAAAGATTTAGAAGATCAATTCCTTTTTCAAATGGATGTAATCATTCGTGGCTTCAAATATCCGCATTAAGATGTAATCCTAAGGCAAAAATAAACACAACTAACATTAAAAAGCTCTCCAAAACACAAACATTTATTACTGATTCTTCCTATGTAATCTCGTTGAGGGTTTCTTCAAGGCATCTGAGAAGTAATTCACTTGATAAGTAGTCATTTTTATCATACAAATCAAACTATTGTCTGATTCCTTATTCGAAGGTTCTAATCTTTGTTGAGATCTACTTCCATAGTGCTTTCTCTTGTTATTCATCAGTGATTTTGATATTCCCAATGGCATTCTTGAAAACACTTCTAATCACTCGGTAATTGTTGCTCCGATTTAAATCTAAAATCAAGAAATCCTCTTGATTGTCTTCAATGAGAAAACGAGCAAACAGCAATGCCTAATCAAACGACTTTATTGCAAATGGAGACCTAATTGTACAGAAAAGCAATAAACCCTGTCAAACAGTGTTATCTAATAAAGCAAGTATCTAAAAGTATCTACATTTATAGCCGTAAAAGCATGTATTCAATCGTGACTGTCGCACTAAGTGATGCATCCTAGCTGAAAAGTTTTTTGACTGCATCTGCCAAAGGTATTGCTTTCAACAGCAATCGAAGCTTTATCTCATATGCTTTTGAAAATCAAATTAAACTCCTTTAATATCAATCAATTCACTCACTGATTGATTTCTCAATCTTTTCGCTAAAAAAAATGTAGTTTTTATTATTTTGATTTACCAATGATTTTGATGTCAGTAGAAGTGACTTTGGGCACTTTAACTAACGCTTTGCCTTACTGTTTCTCGAGAATATTATTGCGAACTGTGAATTAGAATCCTACTAATGGATACTCATCATCGTCTTGCTATTTCAAATTCAAATCCTATGTATCAATCTTCAGCTCTTCGTATTTCGTTTCCAGTGCGGAGAAGACTTATTTCAAGTGCGCGAGCTCATCGTTTAGCTCGTTTTTTGAGCTAATTTCGTAGTTAGTGATTTCTTAAAGCAACTGCTTCTGCACTCCTATCTTCTTTTGATTGTCAATGATATATTGCTCTTTCTCTCTCAGCAACTAGTATTAGGGATCTCTCATTCTCTCATTCTCGCTATTTTTCCTTTTTTTATTGATAAAAATTGAGATTTTAAAATTCAGAAAATATCTAAAGAGAAAGATAGTGTGGTCAAATATGTCATATAATTCAACTTACTTCAATCTGATTTCATCGTCTTCTTTGGTCTTTGTGCGTGTTTACTTAAATGAATTAACTTTTGAATCTATTTCTTTATTTTTCCTTTCTCTTTCAATAACTTTGATGATTTTATCCCTCAAGAAATCAAGTTCACTTTCCTTTTCCCTCAGTTCCTCTTTCACTTGATTCAACTGCACTAACGTATGTGCTACTTTTCGCTCAGTGATTTTTTACTTTCCCTATTTGTTAATATTCAAAGTCACAGCAACGAATTAATTTTATACCATAAAGCAACTAAAAATTGGATAAATAATAGTATTACTTCTAGCTCTTCATTTTAGCATTCCAAAACCTATAATTCTGACTGTAAATCCATCACTTTCTATTGCGCTGAGATGCTCGTACTTCCAGCTGAACTATTTTATTCAAACATTAAATTGTAAATTTGAGTTAGAAAAAGATCTCCGAATATATTTCTCTTGTTTTCTTACTCATTTGATGTCACACTCACTTTTTTCTTCATATGCGATTTCTCTAACTCTTTAGTTTGAATTCTATACTTATCAGCATATTCCTAAAAGATCTTGATAGCAATATCATGCTCTTCTTTTTAAGTTGTGAATGGACTACGCTTTAAATCAATAATTGTCTGCTGCTTTTCGACAATTTCTTTCTGCAGCTATTGAAGTTGTTTCTTTAGATTGATCACTAACCAACTCTAAAAATGAAAGAAATATCACATGAAGGAAATTAGAGTGAGTTTATTTATCTAGTTGAGAGCCTTAAAACTAAAAGAATAACAATAAATTACTTCTTTAAGGTTAATCTTCTATCCCTTTTTGGTATCCACATAAGTCTCCACGTCGGAGATGAGTCTTTAGTAATTAAGTTTCTCCTCTTCGACTCTTTGCAGTTCAACAATTAAACGCTGCTATTCTCCTCTTAAATCGTTCAAACGACGATTTAAATGGACTGATTCTTCGTAGAGCTTTTCCTTGTTTTTATTAAAGTTTTTTAAAAGTAAAAATCATATTGAAACATGAATTCTTATGTATTTTACTTTATCAACTTTAGTGAATGCAGGGCGTTTTTTTATGATTTCATTGTAAACGTTGTGCCTTTCTTATCTGTTAAGAAAAGCAATCAAGGAAAAGATTACTCTCAGGATTTTATCACATTGTACTTGGTTTCTTTTTAAGATTAATTACCTCTCTTCTTCAGTAATTTCTCCATTGGCATCGCTCACTGCATCTACACTCAAGAGGATAGCACTATTTCACAGACATATTTTAAGAATTCAAGCAAAACAGTTAAACCTTCTATTGTATTATTGTACCCCATCTGCGTATTGATGAAGTTATCGATGTTCAATTTATTATTTTCCTTTGACTTTTTGTTGTATATTCCCTTGAACTAAATAGCACTCAGTGGTCTGTTCTTCATGCTTTAGATACTCTGAAATAATACACAAGAACACTTTTTGACTTTGCTCATCTTAAAAGTAAGAATTAATACTGTTTGCTTGTTGTTACACTGAAACCAGTCGAGCCTTTTTGTGTTGCGAAATGTTAAGGAATCATTTGGTACTTCTGCTTCTGCTATTTCGTTTGATTGCAAGAATTAATTGTTTTTGTATTAAATTTGCTATTGGTAATTGAAAGAAGAGCATATTTGTTTGCCAGTTCAAGAAGGGAAAAAAAAATCAAATAAAAATATTCCTCCTTGATTTCTTTCTTTCTTTTTTTCCTTTTTAAGTTTCAGATTTTAACTGGAAAAATGATAGTAATTCATTTTTTGAAATGAGATGTCCAAAAACAACCCTAAGGCATGTTAATTTCTATTTAATCACAGAAAATTCCCAAAATCATTCTTAATTCAAAGCAAAGATAAGTGGAAGAAAAGTCAAGGGATGTGATGATATTTTTGTATTCTTTTATTAAAAAATACAATCATTTTCAAAATTATTCAATTTTCATTATCCTAATCCTATTATGAGGACCTTTTCTGTTCAATAATTATTAGCAGCATTGGACATTTTCTCAACCGCAAAAGTTTGATAAGAATTTTAGAATATTTCTGTTGAAAATATTAAGACCCATTCGGAATCTTAAGATTAGGAGGGAAAATATAAAGAATATTTATTGTTTCTCTCGCTTAAGATTTTAATTTCAGATTGTTCAGATGGAAGAATAGCTGCTCCCTTTCAACAACTCTTTTGTTGCAACCAAACTGAAAGAGCTAGAAATAACTAAGTATCCTTAGATTCTCTATACACTTCAAGAAGACAGCGGTGACTCTGCTGGATCAACAAATAAGTTCAAATTTGAGCTTCTCCAAGAAGCTTTAATGGAGTTTTATACATAAAAGGAAAACGATAAATTAAGTATTTTTTCAAGAAATGTGACAAATACATTGGAAGTTACTCTGAAATGCCATAAATTAATAAAGTATTCTACCATAGCAGATATGAAAGAAAAAGAAAAAAAGGATATTTTAAATAGTTTAGTTGAATAGCTTTAGAAAATACATAGTTACAATCTTCTAGTTAACTTCTTCGATTTTAGATATCTTTTTTCAAAATATACCTTTTAATATTCTCTTCAATCGATGCCTTGCATGACAAAAATGGATCAGAATTACTTTCTAGGAACTGAGGATATTGCGCCAAAACCAAAAAATGCCTGCAGATCTCAGTTGATCTTCAAAGGAGGAAGTATTGCTAGTGATTATCTAGCACTAATCAAGAATTTTGGTTTGGCTGCTTATCCAGAAAGCTTTAAATTGATAAAGCCTTATAAACCCGAAGAAGAACTGAAAGAGCTGATGAACGAAAACATTTTTTTAAGTGCTGAACACATAGAATTTTGGTATTTCTCAGAATAGTGTACTGATGAATGTGTTTAAATCGTTGGAGCGAATGGTGAGTTAACTCAAAGATGCTCCCATTAACTCGAAAGTGTGTTGATTCCTCTTTAATCTACATTTGTCTCTGATTCACTCAAAAAAATGTGTACAAAGTAACTCAATAGAGAAGCAGAGATTGTTAAACAACAGAAAAGGGTTAATTAATAACGAAAGAAGGCGGATATTTTAAAGAACAATCTTTAGTAACTCGTTAATAGAATTTACTAGCATACTAATGGATAGTAAATCAAATAGGACTTATAAAACGTGCAGATAATACTCGACACGCTGAAAGATCTTTAAGGGGCAGAAAACCAGGAAAACTAAAACAAACTAGATGAATATGGCAGTGAACTCATTAAAAATATCATAAGTTATCAATAAGCTTTCGTTCCATGAAAGAAACTATAAAAAAAAACCTAATTGAGGTTTATAAACTCTGCATGTAGTGATAAAAAATTTATTTTAAAGAAAACTCAGTGAAGTTGTCAAAAATAAATGGATTAATAAAGGGATAATATGATAAGGTGGATTTGAGAGTTTAAGAGGGATGAAAAGGGAAATATATAATTTATTTTAATTTTTATGAACAGATAGATGCAGGACACATATAAATAATTGATTTATGGGGGGTTCTCAACTAGTTTATTGATAAACTCAAAGCAGATAGACGCTTTTGTGTTGAGAAGATTATATTATAATTGAAAAAGAAAATAAATGGACAAAGAAAGAGAGAGAGACAGTCTGTGAAGTCTGATAGTCTCAGGAGATATCTCTAGGGAGGGGGAGGATATAATCTTATTATATATTGATAATATTTTTATTGATAAATCTACAGCTAAATAATTTGTAAAGGGTTTTAATAAGGTTGATATGTTTCAGATGAGAGACACAGAGAGAGATATTGTTTTGCA